>ERZ807291.9043-NODE-9043-length-10893-cov-51.534970_pt1 | contig 10893 bp, 9 predicted proteins | sample MGYA00521257_ERZ807291 | MGnify/ENA primary metagenome ERZ807291 (study PRJEB31413, sample SAMN03169783) | marine metagenome | biome: Marine; feature: Water; material: Subsurface seawater | place: North Sea | collected 2011-04-28 | depth 1 m m ...
TCCTGACAAAATCACTTGTTCACACCTACGGGCAATAATTCTTGATGGGAAATACAACATTGATGAGCACAACACCTGAACGCCCGGAAGTCCCTATTGTATTGATGTACACACCGGATCAGCGTGAGCAGGCATTGGCTTTTGAGCTTTGGTGTGATCTGCATGAGGTGGATGCACCCGCGCAAGTAGATGCGCCTAGTCTCTATTTGGACTATCAAGGTTTGGCGTTATGTAGCCCTGGTAATAAGCGACCGTTTCGTCTTGCCGAGCAGAATTTACATAGGCGCAGTGTGGGTGCAAGGAAGGGTGAGTTGGCCCGCGCGTGTGGCCTAAATCAAGGTGATCTTAGCGTGTTGGATGCCTGTGCGGGATTTGGCACCGATGGCTTGACCCTGTCCATGTTGGGTTGTCCTGTAACGTTAGTCGAGCGTGAGCCCCTGATATGGATACTGCTGCAAGATTTCGCCCGTAGTTTTGATAATACCCAAGTGATGTTCATGGACTGTAAAGAGGCGCTTAGTGGCGATGAGAGTTGGGATGTTGTCTATCTTGATCCAATGTTTCCCGAGCGCAAGAAAAACGCATTGCCCAATCAGGCGTTGCAGCATTTACGTTATCTAACACAAGATGCACAGGACGCATCCGATCTGACTGAACTTATTAGACTTGCGCTGAGCTGTGCTCATAATCGTGTAGTGGTGAAGCGGCGCTTGAAAGATCCAGTTGTAGAGGGTGTGAATTTTCAGATTAAGGGTAAAACAGTGCGCTTTGATGTATACCTAGCAAGCTAACTTAAGATGGCCGAATCTAGTCCAAGGCAACCCAAGCTAGTCTCGATGTGGCTGTGGTGTATTGGTGTGGCGCGTGACTGTATTTACGACCGACTACTCAGCGTCAATAGCGAACTTCAACTTAGTATCAATAGCAGATGATAGGGCGCCGTGTAGCTGTATGAAGGTGCCCTGAGGCTGCAAAGTTGCCTCTTTAGAGTCATGCAATAAGTTCTGTTCAATAAGTTGATCAAGAAAGTTACCAATTAGTTTTTGATCGAAGAACTCCGGTCCGTTGATACCCAACAAAAGAGATATCTTTTCTGCTGAGTGCTCGCTGGCTAAGCTCAGCGCCTGTCGATCTTTGCTGCCATGCTTGGCAAAATCTAGCACAAGGTACATACGCCCCAGCGTTTCGCTCATTAGGTTAGCCAGTATCTCTAGCTGCATGTATTGCTCGGAACGCTTGTCAGGTAGCGTAATTTGCTCATCTTGAACTTTGATCATGCCTTGGTCATTGAGCGCGGCTAGCGCGGCAACAGCGAGTTCTATCGGGGAAGGGCTTGTGATGCTCAATTCATGAGCAATAAACGGAAAAATCACCGTGACTTGTTCTTGTAGTGCCATCACCGAAGTTTGTTGTTGGCGATGGACTAAAAGGCTAGCCATTAGACTGGGTAATGCCATCAAGTGAAGTACGTTGTTTCGATACCAAGTCATCAACAGGGCGGTAAAGGGTGCGTGATGTAGGACTGCGCCAAAGTTTTCCGTGGTTCTTGTGATTAGCCCTAACGCCGCCACTTTTTCTATGGAGGATTGACCAGTCATCTCAGGGTTAGTAAATATCTGAGGGCCGTAGAGGGTTTGCAAAATTTGCATATAGCAGTCGCTTTGCCCGGCGATTTGTTTCTCTTCCATTATCTCTTGGTCAATGCTGAGGCTGGCCAAGGCGACTAGGTTAACGGAGTTCACCGTAGCTTGAGCGTTGATATTGCCCATAATTTCTGCGCCCAGCGCTTTTATGAGTTGATCATCTTGGTCGTTTATATCGATAGCGGTATCGGTATTGAGGTTGACATTGGTTTCTGAGTTTGGCGCAGCATTCGTATTTTGTTCGTCTGACGCTAGAGTGGTCTGAGCTTCCTTTTTCACGAGCCAATCATCTAACTTAATGGGTTCGCCAAAGTTTACTTGCAACTGACCAAAATTTTGTCTGATGACTTTCAGCCCGTTAATAAGATCTAGTACGCTCTCGGCCTTTTTGTTTGCGCCTCGTAGTTCGTCCATATAACTGCCGCCTTCGATGACTTTTTCATAGCCAAAATAGACGGGTACGAATGCCAATGGCTTTTTCAGGCCTTGCAATTGGTGAGCGAGAGAGAGCTTCAATAGACCATATTTGGCCGGTAGCAATCGCCCTGTGCGGCTGCGCCCGCCTTCAGGGAAAAATTCTACGCAATGTCCGCTGTTGTAGACCTGATATAAATACTCGTCGAACACCGCGCCGTAAAGTGGGTCGTCTTTAAAACTTCGACGCATAAAAAATGCGCCACCGCGTCGTAGAAATCCGCCCAGCATTGGCATGTTCAGGTTATCCCCTGCAGCGATATGCGGAATCATTATGCCGGCGCGATAAAGGGTATAGCTGAGCACTAAGTAATCTATATGACTACGGTGGGAGGGCACGTAGACCAATGTGTGCGTATCTGTAGCGTCTTTCAACGGATTCAGTCCACGTACGTTGACCCCGGTATATATGCGCCGCCAAAACCAGCCTAGAAAAACCAAGAACAGCCGTATCGTAGAGTAGGACATGTCTGAAGCAATGGTTTTTGCGTGGCGATAGGCCAATGCCTGCAGCTTTGCTTTGCGCTTCTCAACCTGTTTTTTTGGGCTGGCGTCAGCGCCTACCGTTTCGTTTATGTATTCAGTTATACGTGGTGAGTTTGCGATGCTCTCTAGTAACGTCCGCCTGTGGGAAAAATCGGGCCCTAGGGTGGCTTCATGTTGTCGTTTAAAGCGCACACGAAGTAGCCGTGCAGAGCGGCGAATGGCGTAGTTTTGGCCTTTATCGTGTTTGGCTATTTCCTCTAACGGTATGGGTTTGCCAATGCACAGATGAATGTCGCCTCGGTTAAAGAGCAGGGCGAAGAAGCGTTTGATGCCTCCGGTAGCTGGTCTTTGATCTGAAGTGAGTGACTCAATCCAGCTGCCTCTTGGGGCTAAAGATCGGCCCCAAAATATGGACACAGGCACAAGGGCAATTTGCTTTTGAATAGCGTCTTCAGAGCCTACTAATTGTAATAGTCTGCGCGAGTAGCGCTGCATAGTTACTTTGCCTCCCCAGGCCCTGTTTAGCGCAAAAGCCCTGCCGTTAAGAGACCAATCTGCAATTGTTAGAGGGGCAAGAGGTGAGGGCGGCGGTGAGGTTGGCGATTGTGCAAGGGCGTGTTCTAGCACTAAAAGATCTGTAATAGACCTTTTGTCTAAAACATAAATGATCTCTCTTTTGCTAGAGGCGGCCTGCTTAGTCGTGTTGGTGGTCGCGCTGCCGGTTTCCTCCAAATGTGGGTCAAGGTGTTCCACGCCGCTTAAATCGGGTTTAGCAACAAGCCGAATGACCCGCCTAAGTAGGCGGTAATAAGTACGCAGTAAACTGTTACTCATTTACGCAGATGATTCCTCGAATTTTTCCGTGCTATTTGTCTTGCTTACCTTGGAAGATGAGCCGTAGTGCCTCGGCGCTGGCCTCGTTAGCCTCGTTGGGACTTAATTTCTTTTCGTCGGAAGTCAGCTCCCAAATGCCAGAATACTTGTCGTTGGTCAGCGTGGTAGCTTGCTCGCTGTTGGAAATAATGGTGGGGCGGATAAAGACCAAAAGATTAGTTTTTACGCGTGCTGTTGTTTTGGACTTAAAAAGATTGCCTAGAAGTGGAATGCTGCCTAACACCGGTACTTTTCTATTAGTCTCAGTCACGTCATCTTGAATTAAGCCGCCCAGAACAATGGTCTCACCGTCGCCAGCGAGTACAGTAGTTTCTATGGTTCGTTTGGAGGTGACTACATCGGCGAAGGTGCTGCCGCCAACCGCGGTGGGTAGAACATTAGAAATGTTTTGTACTACATCCAAGCGAACTTCGTTGCCGTCGAATACATGGGGCGTTACGAGTAATTCTACACCGACATCTTGACGGTTTACCGTGGTGAATGGGTTGCTAGAACCGTTGCCTGTAGTAGTGAACGAACCCGTGCGAAAGGGCACTTCACGACCCACTAAAATTTTTGCTTCGTTATTGTCTAGCGTAATAATGCTTGGTGTAGAAAGTAGGTTGGCGTCGGAGTTGCTAGACAGCGCAGTAATCACCGCCCCGAAAGAAACGCCGTCTAGGTCTATTTTTGCAGCCGCTAATGAGGGTCCGTTTAGTGTTGCCAGGCCTTGAACTACACTCACTGAGCCTGGATTGTTTGTATCGATTACCCCGCCTAGGAGCGACTGAATGCTGCCGTTAAGGCTTGTGCTCAATAACGGCACACTTTGTCCGCGCTGATCGCCAGCGGCCACCTCAGCGCCAAATGAGGTGTCTTTATTTAAGGTTACTTCAACAATCGCAGCTTCTATAAGAACTTGTGCTCGAGGTGAGTCTAAGCGCGCCACAATACTTAAAATCTCACCCATTGCGCCTGGGTCGGCTTTTACAACCAATGCGTTCAGAGATAAATCTGCTTGAACGTTTATCTTATCGGATCCGTTGCCACCTGCTTGGCTTGATCCAAGGCTGCCTACAATACTTTGTAAAATTTTACTGACGTTTTCGGCATCAGCATGGTTGAGGAGAATTACTTGAGTAGCATCTTTAGTGGTTGCCGGCTGATCTAGTTGTTGAATAATTTCCAAGAGGTCGGCGATAGGACGGCTCTGCCCTTTAAGTACCAACGAGTTGTTCCGCTCGTTAGCAATGAGCTGTACTTTTTGTGGACCTACCGCGTTAGCGCCAACTTGCTTTGGCGCAACCTTTTCGAGAATTTCTACAATGTCACCTACCCATGCTTCTTTTAACGGGAACATAACAATTTCATTGGTTTCGGCAACGTCTATATCGCTGATGATTTTTTTGAGCCGGCGTATGTTGTCCGCGTGATCAGAAATGATCACGACATTGGGTTCGCTCACGCTGCCAATATGACCGTACTGGGGGATGAGGGGGCGCAGTATTTTCAGCAAGTCTTCAGACTTAACATTTTGTACCGCTATAATTTGTGTCACTAACTCTTCTGGTGCAGCGGCGCCAAGTCCACCGAGCGCGCCTGGTGTTTGTTTGCCTGTGGCACTTTGCTGTATGCGAATGACATTGCCTGACGGTACGGCTGTATAGTTTTGCAATCTAAGTACGCTTAAGAACAACTCGTAAACGCCCTGTTTGCCTAGGGGGGTTTCAGAGATGACATTGACCTGACCCTTTAGCTTCGGGTCAACAATAAATGTCTTGCCGGTGATCTTGGCAACTTGGGCCACAAATTCCTGAATGTCAGCGTTTTTGGTAGCCATTTGCCATGTGCGTTCGTCCTCTTCAGTCTCCGCTGCGAAAGCGTTAAGGCAGACTAACGTGGCGCAAATAACAAGCGCGTTGCGAATATAGGATATTAGTTTCATAAATTTACTGATTCAGATTAAATTTAGTTAGGTAGGCGAGCTGTAATGGTCATTTGCTCGCCATTGCGTTCTAGTTCAATACTGGCAGAGCCTTGAGCCATTATGTTGTCGAATTCTAGTTGGTCTTTTTGGATGTTGCCCAGTGGTTGCCCGTTTACCGACAGGACAATATCACCGGGACGTAAGCCAGATTGTTGCAAGTAGGGATTGTTAGACAGATTACCTATTTTGTAGCCCCTTCCTTCATTGGTCTCCAAGCCAAAATCCGCTAAGGCGCTTTCAACATTTTCAGTAATGAGACCTTGAATGTCGTCAACGCTGGCTATATTGCGTTTTGGCTTTGTCGTTGTAACGGGCTTTGTCTCGCGAACACCAGCCTTCGGGTTGAATTTACTCTTACCAAAAGCCAAAGCCTCTCGGTTGCCAGCTCTTTGCAAAATAATTTGTCCTTGTTGAACCTCGATGAGCCGAGCATTGCCGGGCAGAATATCGCCTACTTTGTAGAGCAAACCTTTCTTGCCGCTGCGCGCCACGATGGCCCCAGAACTGGCATTTTGGTCGGCTACAAATACTGCTTCTAACGTTAACGGCAGGCGTGTGGCTTTGGCTGTTTCAACGCGCTGTGTTTGCGCATTGTTAGTCTGCGGGACTAAGCCAAAAACATGGCGGTTAATGAGTGCTTCAATGCGCTTAGATTTATCTTCGCGGTCAGTGTTTTTCATCTGGTTTTGGGCGGAAGTGTCTGAGACAGCTACAGACGTGTCGGCGGCTTCAGAGGGTGACTGCAACAACCCTAAAACGCTATTAGCAACGGTCCAAGCTATGCCAAATACAAGCAGCCATTGGAGTGGGGTTGCCAGCTTTTCGATTAGGTTAGTTAGTTGCATATGTAGTCATAGGAGTAGTCTGTTTAGAGCGCTCGTAAAATGGCGTGTTTACTTCGTTCCTGTGCCGCATGTTACCTGATTTATTCGTTTACTATCGAGTCCTAGTCACAGCTTCTTATGAGGCTAAATCTAGAGCCTAACGTAAGGTCAAATGTACGGTTAAATGTAAGGCTAAATGTAAGGCCTAATGAGTGCTTTCCCGGTAAGTTGAAGCGCAGTTGACTCAGCCCCCTAGCGCCGTGTGATCAGCTCAAGTACACACCTTTAGCTAAAATACCTTACGCTTCACCTCAAGCACTACATCGTTGTATTTCGCGGACCCGGTCCAAGTGCGGCCCATCAATTCAATGAACCCTCGGGTAATTTCTATGTTTACATATCCTTCACGATTTGGGGTCAAGGTGAGCAGGGGGCCGGTACTATTTTCGGCGAGTTCAATAAACACCGTGGGTAACGATCCTTGAGCAGATTTCAGGGTGGCGGTTAAGGCGGGCACATAGGCTTGCTCAAGACCATTCGACAGCACGTAACGAATGTTGCCGCCACTCCAGTCAAGTTGGCTGTCGTTGTCTAATTCAAATTCAGTGGTTGGGCCAGAAGTGGTAATCAATAACTCCGTGGGGCTAACTTGGAAGGTCCCGGGAAGAGATATGTCGTATCGGGCAAGCACCGGTTCTAGGGCCAGACCGCTAAAGCGACCCTCAATGTTCACTCGCTGGACACTGCGCCCCGTTGTCAGTTTGCCCTGTAGCGAGAGTTCGCTGTTGTTTAGCTGCCAATGAATGGTTGGTATTAGCGATTCGCCAAGTTGCCATTTTACCTGCCAAGTCACGTTAGCTGAGAGGCCGGGGTGAGCGATTATTACACCGCTGCCTTGCCAAACGGTTCCTTGGGGCTTCACCAGGGCCACGCCTGGGACCTGTGCGAATACCATGCGCAACAGGTTAGCTGGGGCTAGCATGATGAGCATAACCATCACGACCAGCGCGCCAATGATTACGTTACGTTTCATGGGTGAGGGCACCTACTAGTTGAGTAGGGTTTTGATTATCTGTTGATAAATTCTTGCCAAGGGCACCAGGTCATCTACAGCTACGCATTCATCAATTTTATGGATGGTTGCATTGAGTGGTCCCAGTTCAACCACTTCAACTTGCCCGCTGCCTGGCTTGTCCCAAGGAGAGATAAAGCGCCCGTCAGAGGTGCCACCCGATGTGGAAAGCTCGGTGGTTAGTCCGGTCTCAGCTTTGATTGCTTGGGTGACCGCCTCAGTAAGCGCGCCGGGTAGGGTCAAGAAAGGCTCCCCGGACAACTGCCACTTAATTTCATAGGTCACGCCATAGCTGTGCAAGATTTCTTCAACGCTTGCGCTCAATCCAGTGGCAGTTTGCTCTGTATTGAAACGAAAGTTGAAATCTATTTCTAACTCGCCGGGAATCACATTGGTGGCACCGGTGCCACCGTTGATATTGGAAATTTGAAAGCTAGTGGGAGGGTAGAAGTCGTTACCCAAATCCCATTCCTTGGTTGTCATGGCAGAAAGCGCGGTTAAGACATTGTGGATTGGATTGTTTGCATCCTGGGGGTAGGCCACGTGGCCTTGGGTGCCAATGACTTTGAGTTTTGCATTCAGCGAGCCGCGACGTCCAGAGCGCACCACGTCACCTAATTGTTCGCTGGAGCTGGGTTCGCCGACCACACAGTAGTCGGGCCGTATGCCCTCTTTTGCCAATACATCAATCGCATAACGAGTACCATAAGTTGCTACACCTTCCTCATCACTGGTGATCAAGAAACTCAATGTTCCGTTGTTGTGCTCAGCGTGGGCAGTTGCATCCTCTACAGCGACGATCATTGCCGCAAGGCTAGATTTCATATCTGCCGCGCCGCGACCATAGAGTTGGCCATTTTTAACCGTTGGCTCAAAGGGCGGGGTTTGCCATTGCTCCAAGGGGCCGGGAGGCACTACATCAGTATGCCCTGCAAACATTAAGTGAGGCGAACCGGTGCCACGCCAAGCCCACAAGTTGTGCACGCCTTCGGCATTTATTTGGCGCGTTTGGAAACCCAGCTGGTTAAGTCGCGCGGCAATAAGCTCCTGGCATCCCGCATCTTCAGGGGTAACAGAAACGCGGCTAATGAGTTCTTTCGCAAGCTCAAATACTGGATTTTCCAATTTCAATGACCTTAGTTGTGCGCGTGCAAAGCGTCGTTAAGCTCAATGGCCTGACGATTTGTACGACAGATCACTTGGCCGTTTTGGCTGTTGCGAATGAACAGCATGTCGGAGTTGCCAGCCAATTCTCGACCTTTGACCAGTCTCACTTGCTGGCCTGTTTCGTCGAAAACAGCAATGGGTGTGCCGCCAGTGATATACAAGCCTGCTTCAATAGTGCAACGGTCGCCTAGGGGAATGCCGGTGCCTGCATTTGCGCCAATGAGGCAGTTTTCGCCAATGCTGACAATGATATTACCGCCGCCAGAAAGTGTGCCCATGGTGCTGGCGCTGCCGCCGAGGTCTGTGCCTGCGCCGACAATGACGCCCTGAGAGATTCTGCCTTCAATCATGTTAGGGCCGATGGCTGCTGCGTTGAAGTTAACAAACCCCTCGTGCATGACGGTTGTGCCTTCGCCTAAATAGGCGCCAAGGCGAATGCGGCTTGCATCAGCTATACGTACGCCAGTGGGTACCACGTAGTTGACCATCTTTGGAAATTTATCCACGGAGAAGACTTCTAGGTTAAGCCCTTGCGCACGGGCGTTCATCAGCGCGCCGGGTAATTCATTGACCTCAATAGGGCCAGCTGAAGTCCACGCTAAGTTAGGTAGATGGCCAAAAATACCGTCAAGGTTAAGGGTATTAGGCAGGCATAGTCTGTGGGAGAGCAGGTGCAGTTTGAGGTATACCTCTTCAATACTGTTGCTTGGCGCATCGGAATCGAGTCTTACACTGATCAGGGGCTGATCCATATCGAGTAATGACGCAGGCACAATCTCGACGCCTGATGCCGAGTTCAGCGATTGCGCTTGCTCTAGGGTCAGGGCACTGGTGCCTTGAGGCAGGTTGCTTATTGCGCTGAGCACGCCCGCTTGTGGGGTAAGTATGGGGTTCGGAAAAAAACAGTCTAGTACGGTACCCGAGCCATTGGTGCTTGTGATGCCAACTGCAAACGCAAAAATATCAGTCATATCAATCTCAGAAAAAATTTTCCTGATATTACTACAGCTGACGCCAAGAGACCGCTTAACCGAGCGAAATTACCTTATAAATTTTGCGCAAACTGGGCGAGGCGGTTAGCTGCTTCAATACATTCGTCGAAGGGCGCAACCCAGGCGATTCTTACGTGGTTGTGTCCCGGATTACCAAGGTGCGTATCTCTGCCTAAAAAAGATCCCGGCATAACGGTGATGTGTTGTTCTGCCAGTAAGCGTTGACTGAATTCTTGATCACAGATTGGCGTTGGTAGCCAGTGGTAAAAGCCGCCTTCAGGCTGGGTTAAATTGTAGTGAGGGCTAAGAATTTCGCTCACTGCCGCAAACTTGTCCCTATACATTTGCCTGTTTTCTACAACGTGGGCTTCGTCCTGCCATGCCAAAGCGCTGGCTGCTTGATGGTGAGCGCCTAGTGCACACCCGTGGTAAGTACGATAGCTCAAGTACTTGGCCATCAAATTGGGGTCGCCTGCCACAAAACCGCTGCGTAACCCGGGCAAATTAGATCGTTTGGAAAGACTATGAAAGGCTAAGCATCGGTCAAAATTTGGCAGTCCCATGGCGACGGCGGCTGCCAGAATACTCTCTGGGAGCTTGTCGTCATCGTAATAAAGTTCGGCATAGCACTCGTCTGAAACGATATTGAAATCATATTCCTGTGCCAGCCCAATGAGTGACTGCATTTGATCCCGCTGCATGATTTGGCCGGTAGGGTTGCCGGGAGAGCAGATATAAACCAGTTCTGTTTTGCGCCATTGCTCTGCGCTCACTGAGCTAAAGTCCGCTTCGTAATTGAGCTCGACCAAATTTGGAATGTACAGGGGTTCAGCACCCGCTAAGAGGGCCGCACCTTCATAAATTTGGTAAAAGGGGTTGGGCATAGCCACCAGCGTGTCGGTTTTGCCGCTGAGTAGTGCTTGAGCTACCGAGAACAAAGCTTCTCTTGTGCCGTTGACTGGCAAAATGCTGGTGTCTGGGTCAACTGTTACGGAAAATCTGCGCGCCAACCATTCAGAAATGGAGGTTCGCAGCACTTCGCTGCCCTTTGTTGCTGGATAGGTGGCAAGGTGCTTGGCCAATGACTGGGGGTTTGACAGTTCATCGATAACAAATTTTGGTGGATTGTGCTTGGGTTCGCCAATTGACAAAGATATATGTGTCAACTCGCCAGTATGGCTAATGCCGTTGTGCAGGGCGCGCAGACGTTCAAAGGGGTAGGGCTGAAGCAAATCTAAGTGGGTGTTGAAAGACACAATATTCATACAACTATTAAGGAAGCCATACGATAGCTGGAATGCCCAACGAATACACGATCAACGAGGTCTTTAGTCTGATGTTTTTAGTCAGCTGTTTTCAGTTAGCGGCTGATAGT
>ERZ807291.9045-NODE-9045-length-10892-cov-12.518778_pt1 | contig 10892 bp, 12 predicted proteins | sample MGYA00521257_ERZ807291 | MGnify/ENA primary metagenome ERZ807291 (study PRJEB31413, sample SAMN03169783) | marine metagenome | biome: Marine; feature: Water; material: Subsurface seawater | place: North Sea | collected 2011-04-28 | depth 1 m m ...
CCTTACAATCAATTGATTTAACAATCCAATGATCATTCACCTTTTTTAAACTATTCAAGATAAAAGTTCGATTTGGAATATCTGAACGGGCAAAGGTCTCAATTCGCAATGGGGCTTCGTATTTCGTATCCAAGGCCAGAATAATCTCTGCACATTCCGGCTTGGTCTCTTTTACCCATTGTGGAGACTCGAAGGAATACAAATGAGCAGGACGGCCAGCCACTCTTCCGGATTTCACATAATCTGCATCCCAAAATACAAAAGGCATAAGCAGATCAAACGGAGATTGGTTCATCCCATGAATAAGGGGGTGAAAAAGTTCATCTTCCGTTAAAAGTCTAGTCTTTTTATCAGCGGAAGAGTAAATCCATGCTTTTGGCTTGGGCCCATTTTGAAGAAGGAATTTGGGTGGAAAGCTTTGTGATTGAACTGGATCAATATCAATTCGAGATAATCCATGCCCCAGGGCTAACCCGTAAATCGTCCCACTTCGGGAAAACTCATCCCCCCTTCTGGGCATGTGCCGCAAGCGAAAGCGAAAGGCGTAAGCTTGATGGAAACTTGACTGATTTAAATCTCGCCCGACAAATGAGCGATAACTTTGCAGACGTACAGCGGCTTCTTGGTCGGTCAGGACTTTTGCAAAGCCCCTTGCTGGCATAGGCTTTTTCCCGCTCAATGAGCTAAGGAAAATGAGGCAAGAGGAGAAAAGAAAAAAAAAGAAACGATCCAAGAAGGGGAATAGTGCTCTACTTACTTGAGTTTGTCTCTTGTGCGGGCTCACTTACTACAGGAGATTGTTCCACGGGTGTGGGTGCAACCTCAACAGGTTCTGGTGGCGGAGAAGGAGCAGCAACTGGAGCACTGTCTGGAACAGTTGGTACAGGATCAGCCTGTAACTCGGGTGTTCCGGAACCCAGTCTTTGTAAATCCTTAGAACTCTCGGCTTCACTTTGGTACAATGCATAGAGTGCAAAGGACAAGACAAAGAAGCCAAGGATTCCCCAAACGGTCATTTTAGTCAATTGTGCAGCCGAACCAGTACCGAGAACTTGATCTGCAGCTCCACCACCAAGGGCAGAACCCATACCACCGGATGTTCGTTGAATCATTATGAGTAACACAACGACGAGGCATAATAAAATCAGTAGAGTAGTTAGAAAAACAATCATTTTGCAAAAAGGGAAAAAGAACTTATGCCCCTTTAATATTTAAAAGGCAACCTTGTTTACTAAATTGTGACACCCAATTTTTCAAGCAATTGAAGAAGGTCAGATTCATCTTTAAAAGAAAGACTCATTTTTCCCTTCCCTAAGGAATCAGATTGAATGGCAACTTTTCGGTTTAAAGAAGACTGTGCAACTTTAGCAAAATTTGAAAAAGGTTGAGGGCTCGTACTCGTTGCTGATCTGGTAAATTTCCCGGGGTTGCGGATTTCATCAACTGCTCGCTCGCATTGCCTGACTGTCCATCCTTCCAGAGCAGCTTTTTTACCAATCATATTTCTAGTCTTTTCATCTTCCAAACCGAGTAAAACTTTAGCATGCCCAATACTCAATTTTTGGGAGGACAGTAAGACCTTTAATTCTTCATCTAATTGCAAGAGACGAAGTAAATTGGTTACGTATGCACGGCTTTTCCCCACCCGTTCTGCAACTTTTGCCTGAGTTAGGTTAAATTCATGGACGAGCGAATAAAAGCCCAATGCTTCCTCTATTGGATTGAGCCCTTCTCTTTGGAGGTTCTCAATTAAAGAAAGTGAAGCCGATGAAATATCAGACGCTTTCAATAAACGAACAAGGATCGAATCTCTACCTAAATGCTGATGTGCCCGCCAACGCCTTTCGCCTGCAACCAATTCGTATTGTTCGCCCACCTTACGAACTACGACAGGTTGGAGAAGGCCTTCTGATTCAATACTGGCAGCTAAGTCCCGAATGGCCTCCGGTTCAATGACTTTACGTGGTTGGTAAGGATTAGGAACTAAAGAATCTATTGGAATTTCATATAAATTCTCGCCACCTCTCTCATGCCCGATCGACTCATCCTTTGAAACAATAGGTTTCAATATGCTTTCAGTTGATGCCGAGGGGGGGGGAGCGAGTGTAGAAGTATCAGCAGAAATAACTGGTGCAGTTGGCTCTTTAGTTGCCGTGCCTCCAGCAATTAGGCTACCCAGTCCGCGCCCTAACCTAGATGATGATTTTGCCATAGTTTTATTCAATTTTGGGGCACAAATAATTCTTTACCAATAAAAACCTTTTTTGGATCTGCAATTTGATTGGCATTAATAATCCACGAAGTTTTGGAACTATATTTTTTGGCTATGCTTGAAACTGTTTCACCTTTTTCAACCTTATGCACAAATCCTTTTTGAGGATAATCTTTAGTGAATGTTTGAGCGGGAGCAGGCAATTGAGGGGTGGATTGAACGCTATCAAAGCCCTTATTCATTTGAATAATTAAATCTCTCATCTTTAATTCGACATTCTTATTTAAAGCGATTTGCGATTGCTCGCTTTGGTTCAGGCGGGATTCAAGAGATTGTAAACGATTACTCATCCGTTGAAGTACCTCACTCGATGCCCCGGAATTAGAAGACTGTTTACGGTTTGATTGCTCAACCTGCACACGTAACTGTGCATTTTCCCTTCTCAGTAACTCAACTTCGGTCCGCAAACCCGCTAACTCTCGTGAAACGAGCTCCATGTCCTGTTTCAGGTTTGCCACACGAATTGTAATATCCCCAAACACAGGATTTGATCCAAGAAATGTTAGACTAACAATTAAAATTAGTCTCTTCACAAAAATTAACCTCAAATTTCCCACCATATCTAAAAAGAATTAATACCAACCACCGTTTATAAATTTAAATAATTCTTCCCTGGAAGCAAGAAATCTTTTGGTAATCTTGTGCTATTCTTTTGCAGGCAGTAAAAGTTCGTTCATAGGAGAAGAATTAATAACCTGGCCAAATGGAAAATCAAAGCCACGAAGAAAGTCGGCTGTTTTAAGCATTTTACCCCCAGGTCTCTGAAGTTCTTTTAATAAAAGCAAGCCATTGCCAGTACCAATAAAAAAATTTCCCTCTGAATCGACTGCGGTCTCCCCTGCTGCAAGAGAAATCTCCTCATCCTTCGATTCAGCAGATCCAATTCTAATTTTTTGTCCATTCAAAGGGAAACTGCAACCCGGCCATGCCTGAAAAGCACGGATTCGATCAGCTAATAATTTGGACGACGCGGCAAAATCAATCTGGCCATCCTCCTTGGTCAGTTTTCTACAATAAGTTGAACGTGAATCATCTTGTGATAAATATTCTACACTACCATCAACAAGGCACTCTATTTTTCGCTTAATTAGGGGAACGCATGCTTGTGCAATTTTGCTCCGCAAAATCAAGCCCGTATCCTCCGGACAGATGGAAACGGCCTCGGAATCTACAATTGGACCAGCATCCATACGGGGAATAACCTTCATAAGGGTAACGCCAGTGGTAGTCTCTCCCATCGCAATTGCAGTCTCAATTGGAGATGCTCCTCTATAGGATGGTAGAAGAGAGGCATGGAGGTTATAGCAACCAGCAGGTGCGACCTCTAGAAATGACTTCCTTAAAATATGTCCATAAGCCATGACTAAAATACAGTCGATCTTCTCCTCACGTAACCAATCACATTCCTCACTTGAGGGTTTTTCTGGGCTACGACAGGGGATAGATTTCGATTGAGCCCATTTTTTAATAGCATTCTGAGCCATTTTCCGCCCCCTCCCTACCCGTCTATCAGGTTGAGTAAGAACTGCTCGAATCTCAACCTGTGGAGATTCTTGGTGTAGAAACTCCAAGCATGGCAAAGCAATTTCATCGGAACCAAAGAATGCAATCTTGTACGGTAAGTGTCTCATTTTAAAATTATCTAAAATAAGGGTAAAAGGATAGTTCGGACAATGAAAATGGCACAAAAAAAGCCGTTTAAAAACGGCTTTCAATGAATCCTATTTAAAATTATCTAAGTTTTTTCTTCCTGATAGCGGGCTTCCTTGCCAGCAAGAGAGAATTTAAGTGGACAGCCAGCTAAACCAAAATGTTGCTGAATTCCCTTTTCCAAGTACCGTCTATATTGATCATTCAACTTTTCTTCCCGGTTACAAAAAAGCTTAATTCGAAAAGGTCGGCTTTCCACTTGAACCGCATAATAAACTTTGAATCGCTTGCCCTTTACTTTAGCAGGCGGGCGATGTTCCCACATTTCAGCAATTACCTTATTCAAGGCCGAAGTGGAAAGTGCTTTATCCATTCTTTTATCAAGATCCAGAGCAACCTGAAGGAAATCTTTGATCGAATACCCAGTAAGTGCAGAGACAAATGTTATTGGCGAGTCGGGTAGAAAAAATAATTCCTTGCGAATTGACTTAAGATAACTCTTTCGAAATTCCTTCTCGTCTTCATACCCGGGTAATGGATCTTTGCGAAACCCTTCAAGTGCCAAGTCCCATTTGTTAACTAAAATGGATAAAGCACGACCTTCTTTAAGAACATGGTCTGCCATAATCTTATCTTGCTTGGTCACTCCTTCCCGGGCATCTAAAACAAGGAAGACCACATCAACTGATTCAATTGCCTTTTTTGTGCGGACTGCGGAAAAAAAATCCAAAGAGGAATCGATACGCTTGTGCCGTTTTAAACCAGCTGTGTCAAAGAGCCTGAACTTCCATTTATCTTCTGATTCTTCAACCGGGAAGTCCAAGTCCAATTCAACGGTCTCTCTTGTTGTGCCCGGGACATCACTAACAATCAAGCGATCCATTTCAAGCAATCGGTTACAAAGCGAGGACTTCCCCACATTTGGTCGGCCTATAAATGCAATTTTTGTCCGATCACTATCTTCTCCTGAAGGGAGAATATTTGTTACAGGAATTTTAGATAAGATTGCAGAAAGTAAATCTTCAAAGCCGTGGCCATGCTCAGCAGAAACGCCAACGACTTTCTTAAAACCTAACCGGTCAAATTCAGATATCGAATAATTCTGCTCTAATTCATCCAGTTTGTTAATCACTAAAATTGGATCTTTCCCCATCTTTCGAAATTTCCTTGATAATGTCTCGTCTAAGGGAATCAAACCTTCTCTTCCATCAACAACAAAGAGCAAAAGATCTGCTGCACGAATGGCAAACTCTGCTTGATATTCAGTAGCATTTTGAATCTCGACAGATGTCATTTCTGGCTGCATGCCAATACCGCCAGTATCCATGAGAGTGTAACCCTCCGGGCTATCTGCAACAACGACATCCCGGGTTACACCAGGTCTGTCATGCACGATAGAAATTCGACGACCAGCTAATCGATTAAATAAACGGCTCTTTCCCACATTTGGACGACCGACGATAGCAACACTTTGTGTAAGGCTCATAATTAGAGCATTTTAAAATTTATAGATAGGGGGTTAAACCGCGGCTGACAGATTATTTTCAGAATCAAGGCAATCAACAAATGCGTTAATTCTTTCGGTTGCTTCAACTAATTTTTCGTAAGATGTGGAAAAACTAGCCCGCACATGATTAACACCATGATCGCCAAAAGCAGTCCCCGGAACCACCGCCACTTCTTGCTCACGAAGTAAACGATGACAAAAATCAATTTCATTCATACCAGTACTTTCGATACATGGAAATGCGTAAAAAGATCCCCGCGGAAGATGGCAATTCAATCCTATTTCATTGAATCGACGAACTACAAAATCCCTACGCTTCATATATTGCTCACGCATGCGCATGACATCATCCGTTCCATTAGACAATGCTTCTATTGCAGCTTCCTGACTCAAAATGGGTGCACACATCATACAATACTGATGAATTTTCATCATCGCCTCGATTAACCAATCGGGCCCACAACCGAATCCAACTCGAAATCCAGTCATAGCAAAAGCTTTAGAGAACCCGTGAAGTAAAAGTGTGCGTTCTTTCATTCCGGGAAGTGAGGCAATACTTACATGCTCTCCTTCATATGTTAGCTCAGCATAAATTTCATCGCTGATCACAATCAGATCCTTCTCCTTGGCAAATTTTGCCAAGCGTTCTAATTTTTCACGCTCTGCTGTTCCGCCAGTTGGATTAGTCGGAAAGTTGAGCATCAATATTTTGCATCCGGGTTCCCATGCTCTCTCAAATGCTTCGGGATCAAGAGAAAACTCCTGCCCCGGGGTAGTGGCAACTGGAATTGCTTCGCCAAAGGCTAAGGTGACGCTCGGGGCATAGGAAACATAACAAGGCTCGTGATACAATACTTTGTCACCGGGATTTAATATTGAACGCAATGCGATATCAATGGCTTCCGATACCCCTACGGTAACTAGAATTTCAGAAGCGGGATCATAATCGGGTCCAAAAAAAGAAGAGCAGTATTTTGAAATTTCTTTTCTTAAAGAAAGAAGGCCCCGATTATCCGTGTACGAGGTCTTTCCTTTCTCTAGAGCAAAAATTGAGGCTTCTCTAATTTTCCAAGGGGTGACAAAATCGGGTTCACCAATACCGAGTGAAATTGCTTGAGGCATTTCAGAAACAATCGCAAAAAAATCGCGAATGCCTGAGCGAGGCAAATTTTTGACGTGATCAGCAATAAAGTTTTCGGGGTTCATTTACTCAGGGTGTTACAGGCAATTTCCCTTCGCTTTCACCATCTTGTACCAGCATATGATTTTGCTCTTTATAAGGTCGGAGAAGAAAATGTGTGGCGGTGGAAAGAACCCCTTCAATTGTAGACAGACGTTCAGAAATGAAATTTGCGACTAAGTTCAAGTTTTTCCCGGAAACAAAAACGAGTAAATCATAACCACCCGACATTAAATAGCATGAATCCACTTCTTCGAACCGTGAAATCCGCAATGCCATTCGATCAAACCCACCTTCGCGCTCAGGACTAATTTTCACCTCAATTACCGCTCGAACTTTTTCCGGATCTGCTTTATCAGGATTTAAAATTGGAACCCAACCCAAAAGAGTTTTATTTTCATGTAATTCCTCAAGCTCTTGCTCTATTTCTTCCTTTTCTTTACCAAGAATTTTCGCAAGATTCTCTGGGCGAGGATCTCCGGTTTCAAATAACAGAGAAATTAAACTACTCATAATGACTCTATTCTATACTTAGATGAGTGATGGGTAAAGAGGTAAAGCTTTAGAGATAATCTTCTGAACAAATTTTTAATTTTCTAATGCCAGTTGTAAATGGAAGATTGCATTAAGTGCAAGGGAGTGTGAAATTTCACCTTTTTTCACTAAATTTTGCAGTTCTGAAATGGGTACCTGCACTGTTTCTAATTCTTCGTGTGGATCGAAGGAAACATCACTATGCTTTTCCACATCGGTTAGCATCAAATAATGGCAACGGTTTGACATAATTGCAGAATTAGGAAAAACATTGCCAATAATCCGAGGATTTTTTCCAGAAAAACCGGTTTCCTCTAGCAACTCTCTTTCTCCAGCATCGATTGGGCTCTCACCTTTTTCAATTACCCCGCCAGGCGGTTCCAGGGAATACCTTTCAGTTCCATAACGAAACTGTCTAACAAGAATGATTTTCTGATCGGTTGTAATGGCCAGTACATTAACCCAATCATTAGTGTCAATTACATAGAAATCTCCCACTTTGTGATCTGATTCGCGACGCATTTTTCGCTTATGCACTTGGAAAATACGGCAATCAGAATGAAGTTCATCCTTTATAACAGACCACTTACTTGGAAAATTTTCGCTCACAAAGATTTCAATAAATAATTCTTTGTAAATGATAATAGATCATCACACACAGGTACATTTTTAGATTGTGCAAGTTTTTGAACATCGGGCTCAATTTTTTTTCCTGTTCTAACAAGTGCAGAATTCATTTTTGCCCGCAAGCCTGCCTCGGCATCAATCCATTTATCTCCAACCATCCAACAGTTCGAGGAATCAAGTTTGAATTTTTTTATCATCTCAAGTTGGTATTTCTCAGAAGGTTTTCGATAACCAAGCTCACCGTCCGGGTGCTCCGGAGCAATACAAACCCCATTCCAGAAATCATATTCGAGGCCATACAATTCGAGCATACTTCGATTACATGCATGAACATCATCCCAATCGTAATACCCTCGGGCAATGCCAGATTGGTTAGTATGGAGAAACAGGGAATAGCCAGCCTTTTTCATGAGTACTAGTGCCTCCCCTACTCCTTCAATTAGTTTGATATCCTTAGGATCCTTGAGGTAATGAACATCTTTTATCAATGTACCATCTCTGTCCAAAAAAACTGCTCGAGACATAAAATTCTTACAGAATAGAAAGTATTTCTTCGGTGGTTACTGTAGCGGTGCCGACCTTGCCCACAACAATGCCCGCGGCCAGATTTGCTAATTGTGCAGATTTCTTAAAATCTCCTCCTGCCACTAATGCCATCGCTAATACTGCAATTACTGTATCCCCTGCTCCAGACACATCAAAGACTTCTCGAGCAGCAGTGGGGATCGTACTTTCCACTTTTCCATTTTCCGCTAAAAGCATACCTTCAGCACCTAGGGTAATGGCAAGTTTTTGTGGTGAGAATTTTTCAAAAATTTCTGTCGCTATCTCATGTTCCAAAAATCCATCTTTCATAAATCTAGATTTCCCTGCCAACTCAAGGGCTTCCAGCCGATTGGGAGTAAGTAAATCTGGATTGCAGTAATTCAATAAACGACTCGGTTTAGGGTCAATAGCAACAAAAGCAGAATTTTCTCTTAATAGGGCAAGAAGTTCATTAGTGACAAAACCCTTACCATAATCGGAAATAATTACTACATCGGCTGAACCAGCTTTTCTGGCCAATACCTCCGCTAATTCTATACGATTTGGATTATATTCTTCGGGAGAGTTTTCTCGATCGACTCGACAAATTTGCTGATTTCCAGATGTAACTCTCGTTTTGCTTATTGTCGGAGCATTAGAAAAGCGAAACTCTTCATCAACTTTTATCTCATGGGCTGACAATAAGTTTTTCAACTGATCCCCTTGAATATCTTTGCCGAACCAGCCACAAACTTCAACTTTCGCCCCCAAAGAGGATGCATTTAATGCTACATTTGCAGCTCCGCCTGCCACAACCCTTTCTTTAGCAACAGTAAGAACAGGAACAGGAGCTTCAGGTGAAATTCTATGAACCTCGCCAATAACATATCGATCGAGCATCACATCTCCTACAACAAGAACACGAAGTCGCTTGATTTGATTAAGAAGTTCTTTCATCAATAGCTAATATGAATGAATCCAAACCAATTCTCAATTATCATTTTTTTGTATTGGTATTCCTTCTTTTTACTTCGTGCAAGGAAGCAAAAATAGAAGGACAACCAGTTGACCCGAAAACGAAAGGGGGAATTTTCACTTTTCATGTTGGAGAAAACAAAATTCAAGCGGAAGTCGCAATTTTACCAAAAGAAAGGCAAATGGGATTAATGTTTAGAGAGAAGATGGATCCTGGCACGGGGATGCTTTTCATTTTTGAACGACCCAGTGCTCAAAAATTTTGGATGAAAAACACCAGACTGCCCCTTGACATTGGTTACTTTTCACCGAATGGAACACTGAAAGAAATTCATGGAGCTAAACCATTTGATCTTGGAGGAGTGCCATCGAAATCTAATAATATTCAATTTGTACTTGAATTGAATTTGGATGATTTCAGAACTCAAAAAATTAAAATTGGTGATCGATTAAATCTGACTGAAATCAAGAATGCAATAATTGCAAGAGGCCTTGATCCGGCAGACTATCAATTAAATTTACTTTTCTGAATACCCGTTAGGGTTTTTCTTTTGCCAGTTCCAGGCATCTACAAGCATTTCCTCCAAACCTTTTTCTGCTGTCCATCCTAGTACTTTAGATGCATAGGTTGGATCGGCCCAAGCTTCAGTAACATCGCCTGATCTACGCTCGGCAAATTCATAGGGTATTGAAATACTGGTAACTTTTTCAAAAGCATGAATCACATCCAAAACCGATGAACCTCTTCCGGTCCCCAAATTACAGGTTAAAATTCCACGATGATTTTGAAATGCGTTTAATGCCTTAAGGTGGGCATCTGCCAAATCGCACACATGAATGTAATCTCGAACTGCTGTGCCATCATGCGTAGGATAGTCAGAACCGAAAACTTTAAGCTTTTCTAAGCGTCCAGTCGCAACCTGACATACAAATGGCACAAGATTATCAGGAATACCATTGGGATCTTCACCTATAAGTCCGCTTTTATCTGCCCCAACAGGATTAAAATATCGAAGAAGAGATGCATTAAGCTTTGGATTTGCAGAACAAAAATCTTTAATAATTTCTTCCATCATCGATTTAGTTCGTCCGTAAGGACTGGAAACAGAACCAACTGGGTGAGATTCATCGATAGGAACTTTTTGGGGCTCTCCATAAACAGTACATGATGAACTGAAAACTAAATTTTCAATTCCCGCTCGCTCCATTTCCTGAAGAAGAGAAATCGAACCACCGACATTATTTTGGTAGTAGCGCAATGGGTGTTCAGTTGATTCGCCAACTGCTTTAAAGGCCGCAAAATGAATAACGCCATCAATCTTTTTATTTTTTTCAAAAAGATTTCTTAGTTCCATGCGATCACAAATATCCCCTTCTACCAAAACCGCACTCCTGCCAGATAAATGCTGAATTCGCTCAACAGAAATCGATGATGAATTAGAAAAATTATCGAGAATCACGACATCATGACCGGCTTTAAGCAAAGCCAAGCAAGTATGACTACCAATATAACCTGCACCTCCTGTTACTAATATTTTCATCTACTTCCTTTTGCTAATGACCGTAAAGTCGAAAGAATAATTTGAATATCCATTAGAATGGATGCGTGTTTAATATAATAT
>ERZ807291.9051-NODE-9051-length-10888-cov-7.693344_pt1 | contig 10888 bp, 8 predicted proteins | sample MGYA00521257_ERZ807291 | MGnify/ENA primary metagenome ERZ807291 (study PRJEB31413, sample SAMN03169783) | marine metagenome | biome: Marine; feature: Water; material: Subsurface seawater | place: North Sea | collected 2011-04-28 | depth 1 m m ...
AGAATCGGTAATCTCACCATTTCCCAAATCATATAAACCCTTAACGGCATACCCATTCTTAAACTCGCCTGTATAGCTGCTACCATCCCCGAAATCTAATGTTCCGAATCCATCTCTTTCCCCCTGAACCCACGATCCGCTGTAAACAACTCCACTGTTATCTCTTTGGATACCATCTCCAGAAGGTAGTCCTTTAACAAATTCTCCCGAATATACGGATCCATCAGATTCTTTAAGGATTCCATACCCAAAAAACTCTCCTTTTTGAAATGAACCAGTGTAAATACTACCATTGATTAAACTTAAAATTCCCTGTCCAGAAAACTCATTGTTTTCGAAATGACCACAGTAATGTTCCCCCCCCACAGTCCGCAAAGTTCCAAGTGCAAACATTCCATTATTTTTAAAAGTACCGCTATACACTCTACCATCATCTAGCCTCATCGTTCCTTCGCTCAGATATTCACCTTCCCATTTTCCTGACATAACTACCCCTTTGGGGCTTTTGAAATCACCAACATGCATACTGTCATTTTTCCAATCACCAACTAGCTCTGAACCATCCTCAAGCATAAGTGAACCAAAGCCATCTCTCTTTCCACTCCTCCAACTACCAATATAACGAACTAAACGAGCATCAGACTTATAACTAATTGTACCATGCCCATGTGCTAAACCACTTTTATACTGTCCCTCAAAAATATCACCATTTACTAATTCGTGTCTCCCAAAACCATTTGGTTTTCCCACGGCAAGTTGCCCCTCATAAACGGATCCATCTTTAAAAACATACTTCCCCTCCTTGGCTTTTTTTTTCAAGACAACAGATTCACGCACAGGTGATGTTGTTTCTGTATTTTCAATTTCCGAACTACAGCCAATAAAAATTATAATACATTGAATAGGAATGATAAAAAGCGTTTTGATATAAATCATTTGGCTGAATTTAATAACTTATACTTTTACTCACTTGAAAAATACTACTTACAATAGATATAGCGACCAAAGCGACCAAAGAAAATGCGAAACCCAATGCTCCACCTGAAACCAAAGTAGTCATAGTCTTTATCTTTTTAGTCAATTGAACCCGAAATGAATTACTGCTATCCTCCATGCTATTGCCAAGATTACCGGTTCTTTCTCCGACCTCTAAAATATCAAGTTGCATAAGGGGCATTAACTTAAATTTCCTTAAAGCCTCAGGAAGAGACTTTCCCTCATTAACCATGGCTCTTGCAGAACGGAAATTATTCCTAATATAACGATTTTTTATCGTTTTCTCACATAATCTTAGGTTTTCTGTCAGTCCTATCCCACTCCATATCAGGGTAGATAATAAACTGGCTAGTTGGAACATTTCAGATAAATAAATAATATTTCCAAAAAGTGGAAGTTTTAGCAAAGACTGATCAAAAGCAAGTCCTCCTTTATCAGTTTTGCTCCATTGCATAATCGATACGAAAGAAATCAAAAAACCAACAACCAAAAACGGCCCGATAGCCAAAACCCAATTCGAGCCATTAATTAAAACCTTTGCCATTAGGTTAAGTTCTCCACCTAGCGAAGCCAACATTTCCTCAATTTGAGGAAGGAGAAAAAAGAGGAAAAATAATACTACACCAAAAGCAATTACACCAACAAACACAGGATATGCCATACTTCCTAGAACCTTAGCACGAATTTCTCTCTTCTCCTCCAAGTGTGAAATAATCTTTTTTAAAATTGGAGAAACATTTCCCGTTGCCTCTCCGGCTTCAATTACAAAGCTGGAAGACTCACTAAAATATTGGGGTAAGTTCCGCATGGAACGAGACAATGTTTTCCCTTCCGCTAACTCCTTCCATAACACACCGGCAATCTCTTTCTGACCAGGATCTGACAAACGCTGATTAAGCAACTTAACCGCCTCAGCAACTGGCATTCCGCTACTATGGAGCTCAAGTAATCTTTTAAGAAACTCAAGGCCGATTTTTTCACCCTTGCCTCCAACTGATCTCTTTTTACCTCCATGTGATTTACTAATGGAACTTACGCTTTTCTTAGGTTTGGCTTTAGCTTTACTTTCTCCCCCGATTGGTTTCACTTTTACCGGAGTTAATCCGGTTTGCTTAATTTTCAACCGGGCATCTTTAATATCGTTGGCAACAATCTCTCCCGATGAAGTTCTCCCTCGGATATCAATGCCAACATAACTAAAGCGAGCCATAAAAGATAATTCTATGCATTCGAAGAAAAGTCTTCCAGTTCATGGTCTTCTATTGCCGAATCCGAATAACGGATAACTTCATCCACTGTTGTCAATCCACGTTTAATTTGATTCCATCCGCTAGACTGCAAAGTGCTCATTCCCTCTTTTAGCGCAACTTCGCGTATATCAGGTGCAGAAGCACTCTTAATAACGAGGCTATGTATTGGATCGCTCATCCTCATTAGCTCAAAAATACCAACCCTGCCTCGATATCCAAGATTTTGACAATCAGGGCACCCAAATGCCTCTAATATTTTATCTTTGTGCTCTATTTCTGATTCTTTTGCATCTAGCAACGCAAGAGAGGCAATAATCTCCTTGTCTGATTTTGTTGTTGGTTTAGAGCACTTCGAGCAAAGTCTACGAACTAGTCTTTGAGCGATTACCATCTCAACCGAAGAAGCGATAAGGAAAGGTTCTATTTCCATATCTATCAATCGTGTGATTGCCCCAGGAGCATCGTTCGTATGAAGAGTACTCAAAACCAAGTGACCCGTTAAAGATGCTCGAATCGCAATATCAGCGGTTTCACGATCTCGAATTTCACCAACCATAATAACATCTGGATCCTGACGCAAAATTTCTCTCAATGCACTTGCAAAAGTAAAACCAATTTCCGAGTTTACCTGTGTTTGGTTAATTCCGGCAACTTCATACTCTACCGGATCCTCTACAGTCATAATTCTCCGCTCAGGTTTGTGAATCCGTCGAATAAATGCAGTTAAAGAAGTTGATTTACCTGAACCGGTTGGTCCTGTGACAAGAACAATCCCATGGGGTTTTTCCAAAACAGAAATAATGTTCCTTTCATCTACTCCCAACAAACCAAGTTCCTGCATGGAGAGAGGTTGTGATTTTTCATTTAACAGACGAAGACTGAGACTTTCTCCATACAAAGTAGGCAGAGTGGACACTCGGATATCAAGATCACTCTGACCCTGAGAAAAAGTTATCCTACCACCTTGGGGCCTTCTTTTCTCTGATATATTGATACCACTCATAATCTTAATTCGGGAAATAATAGCATCCTGAAAACTTCTTAGATTATCTGGTACTCGCACAGGCACAAGCTGTCCGTCAATTCGGTAACGAATCTGTAATGTATCCTTATGAGGCTCAAAATGAATATCGGTAGCTCGATCAACTATCGCACGCTGAATAACCTCGTTAACAAAGCGAATAATAGCAGCATTTTGATCTTCTAGGTCATCCTGCTCTTCATCTTGACCATCCTCTTCGAAATCCTCGTCGTCCAAGCTATCTGCACCGACTCCAAAATTTTCTGTAATAGCCCGGGATATTTTTTCAGGTGGGCCCAATCGCCACAAAGGCTTTAGTCCGGAAACAGCAAAAACCCATCGACTCATTTTTTCGGATGGTGGCCAAGGTGTTACAATACATAGCTTCCCCTTATCGTTGATTTCTGTAGGTAAACAACAATAGTTGTGAATCAACCGCATCGAAAGTAATTTGGTGGGACTCTCAGGTAGTTCAAAGTCTTCAATATATTCAAGATCAGTTTTTCGGCCGATCTCAACCATTATGTCAGCAACTGGTTTAGAATACTTTGATGCAAGCAAGCGAGCTCGGTCCTCCTTTGGTGAATTTAGAATATTCAAACGATCTAGATCTGCTAATCCGGACCACCAGTCCATGTGCTCGAAACTGTGATTAAAATCGAAAGCCAATTCTGTATGATTCTCATTCTCTTCCTCAGCACCTTCGGTATCAATCTCGGTTTTTTGCATCCTGTTCTTTAATCCCACCATTTCGTCTATTTTTTTGGTAAATTTATCTTTGGCTTAGGAATATTTCCTTTCGGCTTAGGAATTCTTCGATTTGATTGCCCACCCGGAAGAGGAAGTACTTTTGATGAAGCGTTTTTTAAGGAAATAAAAAAAGCACCAGATAACTCAACTTTTTGTTCTTTTTCATTAAAGCCAACTACTTTTACGTTTCCACCATCTAAACTTTCGCCAATCTTATACCATGCTCCTTTATTAATAGACCGGTCAAATAAACTGAAATGCCATTCACCATCAAAGAAAAACACCCCTCTAAATTCAAGATTCAGATTCTGCGAAACAGGCTGTCTTTTTTTTTCCACAACAGATTGAACAATTGGTAATTTTGCTTTTTGGGAACCAGGTTTTTCAAATGGATTTACACCTTGACCCTTAACATACGATCCAGTTGCAAGAAAAATTAACGACACGATATAAATCAAAATCCTCATTCTTGGGTACATCAAAAATTATAAGTTCGGCTTTCTTGATTGAACATCCTTATTGAATGCAGATTTTTTCTGCTTTCCGTCAATATCAGGCATACCCAAAATCTGTCCCGTTGGAGAGCGAAATTTTGGTGCGTACTCAGCCTGAATGCGTTCGTCAATAATTTTAACATTTTCAGCGGTGTCATCTTGATCAGGCTTAATTATTGTAGGTTTAAGAAAAATAAGCAATTCGGTCGGTGTGTATTTAATGCTTTTAGGTTTAAAAAACTTATCCCCAAAATAGGGAATATCACTGAGCAGGTTATATTGAGATTCTGTAGAATCAACCTGTACCTCCTGAAGTCCACCCAGAACAATAATTTCCTCATCCCGAATGGTTACAAAAGACTTTGCCTCACGAACTTTTTTCCCTGGTGCACTCTGCCCTTCATAAGTATTGCTCTGAGTTTCATCAAACTTTTCTGCTTTTACCTCGACCTCCATGAAAATAGATCCCTTCGAAATGATTGTTCCATTCTCATCCAACAAAGGAAGTCCGATCTTAGGCTTTTTGATTTCCAAAGAGGTTTTGGCAGTGATTTTTTCTAAATTTCCACCTGAAGATGAACCGGTACTTCCTGCATACACACTGGGAATAACAATACTCCTTTCATCTTCAATTAGTATATGAACTTCGGGAGCGTTATGAGAAACCATAAGGGAAGGAGTGGAAAATATGCGGACATCATTACGCTCAGATGAAAGAGAAAATATTTGATCCCAGCGAAGTCCGGTCAGTTTCCAATCCTCCATCTGAAAAGGCATACTTGAGTTTAACCCAGGAATTCCCAAAACTCCTTGAAAACTGTTTGTTTTGTTAGGTGTACTAACAATAGTTCCATCTGCACCTGGCACCTCAATATTTGAAACTTCTCCAAAAAGGTCCCCATCTCCTCTTGCTCCACGAGCATATTTAGACCACTCCAATCCTCCAAACAAGGCATCAATCCCGCGCTGGTTCTGTTCAGACAAATCTACCATAACAAAAATCGTATCAATTCGAGCAAGAGGAAGAGGCTCATCTAAAGATGAAATCATTTTACCCACTTCCTCAATATCTCCTTTAGTACCATAAACTAAAATAGCGTTACTTCGCTCATCGGCAGAAATAGAGATAAAATCGCTAAATTCATGGGAACTATCACCGCTGTCAGAACTTGATGCAGTCTGAGCATTTGCAGGAGCTTGGTTTTTTGAACCGCCCGGAACAGCAGGTTTCACCGCTATATTTGTCTGTGCTACCTTAGGCGTACTATTTTTTTGAAGTTTCTGCTTAATTTGCTTTTGATTATTGATAACCTCATCTAAAATTTTCGTTATATCTAAGGCCTCGGCATGCTGAAGTTTGTAAAGTTTACTCGATGTCTTCATCTTAACCGGAGCATCTAGAGTGTCTAAAACGAATTCAATGGTGGGCAAGTTTTCTTTTCGGGTAACTACAATCAGCTTGCCTGTTCGATCATCAGAATCAACCTGAGTGGTTCCGCCAAGGAATGGTTTTAAACTACCCTCAATCATAGCTTTCAATTTCGATTCCAATTCTCTCGCTCCGGCGTGCTGAGTGTTATGAACATGAAATTTGGTTCCTAATTCCTCTGCACTTACAGAACGATCTATCGAATCCAAAAGCTTTTCCATTCTTTGTAAATTCAATAGAGCATCTGTAATCAAAATACTATTTGCTTTTTCAAAAACGATAAGATTTCCAACATTGGGCGTCGAGAAAGGGGTTAATTGTTCACGAACTTCAATTGCAGGAGCATATTGAAGGCGGTACATCTTTATATAAATCCTCTGACTCGGTATTAAAGCTGTAGCTGGACCATCAAGCCAAATTGGCACGCTCACATTCATATTTGCTGCCGGAACTGCCTTAAAAAAACGGTCGTCTATCTTGGTGATCCCGATTAGATTCATAGCCAGCAAACTTTCCAATGCCCGAAGTGTTTCCCTCTTTGTTAAAACACCGAAACTATCGAAATTAATATTTACCTGAGTTAAATTCTGCGGCCTTAAAATATATCGGCCCGTAATCATCTGAATCATATCTAGGATGGAATTCGTGTCACTATCACGAAGCTTTAATCTGTCCAATGGTGCATCTGGTTCGTCTATTGAAAGAAGTTCATCCGGCATAGCTCCTAAAAAATTTATTTCTGATTTCGGCGCACCGGATAAAACAGATGAATCAATGGGTGGATCAACCTGCTCGACAGGAACCCCTTGACCAAAAATAATCGAGTAAAAACTGAGCGAAACCCCAAAAACAAATCTTTTAATTACTGGGACACGATATAATGTTTTTATTGTCATAGAATTTTCAGAGTTACTAGTTTACAAACTCGACTGAACTAACAACAAATAAAGCATCATACTTCGTTATTTCGCCAGGTCTAGCTGGATATCTTGGTTCGATTTTAACTTCACTTAAGAACATGTAAGGGCTTTCAGCTCGAACATAACTTGTAAACTGATTTACTTGTTCGTAGGTTGCCCGGGCAAATTTAATTCTAACCTTGTGTTGGGAATATCTTTCTCTTTCTTCTGTTTCTAATTCTTTATAATCTCTTCCCTCATAAACAAGCCTAGAAATTGCGTCTGTTTTATTTGATAGACTGGTTTTATTAAAACTTTTATTGGCCTGCTCAAGCTTTTGTTTTTCTAAGGCCTTGTCTATAGCAGGCTTTAAATTAAGTACCATTTCATGACCTTCGATCACCGATTGGGTTGTTTGCCACTCCTGATAAAGAAAAAAACTATTTTGCAATATCTTAAACATGCATACCAAAACAACAATCCACAATGAGAACAATAAGAGTGTTTGCTCGCGGTTGTTTAATTTAAAGAAAAATCTCTTTACTGAGTTCATCCTTCAAAGTTTTTAGAGGATTTAACATTGTAGGGTTCCAAATAGGCGGACTTGGATGGAACTTCCTCAATTAGTTTAAATTCAATATCAAAAGTTGTTTTCCCTTTCCCACTCTTAATTACTCTTTTTTCATCGCCAGTCCGGCCTAATTGTATCTCGGCCACATTATTTTTTTTCAGGCTTTCAATAAAATTATTTATAGCCTCAATCGTTTTGCCTTCCCCTTCAAGTACAACTTCATTTCGACTTTCAAAGTGAGCCAGAGAAAACCAAAGGTTTGGATCATCTGGGCCACCTCCTCGGTGTTCAGCAAAGCGAACAAGAGAGCCGAATGGATCTATACCTCCAAGTTTATTTTGCCTAAGTTTTTCAAGTAGCTTCTGGGAGTCTATAACCATGGGAACTTCAGCCGCCATTTTCTGACTGAGAAGTTTTTTATCTTCCAATTTTACACCCATAATTTTTATTACCGCAAAAACTAAAAGCAATGCAGCAGCTCCAAAACTCCAAGCGATCATTCCCTTCCATCGTGCACGAGCCAACTTTCGATTCGACTGCTCGGCATTCTTAAAATCTCGATGCCTCAAATCAGAGGTCCATAATGCATCAGCATCAACCAATACATCCTGCTCCATTTCCAAATCAGTATCTTTGCCCTCAAGCCAGTCATGCTCAAAACGGAAAAAACCTTCCTTCGTACGAGTTACCTCATGGGCGACCAAAATATCTTTAGAGATCTGATAGTTCTCTAGGTCAAAAAGAGAAAGAAGTTTGCCCCGTGCGTGCTCTATCGCCTCATCCTGCTCATCTTCATCGAGGGCTAAAGAGTATAACAAATCAGGTACATTTGAATCCGGCTGAAAAGCACCAGCACTGAGAGTATCCTCGTACAACATAAAAGCCAGTGTAGGTTCAGTATACTCTTTTCCCAAGAGAGAGATAAACGACGGAAAAACCCTCCTAAAGTATTCGAGGTCCTGCCAACCCAATTGCCTAAGTTTAGGAAATGGTGTAGCAAAAATAAAAATTCTACCACTCCCTTCATCTGCCTGGTACCCCCATGCCAACTGTTCAGAAGGGTAAGGGGAAAAGTTTCCTTCATTTAAAACAAATTCAACAAAGTCCTCAAATTTATCAGGCTTAAGTGACGATGGATATTCAATTGTGTCACAAAAAAAGTGCTCCCCAGGAATACGAAGGGTAATTTCTCGAAGTTCCCCAGTCGGGAACTCAGTAGATTTTTCAGAGGGGTCCGCCATACAAATGGTTGTCTAAACCTAGCAAAATTTACACATTTAGTCGATTAAATTCTCATTTTCTCGGATCTCTAAAACACTAACTGGATAAGCGTGCTTAGCATTGGCTTTGCTTTTTATTAATTTTAAAATCGCATGCAATTGAAAATCTGACTGCCCTCTGCTTACAGTAATCCCAACTCGAATAAGGTCAATGTCCTGCGTCTTAAGATCTCCTACTGTAATATTTAATTCATTTAACCTTTCCTTAATGTATGTGATATGCCATCTCCACTCCGAAGCAGAAGTACTATCCTCGCCATCTTCTTTGATCTGGATGATTCTATCATAAGTCATATCATTCCCTGAAATAAACCTTAAAAAGTAATCCGGTAGGTTATTTGCTCCCCCTTCAATAAAAACTTTATCTTTATTGTGAAATGAAAAGTTTTCTTTAAATTCTTTAAATTCCCTTCTTTCGTACCCCTGCTCGTCATAAAATAATGGAATATCATAATCAAAAGAGGAAATCGTGCTCGGGCCAAACCCTTTGAGGTAACGGAACTCCTCAAAATTTCGTATTGGTCTACCTGGTGTTAAATACGGACTTTCCTCGTCTTCATAGAAACTATCCTCTGCACCAAATTCCCTTTCTTCATCATCTTCGTCCTCCCAATCTTTAAGAGAATCCCAGTATGGATCACCATCATCCTCATCTGGCAAAGATTCTGTAATTTCAGAATACATAAATGCAAAAAGAGCTTTTAATCCCTTTTCGCTAAGATTTGAGGGGAGCTTTTCATTTTCAATTCGCACACTTACATTAACATTAATGGGAGATATAAAATCTTCACTTTCTCCATCGATAGAAGTAAATAATCTCGCCGAGGTTATACCTTGCTCCTGCAAATATTTAACGGGATCAGAATACAATTCGTATAAATTGAAAAATGGTGCTTGCCTCACTTGACCTCGATAAATGTTCGCTTGATTCATAATTCCAACCGTAGCCTCAAGCCAGGAATAAGCGTGCATCCTCAGCTCTTTTCGGTGGTAGGGCTGGCTTACATACTTAAGTTCCTGCACTGTTTCCTCCATTAACCGAACGCATAAAACTGACAACATCATTAAAATAGCCAATATAAAAACCAATATAGAACCAGATCTGCTATTTCCTCTCATCAGGCTCCTCTTTTATTCCGTTTGGATAAACACTTCGAATAGGGAGTGAAATTGTACGCTCCAAGCCTTCCTCATCCCAGGTAAAAACGAATTTAATGAAATCAGGCATTCGATATTTCCCTGAGATCGTATTTTCCTCCAAATCATCCAGAATCTCCCATTCATTAAAATCATCTTTGGCCGCACCTTCTTCTCCATAATAGCAATAAAAGACCTCCGAACAAAAGGGACTTATCATAGTTTTGAACAAATCCGCCGAATCCTCTGGCTGCATCAGACCATTTTCTTGATTTTTTTCTAATTCCTGCAGCTCCGAGAACCATAAAAAACTTAATCCCTCACCCTCTTCAAAGTAAAAAAAACAATGAATTCTTGGGGCTGGGCCATTTGGCCAAAAAAAAAGGGGTGGGCCTTCCTTTAAATAAAAATGAATAAGCGGGTCATCCGACCTTGAAAACCCAACGGGTCGCCTGAGGTCAAATCGTTCACTCCCACCCTTTACTACATCCGGCAAAACCGCTTCCTCTATGGTTGAGTTCAAAAAATAAGCCACACCATTAACATGTGCATCAAAGGCGTCTCGCGTGGCCGGCCTATTTGCCCATGCACCTGAAATAGTAATTAACAGTGCGGTGGCTGCAGTAAGAACAAGCCCACCAATAACCAGGGCCAACAATACCTCGATCATCGAAAAACCGAGTCTTTTTCTTCTTAAAAAACTCATTCTTCCCTCATAAAACCTTCTATTATTTCTTTATTCTCTTCAAAAAGTAATTTTCGAGTATCCGAAAAGTCTCGATGATTACCCCAATTTGGACGATATAGGAAAGTTCTCGTTTCCCATTCTCCTTCCTCAATTCCCAGGTCTGAGTCGCCATCGTATGAAATATTTAAAGTCACCAAGAAAAGGTCCACCACTCCAACCATATCCACCTCGGCTTCCCAGGTAACCTCTCCCAATGAGAGAGTCGGGACTTCCCCACCTTTTTCAATATCATCATATGTTGAGCAGTCCTCTAATATCTGCTGCCTTGCCCAAAGAAGATCCTGCTCCATCTCTCTGGTATCTTTCATGACTC
>ERZ807291.9056-NODE-9056-length-10885-cov-3.845152_pt1 | contig 10885 bp, 10 predicted proteins | sample MGYA00521257_ERZ807291 | MGnify/ENA primary metagenome ERZ807291 (study PRJEB31413, sample SAMN03169783) | marine metagenome | biome: Marine; feature: Water; material: Subsurface seawater | place: North Sea | collected 2011-04-28 | depth 1 m m ...
GTTTTATATTATGTATGACAATCATCTTATGCATACAGGTATAAATACGCAAACAAAAGCGATTAAACATTGGAGCGAATATGGAAAAAATGAAGGGTTAATTACCTCCATTAAACCAATGGAAGAAAAGTATGAAAAAATAATAAATTATAATTACGAAAACATATTTGATTTGTATAGAAATGTGTATAACGTTACCTTATATAAACCATCGTCAAACGAAGACAGAAATATACATGAAAACGAACTTCACTTCATCAATAAGACAAATGATGCCTATTTTCGTTCGTTAAAAAAAGAAAATAATATTTATGAGAAATTGATGGAATATGATACTTTTTTATTAATTGTAGATTTTCCTTGTTTTGGAGGAGGATGTTCTTTTTTTATAAATACAATCATAAGTCACTATAAAAAAGACACTACGTTTTTAATTGTACGTAATTTTAAAGGAAAAATATATTTTTATTTGAATGATGAAATCATATTTGAACCTTACATGGATGAACATGTGGCTCTCAAATTATTGCAACGTGTCAAAGATAAAATAACAAAAGTATTTTTCAACTCCATTGTAGAACATTCAATTTATTTTATTAATCAAATATTAGATTTAAATCTTGATAATACCATATTAACACACGATTATAGTTTGTTTTTCAAAAAACCCCAAATGCATTATTATGAAATTACAGATGATGCGGTTGATTATAAATTAAATATTCATCGATTTAATCGTGTTATTTCACAACACATCGGAAACTTACACACTTTTGGAAAATATATGAATGATTATAATAATATTATTATTTCGGCATTACCTGATTATCGAAATAACGATAAGAAGGTAATTAATACGAATACAAATAAGTTTGTTATCGGTATTTTAGGAAATATTTCAGCAGAAAAAGGATACTACATATTAAGCGAATTGCAAAAAAAAATACAAAATAAGAAAAGTATAGAAATAATCGTTTTTGGAAAAGTTCATATTAAAAATATTGCAAAACAATTTAGTTACCATACAATTAACGATTTAAATAAATTATTAGAAACTCACAAACCAAATATTTTATTGGAATTGTCTTTATGGCCAGAATCATTTTCCTTTACACTTACTTTAGCCATGATCACAAAATTACCTATTATTTATCAAAATAAGTTTTATCCATGTACTGTGCAGCGACGTTTGTCATTATATCATAATTCACATTGCTTTGATAATATAAAAGACGTTACATTAAAATGGTTATATGCAAAAAGTCAAGATTATTTTTATACAATCAAACCGTTGATCTATTATCCACCATTTTGGGAAAAATATTTTTCAAATAATCACATTCGACATCATAGTACAGTATTAAATCAAAACTATAACGTTGTTATAGTTACCTCAAAAATTGTTACTTCAGCCAAACCATTTAGTTATGCTCCGAATCGGTCTATATACAGCAAAGAAGAACGATTTAGTCAATTATTAGTAACAGTTGAAACGATACGAAAGTACATACCTGATAGTTTTATTATTTTATACGATAATTCTATTTTGAAAGACGAAGAATATCAAACATTAAACAACATCACAGATTGTTTTATTAATCATCATAGTGATGAAATTGTAAATGAATTGACTAACAATTGTATTCATAAATTGTATGGAGAAATTTCACAAACATACAAAATGTTAGAGTATTTAAGGACATATTTTCAAAACATGAATATCAAAAATATTTTTAAAATTACCGGACGATATAAAATAAATGATACGTTTAATTATTCACAATATGATAACGAAGACGAAATGATATTTAAACGAAATAAAGATGTTGTTGATCGTGCATATTATTTTACATGTTTTTATAAAATAGGTGGCAAAAAAATAAACTATTTTTATCAAATTATGGAAGAATTGTTTCAAGATATACAAAATGATGCATACGAATATGAAGATTATGAAGTCGTTTTGCCCATGCTCTTATATAATAAATTTAAATGTGTTGAACATCTTGGAGTTACTCAAGATATAGCAGTTTGGAAAGACCAGAGTAAAATTTAGAATATTAATATATTTTTATACATTAGATGATTTTGATTTTTGATACTTATGGTGGGTTATGTAATCAAATGTATGATATACAATTTGCAATTAATTTTTGTCTAATTTATAATATCAAATTTTCTTTTCGAAATGCATCCTTACGAGAAAAACATAATTTAACAAAATGGTATGATGTTCCGTTCAATGATTTGTTTAATGATTCATTTATTGATACTTCTTTATATATTCCATTTGAAAATATTGAATTAAACATGAACGATACACACATGTATAATACGAATTTACGATGTATTGAATGGATAGATAAAGAACGAGCATTGTTACCTCAATTATATCGAATTGGTAAGGAGCATATTATATTAAAACAATTTTGGGCTATATGTCCTCCATTAAATGAACTAATGAATTGCTATGAAACTGTAAAACCGTGTAAGAAAATACGTCAAATTTTCAAAGAAATAAAACAGACATTGCCTGACCAATATAATTATATACATTATCGATACGAAGATGATTTTATACAACATTTTCAGATAACAAATCATCCAAGATTATGTGATTTAATACACTCAATCGGTTTTTCGAATAATGATTTAAAAATATACGTTGCAACCTATAATATTACGAATATAAAAAAAGAATATTTATCAAAACCAATTACAAGTTTTGACAATGTCATTTATAAAAAAAAAGAACTGGGACATTTAAATTTCGAAGAACTCGCCTTTATCGATTTTATGATTGGAAAAAATGCAACAGAAATTTATGGACATAAAAATTCGTCTTTTTCAGTATTATTAAATGCGGCACATAATAGTAGTAATTATTATTAATGATATTTATACATTAATATAGATAATGCGAAACTTTCTAGTCTAGGCATTAAAACAAACGCTTTTTGATTTCGAATATAATGATCATTGTAACAATTGTCAAATTGTTTATCATGGTTTCGTAAATATTCTACACATCTTTTATTTGTTAATAAATATTCTACTTTTTTCACAATTTCTTCATTTAAAGATAAGCGTTGAGCTTCTTTTGATTTTTGAAACCATGTTAAAACTTCATCACAAATCGGTTTTTGTTCTGCATCAAACAATAGATGACTTCGATAAATATGCGTTTTTAAATCTTGCGGAAGAGTAATAATACGAGCATCTAAATTGTCATTTATATTTGGACTTGGACTTACATTAGCACTTGGACTCGGTGGTTCGGGAGGCAATAATTGGTTTTCCATAGTTTATTTAATAATATATTATAGTTATATTATTTTAAAAATCAATTTTGTTATGAAATTATATCATTTATTAGTATATGAGTTCTTCAAATCACTACGAATGTTGTAATTACCACGAACAAGAAACATCATGTGAATATTATCATTGTGAATTTTACAACTGTGATCGTTGTTCGAATTGTCATTGTCCATCGAAAAAGAATGAACCAAAAAAAAAGAATAGAACACATTTGACTTGGTATAAACACCCGTTTAAATTATTCGATATTGACTTTGACTACAGCAATTTATATTTTAGAAATGTGCGGTTGTCTAAAATCATGAAAATGACCATTACCAAGAATGTTATGGAAAATATAGTGAATATAAACCAATGTGATTTTGTCAATGGTCCTTACATTATAAACAAACCTGGGTATTATCGATTATGCCAAGACATTGTTTTTTCACCAAATAAACATAGTGATGGAAAACCAACAAAAGAATGGTTAAATAATTTAGAGGAAAAATATAGGCAAGCATATGCTCTTGGATTTTTTGCAATGTTTGTTATACAAACTGATAATGTTATTTTGGATTTAAATAATCATTCAATACGACAATCCGAATTATTTTTTCATCAACAAACCTTTTATAGTCACATTGAATTGGCAAGTACTCCATTTATTATGGGACAGGGTCCTGCGTCGTTTGGGGATCACGAAAAGGTGGCCTCTAATGTAATTATTAAAAATGGATGTTTAGGTAAATCTTCACATCATGGTATTCATGGTCCAGGATATTCAAAAAATATTATCTTGGACAATTTGAAAATTCAAGAGTTTGCCATTGGTGCGATTCATTTGAATGGTGCCCATAATGTTTATATGAACAATATTGACATTGATAATAAAAATATGCAAATTAAATTTAATTCATTACTTTCCCAAGCCCAATTCATTATGTCTTTCTTGGACCAAGTAGATAAAAATGAACGTATTTTTTTGGGTGGTAAATTGAAAACAGTAGTTGAAGTAACTACTGCTTTAAAAGATGAAATTAAACTGGTATATGATAGTTTGAAATCGAGTGATGTAAAATATCCAGACAATGGTATATTTCATAATGACGGCGGATTAGATGCAAACATGTATGGTATCGTTTTAAATACAAAGGGTATTGCGGTGAATGGATTTAAACCATTAAAAGAAGATTATGATTGTGGTAATAACAACATTGTATTGAACGATGTTTCCATCAAAAACGTTAGTTCCAAAGGAACAGAAATTAAATGTTTATCAAGTACCAACGTAGTTGTAACAAATAAATATGGTGGAAGTGCGATTACAGGACCAGTAGGGGATGTATTTGATTTTAATGTAGTGGTTGATACAAATGGATTCTACAAAGGTAATGTTTATACAGATGCACAACTTACAGTTGCAATGTTCTTAGAAACACGAAGCAATATACCCCAAAGTATATTGGGTTGGGCATCTGGAATGAATTATGAAACATTTGATGATGTAATTAAAAAAAATGAGTTGTATATTGTTGATGGGAGAGATTCGATGGCACATGTAATGAAAGGTAACATTGCCTTATTTTGTTCGCAAGTATATAGAATGATCGGAAATAATATTTGTATCAATCATGTTGAAAATAATTCAACATCATCAACAAAGGATGTTTCTGCAAGTTATGGAGTATTATTTGCTGGTTGTAAAAATATAGACCTCATTGACTATAATATTCATAATGTTTCGTCCAAGAAAGGGGTAGTTGCAGATTTAATGTATAAAAATGACAATATGAATATTCAAGCTTAGTCATATAAAATATCCGTTACAATACCATCCACTTGGTATTTTTTGATCCAATGGAACATTTTTGGATCTTTTAACGTATAAACAAATGTCATAATGTTGTTTGATTTTAAAAAATGAATGATTTGGTCGTTTAACAACAACCAATCGAAACAAACAAATTGAAGATTGTATTTTGATATTATATTTTGCATAATATCTAATGTAAAGATGTTGTCTGTGATGAGTCCAAGTTTATAATCTTCATTCGCATTTTGTAAAAAATCTATGTGGTTCATATTAAAACTGGCAAACCATATATTATCAATATCAACCTTGTGTTTTACTATAAAATCATGTAGTATTTCGGTTAATTTATTGCTTCCCTTCAAATCAAAATATAGTTTTGTATTTGTATAATCGAATTTTTCAAAAAACGTAGATAATAAAAGTGTGTTTGGATAATGCTCTTTTATTTCATCATAAGACATATTTTCTACAAATTGATAATCAATGTGAATATCATGCATAATGATAATATCGTTATTTTTGTCCAATTGAATATCTAATTCAATCATATCAAACTTATGATAAATAGCATCATAAAATGCCTGCAAAGTGTTATCGTTATGGTATTTTGTATATCCACGATGAGCAATTTTTAACATATTAAGATATAGACTGACAATATCTTAATAAATACAAAAAAAATTATATAGCAACTACAGTATGGGACAGTTGTTGTAGTGGTTTTTCTACTTTCATTTTCGGTTCTTCGATTGAGGCCATCAAATATTTTGTAACGATCATATTGGAAGTTAGCAATTCATTTAATGGTAATACAGAAAACCATTTGTACGCACAACGTTTCAATAATTCGTCTCCTGGTATAAAGACACCAAAAGTGTGTTCGTTTGAAAATATAATAGGTTCTTCACCCAATAGATCTTCAATTAAAACCGACTTATTTTCAGCGGTTTTTGTTCCTACGTAAATACCATCTACCAAATGAATATGGTTACGCCTAACTTCATGGTTTAACCACTTTGATATATATCCAAAAAATTCATGTTCTGCACTATAATGTGCATTATCGTTACGTTTTCTAATATATTCAACGAGTTCGCGGATGATAGGGCAACGTTTTGGTGCCCCCATAAATTTATGATTAGATGTAAATGATGTTTTTCTATCATTCATACACGCATAATGGTCAGGTGTTTCACATACGAAGGGTTTGTCTTGAACTGTATTGTTTGCGTATAATTCAATCAAATTACGCATGCATACAAATGTATTGGGTACAACTAAACCGCCGTAAATATATAACAACTCGACCATACCAAGTTCTCTATAATATGTTCTCGATGGTTCTGGTAATTCAGATACATTTATTTTCCAACCTGGAATCAATTGACTAAATGAATCGTCGTCGATCAAACATACATTGAAATCATCACCACAATGATTGATGATCGATTTAATGGTTAAATGAATATAGGGTTGATTTAAGTCCGTAGAACTTCGTGAATAAAAACTCTTCCATTTTCTTGCATTATATTCATAAGTAGTATGAATCCATATTTTCGGGCGATTGTAACCATAGAGAGGACTCTCGTTTAATAAATACTTACGTATAAGTTCGTCTTCGCCTTTTTCTGAACCAATCGCAGTTTTTATTTGATTACCAAAAGCATTTGCAGCAAATACAATACCTAATGTAATTATAGTATAAATAATACCTTTTTCACTAAATAATGCCATGATCGTAAAATATTATATATTATATAATATTATTATTATCATTCTAAATAACCAACTAATTACTCAATGATCAAATGATGGTAATAATGATTTGAACCAAGGAACGCGAATATGTTTGATTTTAAATCTTCATCTATAGAATTTGTCAGCATTATTCCGTTGGATATTTGAAATTGGTTACAGCAATTACATTTGTTGTTATCAGATAAACCTAAATGTATCATTTTATATGTCCAATGATCTAAAAATAAATAAAGTAATCAATATTGTATTTTGATTCGTTGTATTTAATTTTGGATGTGAACATAACACCACAACTTTTACAAATTTGCCTTATAATATTAACAAACGAATTATATGTGCATGTGCGTGTTACATAAAATTTTTTGGAGTCTTGATAATAAGGCAATATAAATTCAAAAAAATCGGTTTGATACTCATTAAACGTCATTCGTTTGAAGGCATTATTGTCGATTAAATAATATTTATCTGTTTTTAAACAAATCTTTTCTAAAAGATCAAACAAAGTGGATGTTGGAACGTTTTCTCGAAAAATTTGTTTTAACATATATATATATATCACTTAGATAAATATAAAAAAAAATGCGGGTATTAACGAATTTGTTCTACTATTTCACTTGAAAACATAACTACCTCGACAACGTCTTCATGGAGACTATGAAAATAGGTAATATATTTACACAATATAGGAACAATTTTATATTTTTCATCTTCATTTAACATATTCGTTGTTTTAATAAAGGAAAAAAACATGTCTAAAATATCAATTACAGAATAACCATAATCGTAAATTTGATAAAGTATTTCGACCGCACTTTCTAACTCTTCTTTTTTTATATGTTGCAAATATATTTCAAATTGTTTGTAAGATATATTCGAAATAATATTTTTACATTGTTCTATATCAATAATATCGTCTTTTTCTGATAAAATGGTTATTTTTTCTAAATGTGAAATAATTTCTCGGACAGAATGTTTTGAAAAAGTCAATAAATATTCTTTTGCGTCATTTGTTATGTTGAGTTTTTCATTTTTCACGATAGTGCTCATTACACAATGAGTTGTTTCAATAGAAGACGGTTCCATGCGTACAATATGTAGTCTGGATTGTATGCTTTCTATTACTTTGTGAATATTGGAACATACAGATACAAAATGAACATTATTTTTATATTTATCAATATGATTTCGAAATACTTGTTGGCATTGTTCGTTAATTAAATCTAAATCGTCAATTATAATTAATTTCTTTTTTCCGTAGATTGAACATTTTGACTGACAAAATGATTTCATTTCATTTCTATAATAATTTATTCCCTGCTCTTTTAAACTGTTAATAAACATAATATTGTTTTCAGGGAACCCACGGTTTTTGTCTAGATCATAATAGTTACGAATAATAGCATATAACAATGATGTTTTCCCTGAATTACTTGGACCAACAACTAATATATTTATATCATCAATATGCATTAATGACTTAATTACAGATATTAATTGCTCATTTCCATTAAAATCATCAATGTAATACGGTTTGTATTTTGAAATAAAGGCCTCGTCTTTTACTGTATTATTTCGTTGTGAAAAAAAGTTACTCATTATTATAACTAATATAACGGTTTTATGTTAGTTTAATAATAAATTTTTTATACGGTAAATTATAATATAAAAAACTGGGTTGTATAATATAAAATGTCGCATTATGAAATTTTAGAAGTTGATCAAAATGCAAGTCATTCTGAAATAAAGCAAGCATTTAGAAAGAAAAGTTTGCAATATCATCCGGACCGAAATAAATCCAACGATGCACATGAATCTATGACAAAAATAACAGAGGCTTATAATATTCTTGGCGACAAGGAAAAAAAACGTCAGTATGATATGGAATTGAAAATGGGTTCTAACCCTTTTGGATTTTTATCACAAGGACTTGGTATGCCATTTATGCATGCCAACACAATGGATGAGGCCAATCCAGATATAAATGAACTCTTTTCTAGTTTATTTGGAAATATGATGCATGCTGATATGAGTGGAGAAGGTCCAAATATTCGCATGTTTCACGGAGGGATGTCACCTGAACATTTATTTGGAAAAAATCCTATGCAAAATTTTATGAAACCTGAACCTATTGCAAATACATTAGAAATATCATTAGAACAAGCATATGATGGGTGTAGTATTCCAATCGTTTTAAATCGATACATAATGATAGGCGAAACAAAAATAAACGAAGAAGAAACTGTCTATGTTGATATTTATCCAGGTATCGATAACAATGAAATGATAACATTAAAAGAAAAAGGAAATGTTACATCTGAACAATTGAAAGGAGACGTTAAGATACATATTGTCATAAAAAACAACACATCCTTTAGTAGAGATGGATTGGATTTACTATATCACAAAACTCTCTCTTTAAAAGAATCTTTGTGTGGGTTTTCCTTCGAAATAATTCATTTAAATAAAAAGAAATTGGCATTTAATAATAAATCAAAAATATCCATTATTAGACCCAATTTTAAAAAGAATATACCTAACATGGGTATGAAAAGAGATGGCAAGGTAGGTAATTTAATAGTTATTTTTGATATTGTTTTTCCCGACACATTAACCGAAGAAAATACGGAAACATTGTCGGCAATTTTATAATTGTTTAACATTTGAAACATTAAACAATTTAAGAAGATATGCGTTTAGTAGGAATCTTCACATCGACTAAATAAATAGAGTTCTCGGTAGCAATAATAAATTCACTACCACATTGATAAATTTTAGTAATAGGACTGGTGTATTCCTCTTCACTCTTTACTAGTAATTTTTCATTGTTTTCTTTTACACCGATCAATACGGTTTTTTCTAAAGAATCATTCCAATAATCTAACATAATTGGTTTATCATCAACAATTGCTAATTTAGATGCATGTTGTAAAGTTTTCACATCAGGTAGGCGAAATGATTCACTATTTACGCTATTTTCAGTTGATTTCATTTCAGCTAAAGCACTCATAATTATAAATTATTGGATTAAGTTTATTTAAAAAATTGGACGCAAATAATATATAATCTCTAAATATATGGATTCTGCCAAATACAATCTAGGAATTATTGAATTACATGTCAAACATTTAGAAAAATACTTGTATGATGCTGAAAAAATAGAATGTTCAGATCAATTCCATAAAGAGGTAATTATATATAACGGATTCAAGTCGATCATTCTATTGTTATCAATATTACATTTGATCAATATGTCAGAAGAACAAATCAACTCTTATTTAGAAAAAAGTTATATTTTATATGTCGAATATTCAGAACAAGTGTATTTGAAAAAATCGGATAGTTATCATACCCCGACAATGTTTGTTTATAACGTATTAATTGGTAATATTTCATTAAATGCTTATACTGATATTGAAAAACAGAATATAAATACACCGGGAATAGTTCCGTTTATGCGAAAGTTGTCTGTTTGGAATGAATTATTGTTATATTGGGACAATGAATATTTAACAACCATTCAAAGAATTTATTTTGTTAAAAATTTTCTTCAATCCTATCTGTTATTATTTACAACCAAACATTATTTTGAATTATTTCGCGTATTCGAAAAAATACAATCCTTTTTAAAAAAAGAGGATAAAGTCTTTGACAAATATTGTTATTTACTGACATCGTTTCATAAATATGTATCTAAATTAAATATTGAGTTTAATCAACAAATGGTTGAAGATTTAATATTCGATAAATTTATGCGTCACGAAGAAAAATTCGAAGAACAGTTTTATGCAATTGAAAATATAAAACAAATGGATGAATTAATTGAATGGATATTTACATAATTTATAATAATATTCAAGTTATTATGAATTAACCTATTAGTATTTTATATTGTTCATTTGTAACCACAATTTGTTTTTTCCTAATTTTTGGTTGCTTTGTCTTTGCTACATGTACTTCAGTTTGAGTATATATATTCAAATATTCGACCTGTAAAACGGTTTTTATAAACTC
>ERZ807291.9059-NODE-9059-length-10882-cov-8.951972_pt1 | contig 10882 bp, 13 predicted proteins | sample MGYA00521257_ERZ807291 | MGnify/ENA primary metagenome ERZ807291 (study PRJEB31413, sample SAMN03169783) | marine metagenome | biome: Marine; feature: Water; material: Subsurface seawater | place: North Sea | collected 2011-04-28 | depth 1 m m ...
TAAAAAAATGGATAAATATTATACTCAAAATGGTGGTGAATTATATAAACAAAGCATTTCATAAAAGCATAGCTTTTATTAGTAATATGAAACGTAGTTTCATATGATCACCTTCGGTGAAAAGAATGAGTATAATAAATGGAACAAATAAATCTTTTTTTTTTAAAGACAGTTAAAATATATTTTTGACTATAAATAAACTACTCTTTTAGGTACCATCATATTTTCTTAATTTAGATATTTGCTCTCCTAACATTAATGCAGATGGTATCATACTCTGTCTTTTAATATCTAGGTGTGCTTTATTATTTTGAAAAATAGTTGGTTCTCTAGGTTTACTAATCGTTTGTTTATCAATAGTAAAAAAATCTTGTTTTAACATATTTTTTAAAGTTTTATATTTTATTTGAATTATATCATAACTAATTCCCATTCTATTATCTTTAATCCATATATGTGACAAATGAACAATTATTTCAACTTCTGAACCAGCTTCAAAGTTCTTAATATCTTGAATATTATCATCTTCGGATATAATTTTAATATCATTTTTACCAAAATAATTCAATTTAATATTTTTGATAGTTTTTATTTTTTTTAAATTAGACACCCATTCTAATTTTGGTTTATTTAATAATTCTTGTAATGTATTTTCTAGAGTTTCAATTAAATTAGAAAATTTTTTTGTTTTATTATATACAGGGTTTAATGGAAAATTTACTTGATTATAAGTTTGATTTGTATAATTATATAAAAGTCTAATAGGTGGAATTTTTAATAATAAATTAGAAATGTTTGAATTATCATTTTTTGAATCATAAGAATATATAAAATATTTTGATGTATTATCAAAAGATATTTTTTTTGATAATATAATATTATCAATTATATTTTTATAGTTATCAATATCAATTATTGTATTATTCATAATAATAATATATATGACAATTCTATAAATAAAAAAAATGAATTATATAAACTTTTATTTATAGTATTAATACTATAATGCCTAAGCTAATATGTTTCTTATACACACAAACAAATGGACTACATAATTCGAATGAATTTGTTACTAAAAAAAATCTGTTTGAATTTGCTAGACCTGTATCATTACACTATATAATCGGATATAGACAAGGTGATGAATTTACTGAAACTAAAAAAGAAAAATTTATATTTAAACCTGACTGTTTAACTATATCTAAAGAATCATTTAAAATTCATAAAATTTCATTGGAAAAAGCAGAAGAAAAAGGTATCCCACCTGGTGATATAATGGCTACTCTAAAGAAAGATTTAAAAAATGTATCAGTAATTGTATCACATAATTTAACATTTCATATTAAATCATTGCAAGTAGAATGTTTTAGAACATGTGTAAATATTGACTTTGGTAATCATATACTTATTGATACTATTAATTTTAATCATACTTTGGAATATCCCAAATTATTAGATTTAGCTAAACATGTTCTTGATAAAGATTATTCTGACAAAAAGTCAAGTTATAATTTAGTATTGATTAAAAAATGTTTTATGAAACTATATGATAATTACGAAAAGTCTATACTTAATTCTACTGCAAAATAGTCATCATATTTAACTTATTTTTCTATCTTTTATTGTAAAAGGTTTTTTGTATGGAGTATGACATGTTTTATCAGACCATTCCATATCAAATTTCTTACAATCTGATTTGGTAACAAAATCTTTACACTCAAAGTTTATTCTTTTACATGAACCTAAATAGTCTCTATCTATTAAATCATTTGGAGGTCTACAATTGTTATTAGACCATCCATTTATACCATCAATAAATAATGCTTGTTTACTATTACTTTTAACATCATTCAGGTTACAATTTTCTTTTTTCTGATAAATATATTCAAAAGTATCTTTATCTTGATTAAACTTTTTGGTAACAAGACAGCAGTTTTTTTCTTTAAAATAATTTTTAAATGTACTAATAGTATTACCAACTGAATTAGAAATTGTCACATGTGCATCACTACCAATCGCTTCAAAATCTTCATCTGTGTATATATATGATTGATACACTTTATTTATTATATATAAAATAATTAATATTTTTATTAATAGTATTATTTGTTCCATTAGTAAATATGATATTTTAAATAATAAATTAAATTAATAACAGTTCAATTTTGAAATGTTGTATTGGTAATTACTCAATTAAAAAAGCTTCTAGCGTCCATAGTTTATTTTTAATGTGCCAATTAGATAGTTTATATACACTATGACTGGGGCATCTCACATTACATTCTTCATATGATTCTCTTCTAATACAATCTTCAATCGTTTCACCTTCGTCACATGTGCCTGTTAAACCTAGTTGAATGTCATAGGTGCCTTCTGATCCGTATCCAATACAAAGAACCCATCTGTCTTTATCACCAGATGTATCATGTGTATAATCACTCATAAATTTTTTATGCTGAACATTAAGACATGTAGACCATGTAACATTGCAGCGTATTTCTTCATCTGTTAGTTCTGAACCTTTAGGAATAATATATTTAACTAGTGCTCTGCTTGTATTCACTTTATCTTTTGGTATTACGGAACTAAATAGACGAGTGTTAATTAATGCATGGAATGTAATTCTTTCAGATAGATCATTATTGACGATATTTATTGCATTCTTTAGATCATTGAAGATCAGTATACACGAACCTTTCGATTTAGGTGTATAATGGGGGGTACTTGATGAAGACATGTTATAGTTCACATGTCTATTATATTTCGGTTTATTAACGTACGTAGTCATCGTGAATTAATAAATAAATAGTAATACTTGTATTTTCAATTTTTATTTTAAGAAAATCGATAAATTTCGTAGAAATCACGTAGTTAAACGAATAAGTCTTTTCGCCAAAGGCGAATGAGGTTATATTTTTGCTTCGCAAATGTAACGAGTTTAAAGCGAAGCTTTCAACTTGTCCTGATATATAACTGTTAATCGATTTCTTCATTTTCTTTGGAAAATTAAGAATTCAACCAATTTTATATAATAGGTTTCTAGTTTTTATAATCTAGGGTTGCACTAATAGTTAAAATGAAAACGCTTCTATCTTCATACCCTTCGATATTACACTATTCCATTGACTCTCTTCGAATACAATCTTCTTCTGATTCTTCAGGGCTGCATTTGCCTGTTAAACCTATTCTTATATCCAATACACAAAACCCAAATGTCTTTGAATTCTTCGCTATAGGTACATAAAAAACCTTGAATGCATATGATTAAACAAATAAGACAATGTAACAGTATACCGAAGTATTTTATCTGTATTCTCGCTTAGGTCCAAATGAACTATCTTTAATTGAACAAGTACTTGGGTAACCGTGTGAAAGATGAAATAATTTTTGATTAAACTCTTCAGGTAATTCATCGTTTTCGCCGGATGATTCTTCATTGGGTATGAGATTCGGATTTTGTTCTATGAACGAGTCCCAGCCTCCATTAGTATCATAATTATTATCATAATCTACGGCGTTAAAACTGGTACTACCACCGGTAACAAAATTACCATCATTATCTAGTGGCGTGATATCGACCTGAAAGTTATCAACCTGATCATCGCCACCATTTAGTGAAGTGTTATCGTCCTGAAAGTTATTAACACTATCATTATCTGGCGGCATGTTATCGTCCTGTAGTGCTGACGAGATTCGCAACCAAGTAGACAAATCAAAGCTATGCTGGTTGTTGTTATCATCATAATCATTATCTGAAACACCCAGGAGATCTTAGATCTGGGTAATAATCAAGATCTTCGTCAGAATAGTAATCTTCTTCATCGCTTAGATCGGCATGTACCCATCTATGTGATACTGCATTAGCGTTGTCCTCTATTGGTTTTGGTAAGATTGAGTCAATCCTGACATTTGCCGTGTTTGACTTGGTGACATCTGTCGTATGTGTATCAGCGACATTTATCGTGTTTGTCTCTGCGACATTTGGTATTTCATCCAATTGCTGCTCATCTGTGTCGTTAAAAGTTTGAGCCGTTTGACGACGACAATTTAGAACAGGAAGTATGGCAACAAAAGGAATAACGCCCGTGTAACTACTTGGATGAATAGTAACAGTTATGGCATCGAATACTTGAACATATGGTGTAACAAGTATATTTGTTGTATCGAGGTCTTCTATTGATGATAGATTATGATTGACTGCGATAGTTCGAAGAGTTGATGCATGTCTTCGAAAACAAGGGGGTACTGGAGATCCCGTAGGGATCGCCGTTTGCTCGCTGAGGCGATGTTGGTGGAACATAAATAGTAAAAATTATAGAACGATTTAATAAGATAATAAATCAATTTTTAATAAGAACTTTTAGAAGAACTTTTAGAAGAACTTTTAGAAGAACTTTTAGAAGAACTTTAAACAAATAGTTGTATATATATAAATATTAAATGAAAATACCATTAGAAATAACACAATTAGGTGAATTAATTAAAGAATCAATGCCTAATCAAGTACTACGAGTAATAGGCGAAGTATCACAACCAAAAAATTTTAGAGGAAATATGTATTTAAACTTGAAAGATAAAATGTATAATATTAAAGCGATTATATGGAAAACTAAATATGAACAATTTAATACTGAAATAAAAGATGGTGATAAAATAGTTGTTAAAGGAAAATTAGATTTTTATGGCGCAAATGGTTCTGTAACATATATAATTGATAAATTAATTAAATATGAGGGTGAAGGTGAATTATCAGCATTATATCAAAAATATAAGAAGATGTTTGAAACAAAAGGTTATTTTGATCGTGATAAAAAATTAATAATACCTGATAAAATAGAGAAAATTTTACTACTAACAAGTGAAAGTGGTGCTGCTATTCATGATTTTATTTATGCATTAGACAATAATCATAGTAAATTAGATTATGATATAATAGACGTACCAGTTCAGGGACGTATGTGCCCATTAAATATTATAAATGAACTAAATAAGATTAAAGATAATTATGATGCAATTGTAATAACACGTGGAGGTGGTTCATTTGAAGATTTATTTGGATTTTCACAACCAGAGTTAATAGAAGCAATTTATAATTTTAATCAACCTGTTATAAGTGCAATTGGTCATCAAGTAGATACAAGTTTATTAGATTTAGTTTCAGATTGTTGTTGCCCAACACCATCTTTAGCAGCACAATATATAATTGATATAAATAAAAAATTTATAAATGAATTAGAAGAAATACGAGATGATATTAAAGATGAATTAATGGGATCATATAATAAACAAAACAGAGGACTTAATAATTGTACTGAAAGGTTAAATAAAATTATTTTATCATTTGACAGAATCCAACATTCATATCAAAGTGAATTATTAAATCAATTAAATACATATGCATTTAAATTAAAAGAATTGGATTTGAAATTATCTAGTTTGGTAAATAATGCTACTGAAAAAAATAATATAATTTCGATAAAGAATAATAAGAATGTTATACATACTGATGTTGCTAAGTTTATAAAGCGTCTAGAGGGAACAGATGATTTTATAATTAATTGGAACAATAATAAAATAAAAATAAGTAGTTATAAATTTGAATTATTATAATTTGTATTTAAAAGTTTATAACCACTTAAGATATATGGCAAATATTGAAGAAGCATTTAATGCTAAATTTGAAAATGTCACCAAAGTTAATAATCATAGTGATATTATAGATTACTTTTTTACTCAAAGAAAAGTGACTGAATATGAAGAAATTTTAGATAAAAATATGAATCGCATCAAAAAAAAGAAAGATAATATATATAATTTTATTGCAATTAATGTACCTCATTATCAATATGTTGAATCAACTGAAGTAATAGTTGGTTTAAAAATTTGGGGAGATGAATGTTTTAAATATGTAGGTTCAATTACAAATATAGAAGGCAATGTACCAAGTATATTATTAAAACTAGATACCGATAAACAATTATTTATTAATTTAAAAGTATGTATAAAGAAAGGTGAAGAAATGAATGAGAAAGAGTATGTTACGTTTATAAACATACCAAAGAGATATCAAGTAGAACCATCAATTAATGTAGATATTTAAACACACGTATATAAATTAATATATATAATAATGTCTAATTTGGATATTTTTAGAAAAGAAATTAATGATATTGATGATAAGATATTAGATTTACTCATAAAAAGAATGAGTATATCTATACAAGTAGGTAAATTTAAAAAAGAAAATAATATTACTATTTTAAATTCGAATAGAGAAAATGAAGTATTGGAAAGATTAATAAATAAAAATCATTCAAGTTGTTTATTAGATATGAATGATAATGATATTAAAATAGATGATAATTTTATTAAAAGCTTTTGGATCAATTTAATGGATTATTCAAAGAAATTACAAAAAAATTAACGATAAGTTACAACAGTTGGAACAAATGTAGAATTTATTGGCGATAAAGGTGATAAGGGTACATAAGGTGAGAATGTTGCATAAGGTGAGATAACTCCGTATGGATTTAAATCATAAAGTGGGTCAGAAGCTTGTCCAGGAAATCTTGGTGAAATAGGCGTACCTGTAACACCAGGTAGTGGTGTATCAATGTATGTAGCATAAGATGGACCATAACTAATAGGTTGAGAATATGGATAAGTATTAATACCGACTCTATTTCTTCCGTCTTGTGTAAAATATTTAAAGTTAGCTTGGTAATTATTTACTTGATCATTTATAATAATATTTTGTAAATTAAGACTATGGTGAATCTTTACAAAGTTTTTAATAGCTTCATTCATTGAATCTGCTGTAATTTGATAAGTAAATGGTTGAATAACTTGATAATATGTCATATAATAATAATTAGATATTTTATTATTTAATGGATAAAATGTATATTATTAAAACTTGTTAAACAATATTTTTTAAAATTTATTAAACAATATTTTTAAAACTTATTAAATAATATTTTTAAATTATTTATTCAATTAACATTTTTTGTTTACTCGATATAATAACTATAATATTATATCATTAACCTATTCAAATTAAATATAAAAATTGATAAATTTATTAGAAATTAAGTATACTACTATATTATTGACCTAACATGGGTATTAAAAACTTATTAAAATTTTTAAATCACTTTCCTGATCTTGTTGTAGAAACAGATATTAATGAATACACTGGAAAGAAGATAGCGATTGATATTAGTATTTTACTATATCAAGTTGTTATTTCTGTTCGAAACACAGGTACAGATTTAACAAATAAACAAGGTGAAATTACATCTCATATACTCGGCTTATTTAATAAAACATATAAATTATTAAGTATTGGTATAATTCCGGTATATGTATTTGATGGTAAACCTCCAGAAATGAAAAGAAAAGTTTTAGACATGAGAAAAAGTATTAGACGTAAAGCAGAAGAGAAAATGATAGTTGCTAACACAGAAGAAGAAAAAATAAAATATTTCAAAAGAAGTGTTGTAATTACAAGAATACAATTAGATGAATGTAGAGAGTTATTAACATTGATGGGTGTACCATATATTGATGCACCAGAAGAAGCAGATTCTCAATGCGCGTGGCTTGCTAAACAAGGACTAGTAGATGCAGTTTTAACTGAAGATATGGATATTTTAACATTTGGTTCTCCGTGTATTATTAGAAATTTAACATCTTTCAAGAAAAAACCAATAGAAATAAAATTAGATAAAATTAAAAAAAAGTTTAATTGGACTCAAGACGAGTTTATTAAATTTTGTATTTTATTGGGTTGTGATTATTGTGAGAATCTTGTTGATAGTAATTGTATTCAAATATATGATAATTTCCAAAAATATAATAAAAATATTGACAATGTATTAACTGAATTTAAACAAACTATTAATTACCAAAGTACTATTGCTTATTTTCAAAAACCAACTGTGAATGATACTATTATTGATATTAACATCAAATTACCTCAATTATTAGAGTTAAGTAATTTATTAGTTAATAAATATAACTTAATAAAATATAAGATTCAAAATAAATTAAATCACTTATATGCATCATCTTCAAAAATAAATCAAAGTGTGTAACTATTTTGATGATAACCGTAAATTAATACATTTAAAATTAGTATTATTTTGCAACTCTTGCTTTATTTCTGGAATTACTTTCCTAAAATTCTTTATAAATAATTCTGGATCATTATTTTGGTCTAATAATTTGTAATGACATTTACTTAAGAAAATAGAAGTGCTGCAATCTAATAAGTCAGGTAAACTTGTAATATCTTTAGTTAAATTTATACTTATTTCAGATAATGGTAAGAAGAATTGTCTATTACTATTCATAAATTGTTGGATTAAATTAATGGTTTCGCTTGTAACAGTATCGGGAAAAAATGTTAAATTATACCCTGGTTCTAACGGTGATATAAATATAATAGATTCTAATGGATTAAAATTTCTTTTTTCATCAAAGTTTAATTCTGTAAATGTAGTGGGATAATATTTTACAATATCAGACAACAATGGTGTTCTACCATATGGATAATACCACAATAGATCAGTTTTATTATTAAAATAATAATTTAAAACCCATTCAAACCCGTCAATATATTTATTAATTACAGTTTTAATATCTTTATTTGGAAAGAAACTAGTATTATAATTATTAGTAGATTCTAATTTATTTTTATAAAAAGAATGTTCTGGGTTAAATAATTTATCATATCCGTCAAGTTTGTTATTTATTATATATTCTAATTTTCCTCTTTTATTTTTTTCATCCAGTAATTTGTCTTTCTTTAATTTATTAATATGATATCCACTTTTGTCTTTTAATTCAAAACTTCGTACTTCTAATTTTATAGGTCTATCTGGTGCATCTAAACTAAAATTAATAAATGGCAATTGCAATGGTTGTAAATATAAATATAGTATAAGATCATCTAATAATTCATTTGGTTTAATTTTAAGATAATACATAGACTTGTATGTTGTTACTATTTTTTTAAATTCTTCGTTTCTTTTACCAAATATTGAACTTCCTAAAATACCATCTCCATATAATGTATTGTACATCTCATTTCCATCAATTATTTTTAAAATATTATAAATAAAATTATAATATGACATACTGCTATTATTTGATTTATTTATAGTTGTTAAAATTTTTTCATAAATATTTTGATTTAAATTTGTATTATCTGAAAGATTTTCTTTTGAATAAAAAGTGCTATTTATTTTTGTTACTTCTTTGTTATAATCATATGTTTTATCTAAACTGCTTTGTAAGAAATCATAAAAAAATCCAACATCAATACATGTAGCAGTATTTAATGGCGTACATATATTTTTAGTCCTTTTTAATGAATTATTTTTTGCAATAAACTTGAGAATAATATTATTTATATCCGATTTGAAATTATATAGATCTAAATGAAAATTCTTATCTTTTGCATATCTATAATTTCTAAACTTTGAATTATAAAAATTCCTATTAAGATCTTTCATTTCATTTGTAGTTAATAGTTCAAAAAAATGTTTCAAATTATTATGATTTAGTGAATAATTATTATCTATATTTTTTTCTTGTATATTATTTGGTTTTTTTATTAGTATATTGCCTACATCTTTTAGTGTTAATAAATAGTTATCAATTATTGAATTAATATCATTTGCAACATGGACTGATTCTAATTTAGGTAAGAAATCATCACCAAATAATGTAAAAATATAAACTATTTCATCAATTAATAACCTATCGTCATTTATAGTATCTACTCTAGTCTTACAGTAGTCTACTAATTCATTTTTAAATTTATTTACATTTATTATATTATAAATTTTTTTTTTCTTTATTTTAGATGTTTGTTGATCAAATCTTAATAATGATACATCAATATTTAAAATCATTAATAATAAAATCATGTCTGAATCAGGCGAATATACGCAAATTTTATTTTTTGTACTAGTTAACCCTTTTAAACAGCTTATTATTTTCATTTCACCTTCTCCAGGATTATACACATCTGATACTAACATACCTGTTAGGTTTGGACATATTTTTTTACATTCAGAAACAAAACTTTCTGTTTTTAATTCTCTACATATATCATCCATAAATTTTGTTCCAGGACTAATATTTGTTTTACTCCAATCAATTGGTAATTCTACTTCTTTCATTAATTTATTCATCAAATCTCCGATATATCTTCTCTTTTTTTGTTCCATCATTTTTGCAAAAGATGGAACTCCGTCAATTGCAAGCATAACATAATTTATATTTGATGAAATAAAATTATTTTTTAGTAAATTTTTGATTGCTTCTTTCACTTGAATAATAAGTTGTGGTTCAAAGTCTGACAAATTATTAAAAGTAAAATTTAAATTTGGAATAATTCCTTGTTTATATTGATTTATATTCGATAGCATTTCTGAGGAAACATTATGAATAATAGAATTGAAATCAATTAGAAAATGCGTAGCATCTAATTTATTATATGGTTCTTCTAAATATGTTACAACATCAAAATTTCGGTCAAGACTAGAAAAAAACTTTTCAATACCCATTTACTATTAATTAGATATTATAATTCAAAAAAAATTGTTTATTTAAAGGTTTATTATAATATTTGATAATCTAAATGAAAACTGATATTGATAATTGGGTAGATTTTCTTAATGAGACAACAACTAAAGCAAATCTAAGTAGTGTTTCTTTTGATAAAAATTCTGTTTGTAATGATTTAAAATTGACTGCTATAGAAACGTTAGAACATTCTATTGGTACTAACAAAGGTAGACAATTAACAAATATTATAATTGACCTGGAAAAAAGTTTTATATTTATTGCTAGCGAATTAAGAAAAGACAAA
>ERZ807291.9067-NODE-9067-length-10877-cov-4.206062_pt1 | contig 10877 bp, 4 predicted proteins | sample MGYA00521257_ERZ807291 | MGnify/ENA primary metagenome ERZ807291 (study PRJEB31413, sample SAMN03169783) | marine metagenome | biome: Marine; feature: Water; material: Subsurface seawater | place: North Sea | collected 2011-04-28 | depth 1 m m ...
AGAAGATTTTATTACCTGGATCCTTTCAATTTCTGCTCTTTTCTGAACTCTTTTTACACAATCTTTTAAATTTTCTTTGTCAAAGAACAATATATAGTTGGGCTCTGGATGCACACCTAAACTTGCAGAATCAAAGAAACACTCCGAATCGCAATTAGGCAAAATATGTTGATAGGGTTGCCAGAATTGTCCATAGAAACGTGGCATATATTCCATGTAATCTTTATGTGATGATTCAATTACAAAATGTTTTGCGTCCTCTTGCTGAAACAAATAATACATGGCATCCATTTTAGCGGTTCTCGTTGATGCAAGGGATAATGCCAATAATAGAGGCATGTTTAAGATCCAGAAAAATCGCATTGAAAATGTATTCCACTTCATTTTTTCAGGAAACAATTCATTCCATGCCAAAATTCCACCCATTATCAGGAATGGAATAACAGGTAAAATAAAACGCTCTTGCTTGTTTGGGAAATACGAATGAAATAAAAGAAAGATTAAAGTTGGCAAGAATAAAATCAGGTATGTTTTGAATTTCAAAACACTTGCATAAATCCAATTGGCTGGAGCAAAAATTAGCAACATTCCAAGAATTACGAATAGATATTGATACCAAGGCCCGTTGGGATATTCCCCAGAGTGTGTCATGTTATAATCTATGTAGGTTATCAACTCGCGGAAGGGCATTTTGAATAATGCAAAATCCAGTATCCCTAAAAATAGGATACTCCCTAAACCAAAACCAAATAAAAGCTGCAATGCCTCTCTCCATTTCCTCTGTGATAATAAAATAAATCCAAACATTCCTGAGAATAATACGGTCTGAAACCGCAAGGCAAAAGCCACCGAGAACATGATACCGGCCCAAAGAAATAATTTACGTTTGTTCTGTAAAAACAACCAGGTTCCGAACATCAAGGGAGGAATACAAACGACTTCGACTAAATTTCTTACCGATAAAAATGGCATAAACCAAGCTATTGCCAACATCCAAGATACTTGTATTGCGCTTTTAAGGTTGCTTAATTTCCTTGAAATCTTAAATCCCAAATAAATAATTATCAAACTGTACAAAGCATGCATCAATCGAACTGAAAACATGATATATATTGGGTTTTCAAACCCAATTAGTCGATAAAATTGAAATAAAGAATAATGAAGGAATGTATAAAAAGAACTGTGAGATAACCGATCTTCCGTAATGATATTGGGATTGAAAAATGAACGCTCCTCCCCTCCTTGCATAATCCATTGTTGGGCTTCTTCAATAACAAAATAATGATCGTCTGTGAAGGCATAACCTTTTGAAAAAAAAGCCGCAATTAAACGGAATATTAATCCTACAATGAGTATGCTTCGAAGCGGATGTATTCGGTAATACCTAAGAAATTGGTTGGTCACTGGGAACAAAAATACGATGTTTCGGATAATACGCATTTGATTAGACTTTAAAGAAGGAATAATCGACGTAATATGTAAGTAAAGGTATATTCTTTCGTATTTTTGCGATTTATGACCCAAAGGCCTCTTGACATCAATCAACCTGACAGCGAAAAAGTAATCATTGTTGAAGGTGCCCGGGAACACAATTTAAAAAATGTGGACTTGGTGATTCCTAGAAATTCGTTGGTTGTATTCACAGGTTTATCGGGTTCGGGTAAGAGTTCATTAGCTTTTGATACTCTATTTGCAGAAGGCCAAAGAAGATATATAGAAACATTTTCTGCGTATGCACGGCAATTTGTGGGAGACATGAAACGCCCGGATGTGGACAAAGTGAAAGGACTCTCTCCTGTAATTGCTATCGAGCAAAAAACCGTTTCGAGAAATCCACGAAGTACAGTTGGAACCGTAACTGAAGTTTATGACTTCTTGCGATTGTTATTTGCACGTGCGGGTGAGGCATACAGTCACATCACTGGTGAAAAAATGGTTCGGTATTCAGAGGATCAGATTTATGAAAAAATTTCAACTACCTACGAAAATCAAAAAATAGTTTTAACGGCACCGGTAATCAAATCAAGAAAAGGACACTATCGAGAATTATTCGAGCAAATTAAAAAGCGTGGTTACAACAAGGTCGTTGTAGATAAAGAGATGCTCGATATCACCACGGGTATGATGTTAGATCGTTATAAAATTCACGATATTGATATCGTAATCGATCGATTGGAAGTTAAACCCGAATCGCCCAAAAGGCTCCAAGACAGCTTAACCACTGCATTAAAGGTTGGAGAGGGATATGTAACGGTAATTGACGAATCGGGAGATTTACACCCGTTCAGCAAGTTCCTAATGGACCCCATTTCCGGACTGAGCTACCAAGAACCACAACCAAATTCGTTTTCTTTTAACTCGCCCTATGGTGCTTGCGAAAATTGCGAAGGGATTGGAATTAAATCTGAGGTGAACTTAGATTATATCATACCAGATAGATCAAAATCCATAAACAAAGGAGGTATAATTCCTCTAGGAGAATACCGAGACAACTGGACATTCCAGCAACTCAGAGTCATTGCCAAAAAATTGGGATTTTCCTTAGCCGATCCTATCAATAAATTAACAGAAGACCAATTAAACGCCCTGTTGTATGGAGATGACGACGCCATAGACATTGTAATGAAAGGCGATAAATGGGGCGGCCATAAATACGAAACTTATTTTAAGGGCGTTATTAATATTGTTTCCGACTCTTATTTTGAGACTGACGATGACAGAATGCGCGAATGGGCCGAAGAATTCGTCCATGAAATTGCCTGTCCTGTATGTAATGGAGATCGATTGAAAAAGGAATCACTCCACTTTAAAATAGACCATAAGAGTATTTCTGATTTGGCCCGAATGAATATTTCGGATTTGGCAGGTTGGTTAAAAGATGTTGAACTTCGACTTACAAACCGTCAGAAAATCATTGCTACTGAACTGCTTAAGGAAATTCGAAATAGAATTTCATTTTTATCTGGTGTTGGATTGGGGTACTTATCGCTCCATTCACCAGCAAAAACATTAAGTGGCGGTGAAGCCCAACGAATTAGACTTGCAACGCAAATTGGATCGAAATTGGTTAATGTACTTTACATTTTGGATGAACCATCGATAGGATTGCATCAGCGGGATAATGAAAGACTCATACAAAGTTTAAAAGACTTGCGCGACATCGGCAACTCCGTTTTGGTTGTTGAACACGATGAGGATATGATGAAAGCCGCAGATTGGTTGGTTGAAATTGGTCCACTTGCAGGTAAAAAAGGTGGCGAAATTGTCGCGTCTGGAACTGTCGAGCAATTTCTCAACTCCTCAGCCGTTACTGCTTCTTATTTAAACGGCACCGCTCAAATCGAAATTCCTGAAAAACGAAGAAAACCAGGTAAAGAATATATCCACGTTTTGGGGTGCAAAGGCAATAACTTAAAAGGTACAGATTTACATGTACCCTTGGGTGTTTTTGTTTGTGTAACTGGAGTTTCTGGAAGTGGTAAATCTACATTGATAAACGAAACTCTTTATCCGCTCGCAAAACATAAAATATACGGTTCACACCACCGACCGCTATCCTATGATAAAGTTACTGGTTTGGAGCATATTGATAAAGTTATTCGAATTGATCAAAGTCCTATTGGAAGAACCCCAAGAAGCAATCCAGCTACTTATGTTGGCGTATTTCAAGAAATACGAAATCTATTCACACAACTTGCGGAGAGTAAAATTCGCGGGTATAAGCCAGGTCGTTTCTCTTTCAATGTGAAAGGAGGACGATGTGAAGGTTGTAAGGGCGGCGGTAAAAAAATAATTGAAATGAACTTCTTGCCAAATGTCGAAGTTCCTTGTGATGTATGCCAAGGCAAGCGTTACAACCGTGAAACCCTTGAAGTTCGTTACCGCGGTAAAAGTATATATGATGTTTTAGAAATGCCCGTTAGTCAGGCAGTTGAATTCTTTGAGCACGTACCCCTCATTTACAGAAAGATAAAAACCATGCAAGACGTAGGTTTGGGTTACATTACACTGGGTCAAAGTAGTACTACATTATCCGGAGGAGAAGCGCAACGCGTGAAACTCTCCACCGAATTAAGTAAACGCGACACAGGTAAAACCCTATTCATATTAGATGAACCCACCACGGGCTTACATTTTGACGATATCAAGCAACTTTTATCGGTACTTCAAACCTTAGTCGACAAGGGAAATACAGTTTTGGTTATTGAGCATAATCTTGACGTCATTAGAACCGCGGACTGGATAATTGATGTTGGACCAGAGGGCGGTGCCGCTGGAGGGGAAATTGTCGTGGAGGGCACTCCTGAAAAGGTTAAGAAATGCCCTGAAAGTCATACCGGTAGATTTATCTAATTCTTTACCAATTCACCTAAGATTTTTTCTTCGGTATTGTGGGCTTAATGATAGATGGCATTGCCTTCTTCTTCTTCGGCATTCTAATGGTATTGGGTACACTCGGTGTGGCCGGTGTTGGGGCTGATGGAGAAACCATTGGTTTTGAATCAGCTGGATTCACCTCTAAATCTGTTTTCTTATTCGGAATGGTTTGTGTTCTACTTGGCTCTGTTGTTTTAGTCTCACAGGGACATGGAGGACAAGGTTGAGGTTTATCTTCATAAATCCTTTCCAGAACCATAGTAGTATCGTAATAGGCATCTTTAATCAACTCTTTTTTACTGTGATTACTACTTAAATCAAACAAAATTCCAAATTTCCACATTGTGGATTCATAATTTACACTTTGTTGAGTAGCTGTCATTTGTGCACCATCAAATTGAGTGTTATTCACGTCAGATAAACCAACTTGAGATCCAAATTTCCATTCGTGCGATACCACCAAACTAGCCCAACTGTTCATTCGGAAACGGACTCCCAATTCTGGTGCTGCATATGTGGCCACTCTTGTGTGAATATTATCTTCAGCGCGACTTTCATAATCACGAAGTGTCATATAGGTTTCAGTAACTTGATTGGTTGAAATAAAACTAGCTCCAGCTTGTAACCCTATAAAAGGATTGAATCGACCTATTGCGAGTTCGTATCTTGCGAGTGAATAGAAACTGACATGTGCGGTTTCTAAGCGTGTATGAGCACTGTCTTGATTCACCGTATTGATTACAACACGTTCCTTTTTTGATTTATGGAATTGATTTACGTTAAATCCAAAGCCCCAGTTAAAACTTCCCATTCTCGGGGAAGCCATTTTCCAATTTTGTATCCGCTTGGGCATTACAAGTCCGTACATATTAAACCCCGAAGCATTTCCCAAATAAGTACTACTGCTATCCCAAGTCATGTCGACTTTATTTACAAAAGATTCTTGGGAATAATCCATACCTAGAGCAAAGTCACTGATATAATTTCTAGGAGTAGAAATATACCGATATCGTGCTGGATGGTAGGTTATTTTTTGTACTTTTCTATATGCATTTTGAATGATAGCACTATCTTCTGTTTGGGAAAAAAGAGAATTTCCCAATAGTAAAAAAGTCGTGATCAGAATAATGTTGCGTACGTTCATATTAGTAATGACCCCAAATTTAAGTATTGCCCCTAAATTATCTTTAGAATAGTTGGTTTATTATTTTCTATTTTTGCAACAAATTCTAATTTATGTCTAGCATCCACTCTATAAGCCCTATCGACGGTCGTTACGCAAAAGCAACTCAAAGCCTTCAAAATTATTTTTCGGAAGCTGCATTAATTCGATATCGTCTGAAGGTTGAAATCGAATATTTAAAGGCATTATCCAAATTGGATGCGCTGGGTGCTGATGCTCAAAAACTGGAAATAGCTGGTAAAGAACTAAGCAATTGGTTTGATACTCTAAAGGATACTGATTATGAAAGGGTAAAAGAAATCGAGCGCATTACCAATCATGACGTAAAAGCCATTGAGTATATTATAAAAGAGCAGTTGGATTTATTGGGTCTTAGTGAAGTGAAGGAATGGGTGCATTTCGGATTAACCAGTCAAGATATCAATAATACAGCCATTCCGATGAGCATGAAAGATGCCAATTTGGAGGTTATGTATCCGATGTTGGAATCGGTTCTTCAGAAAATGACCGAACAAGCCAGTGCTTGGATGCCTCAACCCATGCTTGCACGTACACACGGACAACCAGCATCTCCAACCAGCCTTGGCAAGGAATGGGCGGTTTTCATAGCACGAGTTCGTGGTCAATTCGAAGCACTTAAACGCATTCCCCATAAAGCTAAATTTGGTGGAGCAACCGGAAATTTCAACGCCCATCATGTCGCCTTTCCAAACGTAGATTGGATAAATTTTGGTCAGAATTTCGTATCTGAACATTTGGCTGTTGAACGCAATCAATGGACTACTCAAATTGAATCGTACGATTCCATGGCTGCACACTTTGATGCCTGGAAGCGCATTTGCACCATTTTAATCGATTTTTCTCGTGATGTATGGTCATATGTATCCATGGACTATTTCAAGCAAGAAATTAAAAAAGGTGAAGTTGGTTCAAGTGCTATGCCCCACAAGGTAAATCCTATTGATTTTGAAAATGCTGAAGGCAATTTGGGTATTGCAATAGCCATTTTAGAACATTTATCACACAAATTACCAATTAGCCGTTTACAAAGAGATTTGACCGACAGCACTGTTCTAAGAAACATTGGTGTTCCTATGGGACATATTTTAATAGCTTTAAGCAGTCTCAATAAAGGTTTGGGTAAATTGATATTAAATTCAGACAAATTAAACTCAGATTTAGAACAAAATTGGGCTGTAGTTGCAGAGGCTATTCAAACCATACTTCGTCGTGAAAAATATCCCAACCCCTACGAAACACTAAAAGAATTAACACGTAAAAATTCTTCAATAACCAAAGAATCAATTCACGAGTTCATCGATACACTAAACGTCAATGACACCATCAAAATGGAGCTCAAAGGAATTACCCCGCATAATTATACGGGTGTTATTCCTAAAAAATAAGAAGTTTCTTAACTTCCTGAAATTTACTGGTATAATCTTGGGACTAATTTTGGTCCTCGGTATTGGGTTTAGACAACAAATCTTGAATTGGGGTTTTGAAAAAGCCCAAGATAGGCTTAATGGAAAAGGATATCTAATCAGTGCCGATACGTATTCCTTCAAAGGTATAACCAGCGTTTCTTTTGTTGGATTTTCTGTAAAACAACCCACTAACCTGGAAATTGCTGGATGTGATAGTTTGGAAGTTCAATTAAGTCTTGTAAAAGGATTATTGGGGTTTGGTTGGATTGAATCTATCCAATTTGGACGATTACGTATTCAATGGGAAGACTCCGTTTCACAAATTCCCAACCTTGAAAAATCAACCGAACTCGATGAAGTAAAAACTACAGATTTGGTAAACACATCTAACAAGTTGGAAAAAATCAAACAACTATTAGATCAATTACCCAATAAGCTCCATGCCAATTCGATTCAAATTGGATATAAGCATAACCAGGCATTAACTTTAATACAAATAGAAAAATTTCATTGGCAAAATGAAATAGTAGAGGCCCAAATTAGCATAAACCAATTCAATAAGATTCACACGTTTTCATTAGAGGGCAATTTGAACAAACAAACTCTAAAAGGGAAATTAAAAGTTGAAGGCCTGAATAATGAAATGGTCTTGGTTTCAATGTTAGGTGGACGTTTCGGATTTTCTAAAATGGCATTTTCAATAGCCGATTTACATGAAAACGCTCAAGGCCTTGTGATTCAAAGTAATTGCGATATTGATAATGCATTTATTCAACATAACCGGATTTCAGATACAGCGGTTTCTATAAATAAACTTATTGGGAAGCCAATATTTCAATTAGGAAAAGGCAGAGTGCAAATGGATAGTATTAGCAATTGGCGAATCAATACTTTCAATTTTCAGACAGGTTTCCACTATCCTTTGAAAGACACGATGGGAGAATTTTGGGCGGTTTTAAAATTCAAAAAAGAGGCAGGATCGCATCTCTTTCCTTCACTACCTGTGGGTTTGTTTAGACACACTGCAGGTATTAGAATAAATGGTAGTTTTGGGCATCGATTTTACGTTTGGTACACGCCAAAAGATTTAAGCCTCACGAAACTAGAGGCGGATGTTCAATACAGTAACGATTTCAAGGTGATTAATTGGGGAATGGTGAACCCTAACTACATAAAAGGAAACTTTCATCACGATTACTATGACGGTAATCGCTGGGAAGCGGGCTTTGAGGTTGGCCCAACAAATCCATACTACACACCCCTTAATCAAATCGCTCCAGAACTTATACAAACAACTTTAAGATCTGAAGATCCGAATTTTTTCTATCATAAAGGCTTTTATATAGACGCATTTAGAGAGGCGCTAAACGCCAATATTAAGGAAAAACGTTTTGCTCGAGGAGGCAGTACAATTTCTATGCAACTTGTGAAGAATGTTTTTCTCAGACAACACAAAACACTTACACGTAAGCTTGAAGAAATTATTTTGGTTTGGCTCCTTGAACACGAAAAAACAGTATCAAAACAACGGATGTTGGAGGTTTATTTCAATATTATCGAATGGGGACCTGGAATATTTGGGGTTGGATCGGCCTCTCAATTTTACTTTGGTAAAAAACCGTCACAATTAAATCTAGGAGAGAGTTGTTACCTAACGAGTCTAATACCCGCTCCTAGTAAAGCTATTTGGAGTGTTGATTCAAGCGGCAGTGTTAATCCCAGATGGTCGCGATATTTTAAGTTAAAAGATCGTATGACTCGATTAGATAGTGCCAATATCCAAGATTCGGACTTCGAATTTAATGTTCGTGCCTTCCAATAAATACGACAAAATGTCTTAAAAACCTCCTAAATAATAGGCTCAATAAGACAATTTGTCGGCATTTCCCATTGAATTACTCTGAAATTTACGAAGAATGAAATTTGGAATATAATTTGAGCCTTCTTTAAACATGAATCCACAACAATTTACAATCAAAGCACAGGAGAGTATCAATCAAGCTCAGGACTCCGTTTTATCAAACGGGCAACAAAGCATTGAAGTACCGCACTTAATGCTATCTATTTTAACCGGTGATGTGGAAGTCGTTAAATTTATTGCAGGTAAAATAGGCGCAAACACAACACATTTAAAGCAAGTACTCGAGAAACAGATCTCGTTATACCCAAAAGTACAAGGAGGACAAGTTTATGCCTCGCAAGAGTTAAATCAAGTATTTATCAATGCTCAAAAGGCCATGCAAGAAATGGGTGATGACTATATCACCAACGAACATTTGATAATTGGCATTCTAGATTCCAAAAGCACAACCGCTGGTATATTAAGAGATGCAGGTTTCAAACGCACAGATGTTATTAAAGCCATAAAAGAATTAAGAGGCGGAAATAAAGTGGACAGCCAAACGGCAGAGAACCAATTTAATGCATTAAAAAAATATGCCCTTAATTTAAATCAACTTGCAAGAGAAGGAAAGTTAGATCCGGTAATAGGTCGTGATGATGAAATTCGTAGAGTGCTTCAAATATTAAGCCGTAGAACAAAAAACAACCCGGTACTAATTGGAGAGCCTGGTGTTGGTAAAACAGCTATTGCGGAAGGACTGGCATATAGAATTATCAGAGGTGACGTTCCAGAAAATCTCAAATCCAAAACCATTTACAGCTTGGACATGGGCAGTCTGATTGCGGGTGCCAAATACAAAGGCGAATTTGAAGAAAGATTGAAGTCGGTAGTGAAAGAAGTTACCGAATCAGCAGGAGAAGTCGTTTTATTCATTGACGAAATACATACTTTAGTGGGCGCTGGAAAAGGAGAAGGAGCCATGGATGCCGCCAATATATTAAAGCCAGCACTAGCACGCGGAGAATTGCGAGCAATTGGTGCTACTACCCTTGCTGAATATCAAAAGTATATAGAAGTTGATAAAGCTTTAGAACGTCGCTTTCAAAAAGTATTGGTAGAAGAACCCGATACACAAGAAGCTATTTCGATTCTAAGAGGATTGAAAGAGCGGTATGAAGTTCACCATAAAGTACGTATCAAAGATGAAGCTATTATCTCGGCTGTTGAAATGAGTCAACGTTATATCAACGATAGATTCTTGCCAGACAAGGCTATTGACCTTTTGGATGAAGCAGCGAGTAAGTTGCGTCTTGAAATGGATAGCGTTCCGGAGGAATTAGATGAGTTAAATCGACGCATCATGCAACTTGAGATTGAAAGAGAAGCCATTAAAAGAGAAAACGATAGTCACAAATTGAACAAACTCAATGAAGAAATTGCTGATTTATCTGAGCAACGCGGTGTTCTGAATGCCCAATGGGAAAATGAGCGTGGCATTCTACGACAAATCCAACAGAAAAAAGCCAATATCGAAAATCTCAAAATTGAAGCAGATCAGGCCGAACGCGAGGGCAATTACGGACGTGTTGCTGAAATCCGTTATGGTTTGATAAAAAACAATGAGGAAGATTTGTACGCTTTAAGTTTAAAATTGGGAGAAAGCAAACAAGGAAAATCACTGGTTAAGCAAGAAGTGGACGCCGAAGATATAGCAGAAGTAATAAGTAGATGGACAGGAATTCCATTGCGGAAAATGCTTCAAAGTGAAAGAGAAAAACTACTTTCATTGGAGTCCGAATTACACAAACGTGTGGTTGGACAAGAAGAGGCTATTGAGGCTCTATCGAATGCAATTAGAAGAAGTAGAGCAGGTCTTCAGGATCCTAAAAAACCTATTGGTTCATTTATCTTCTTAGGTACTACAGGAGTTGGAAAAACCGAATTGGCGAAAGCTCTGGCAGATTATTTATTTAATACGGATCAAGCCATGGTTCGAATCGACATGTCGGAGTACCAAGAAAAACATGCAGTAAGCCGTTTGGTTGGA
>ERZ807291.9072-NODE-9072-length-10874-cov-4.756632_pt1 | contig 10874 bp, 7 predicted proteins | sample MGYA00521257_ERZ807291 | MGnify/ENA primary metagenome ERZ807291 (study PRJEB31413, sample SAMN03169783) | marine metagenome | biome: Marine; feature: Water; material: Subsurface seawater | place: North Sea | collected 2011-04-28 | depth 1 m m ...
ATAATAATATGAGTAAAATAAATAAAGTAGGTGGATTTTCTGATACATCATCTATAGTTAACTCTATTTCTTCTTATAATAGTAAAACATCTAATAATAATAATAATATAAATAATGTTGATAAATTGTCTGATACTTCAGATATTATTAACTCTATGGCTGCTTCTCGTAAAAATATCAAAGATATTAATAAATTAACTGATTCTGAATCTACTATTAATTCTGAATCTACTATTAATTCTGATTTTAAGAGTAGAATATATGATATATCTTCATCTGAAAATGATAATGCTAATAATAATGATAGTGCTAATAATAATGATAATGTATATAATTTTTCTGATACTTCTTCAGAAATTATACAAACATCTGATAATAATTATAAATTATCTTCATCTTCAATTGCAACATCAGATGTTAAATTAGTTTCGTTTTCAGAATCTGATAATAACTCATCTTATATGGGTAACAGAAATTTATAAATTAAATTATTTTAAAATAATTAATTTTATAAAGTAATAATAAATTATATTTCATTTAACTTGGAAAATAAATTATTAATAATTTTTTTTTTATTCGAATTATTATTTTTAATTTCTTCAGATTCATCTGAGGATGATTCATCACTTTCAAATTTATTTAAATCTATATTATTATCATTAACATAATATTTTAATAAACTTTTTGATTTAACTTTTTTTGTTGTTGTAAAAAATTTTGTAATTGGATTTTGATTTTTTCTTTTATTTCTTTCACCAATACATTGTTCTTCAAATATTTGATTAGAATCTGGAGTTAATAATTCTAAAAATTGATTTGTGGGATTTTTTATTTGATTAGTTAAATAAAAAAGATAATCAATTTTTACATTATTTTTTCTTATATAATCTGGATGTTCTATTCTATCTCCTTGTAATATATTTGGTTTATAAATATCTAATAATTTTTTTAATAAATTATTTTTAAAAATTATTTTTATATATTTATCAATATTTGAACTATTATTAAATTCAGTATGAAAATAATTGTCAATTTCTATTGATCCATCTTGATATTTTTTGGATTTATCTAAATCCGCTATTTCATTTAATATTAAATATCTAATTTCATTTAATATATTTTTTTTAATATAATATTTTATTTTTGATCCTAATAAATTTTCTTTAAAATATTTTTCAATATTATAAATATTTTTATATTTATCTTGTAATTTTTTATATTCATACATTTCATTATCATCTAAAATATTATAACAATCTAGTAAATTATTTTGTTTTTTAATAAAGTAGGTAACTATATTAGTAACATTATTTTTAAACAATTTTATTTTTTGTTTCATGATTTTTTTTTCATTTATTACAATTGTAATATAAGGAATTCTTGTATTTATTTGCGGAGCATTACCTGGTTCTCTCAATGTAATTCTATCAGCTAAACAAACATGAGGTATTTTTGTTCTATCTTTATACACACCTTTTAAAGTTTTTGTTGTTTCAAAATCAGATATTGGATAATAACCATCCATTAATCTTTTTAATGATTTTTTAACAAACTTAATGGCTTTATCTGTATCAATTTCATTTAATAAAATATCAACCATACCACCAACTATTTTTTTAACAATATTCGCATTGTCTCTTCTTTTAAGAACAATACCCATACTATTTTGATAATATGAATCATAATCAAATTCATATTTATTTCCTACATATCTTTTTTTACTTAAAATACAAAATGGATAAAAAGTCTTTTCATATTCTAAATCCTGAGGAGCTATTAGTCTTGTCTTTATAAAATTACCAGCAATTATTCCTAAATCTATCGCAAACTTTAACGCTTCCTTAGTTTGATAAAAACTATTATCTGATAATCTAAATTGAAAGTCGATAAATACTGAATCCGTATTTTTAACAATAATATCTCCGATTCCAGCATTAAAATATCCTTGTTCTGTTTCTAAATCATAAACATAATCATTTGAATTATAAAGATATTCTATCTTTTTAATTATATTATTTTTTTTTCTTAATTTTGTTTTATGGCATTTATTAATACAACAAGATATACGATACATATGTAGTTTATCTTTTCTAATAGAAACACTACATTGATAATTTAATGATTTTAATAAATAATATAATTGTGATGTTCCAATTTTACCTTTATTTGAAAATCTTATATTCCTTGTTTTAGATTTTAAAACTTTGGAACCATCAGCTGCGTAATATCCTAAGAAAAATTGTAATCTTATTTTATAATCTGCGTTTAAAATGATATCAGGAATTATTTTATATTTATTTTTATCATAAAAAATTGGTCTAAATTTATTAACCATATATTTAATACTTCCTTTTGGAACTAATTTCTTTACTCCAGAACTTTTAAGTGTATCTAATATTTTAAAGCCAGTTTTATCACTATATAATTTATTTAAAATACTTAAAAAAATATTTAATAAATAATCATCTTTATTATTCAAAGCCCATGTATATTTTACTCCCCATTTTGTATCATATTTTCCACAACTTCCATCTCCGTAAAAAAATCCATATAAATAAGCTTCTAATTCATTATTAGAATAATCTTTAATATTATAATCATATATTATAGATAATATTTCATCTAATTTCATAATATTATTATTATCTGGAAAACTAGGAAAAGAAGTAAGTAATTCAGTAGAATTAATCGAACAATCATTTGGTTTAATAATTCTTTTATTAACATCTAATAAACTATGATCTTCAGTAACATCCACGACTCCACAATGAGTATTTATTCTATATATTTTTTTATTAGTTTTATGTCTTATTACTCTTTTAATTTTAGTCCATTTATTATATGTCCAAACTAACATATTACAATCTGATTGTTGTTTTTCAGTTCTATTTGTATCAAATTTTTTGAATTCTTCATAAGGTTTCCATTCATCTGATAATGTTTCAATAGTTTTTATAAAAATTTTATCATTATATTTTAATAATAAGGGGGTATCACCTGTAATAGAATCCCCATACACAGTCTTAGGGTCTATTGAACATGTTTTTAATATTTTATCAATCGTATCAACTGTTCCATTAATAAATTTTTCATTATTTAATTCTGGTTTAAGTTCATTATCTAAAAGTTCTTTTAGTTTATCTTTTTCATTTTGTTGATTATATTCGTAAATTTTAGTTACAATTGGTGGAAATATATTTTCCATATAATCACGTGCAAATTCCAACATTTCTCTTCCGGTGGAAGTGGTTGAAGCGGCAATTGCTTTCATATAAATAGGACTAACAGATGAACCAATTTGACCATAAAGTGAATTAGCAGTCAATTTGTATGCTAATTGTAGTCCATCATAAATTGATTTCTTAAAATAGTCTTTTTCTTTTTTCATAATTTTTTTGGTTGCTTTTCTTTGACTTAATAATTTAGATAAAATTGTTGGCATAATTCCTAAAGTTCCATCTTTATTTTGAGCATATTTACATTTTGTCATAGTTCCATTATTATTTCTATATTCTGCAATCCAATAATTATAATTTGGTAAATTATCATATTTTGGATCATCAACAAATGTTTCATGAGATAAATTCTTTTGTATCATACATGATGGATATAAAGAAGCATAATCTAGAACAGCAATTGGTCTTTTATAGAATCCAATATCTGGATTAAAAACAGTAGCACCTTCATAACCTTCAGTTGATTTTTCACAAATATGATTAATTAGTTTTTTACATTCTTTTGAACAAAAATATTTATTACATTTTGAACAAGATAACCAGTTATCATTATATCCTTTTATTTTATCTCGTGTATGAATCTGTCCAAGACATTTTGTAGGAGGTTTTTTAATAACAGGAATTATATATTTCATTTCACGACAATATTTAGCGACTAAACTAAATATTTTAATACCTTGGCCTCTAAAAAATAAATAAGATAATGGAATTGAACATACATTTGACATACCAATATTATTTGTTATAATACATAATCTTGCCATTAATTTATTTACTAAACAACAATCCTGAATACAATATTTTGCTACAATTGCTCTGTCTGATGAAGAACCTTTTTGTAATCTAAATATATCTGTGGCATGAACATCATCTTTTGATAATGCCCATTTCATAAATCTATATTCATCTATTGACAATTCTTTATTTATTTCAATTTCATCATCTGTTATATTAATAATTTTAAATTTTTCTCCATCATTAATTGGGGAACCATCTACTATAATTTTAATATAATTACCAATAAGTAACTCTTTTACCCCTTTAATAATTAATTTATTTTTATTAAAAGATTTAATATTTCCTGATAAAAAATGTTCTGCTACAGAATCTAATTTATACGATTTTAATTTATAATCCCGTTGAACTACTTTAAATAAATCTATTTTAACTCTACCAATAGTATTATAATATTTTAATTTATTATCACCTAAAGCACTAGATGTTAATTTTAATTCCTTAAATTTGGATTGTTCTTTAATTCTACTAAATATACCAAAGTTTTTAACATTTAATAATTTTACACGATCTCTAATATAAACTTCATCAAAACCAAATATATTATATCCAGTTATTATATCTGGATCTTCTTTAATAATTATTTTTTGCCATGCTAATAATAAATCTGTTTCATTATCATAAGATTCAACATCAACTCCATTAATTGGATCACATGAATTTAATGTAACAATATGTTTATAATAACATTCTTCTTTACCATTATAACTAAATGTTGATCCAATTTGAATAATTTTATCATCTATACGATGTGGTTGTGGAAAACCATTATCAGAACTTGTGCATTCAATATCATAAGATAATATTTTTATTTTTGATATACTATTATCATCAATACTAATAACATTTGTCCATTTAGTTTCAATAGCAATATCAGTATTATATCTTGATTTATTTAAACTTTTATATTCATCTAATTTAATCCAACCAGAAGCATTAATATTTCTGATATGTAAAAATCTTAATAAAGCAGGAATATTAGTTTCATATAATTTAAATTTTTTTTTACGACATACTCCTGGTATAAAAATATCCTTATAAAAAATATATTGAAACTTTTTCATAGATTTTACACTAGTAAAAGCTAACATTACAAATTTAAATTTTTTACCAGCTTTAAATCCATATAAATTATGTTTTTTTTTTAATTTAAAATCAATTAAACAATCTTTATATTTTTTAGGCCATACCATATTACGAATTGAATCAATAAATAATCTTAAATGTTTCTTTTTCCAAAAATCATCTACTTCAATATAAAAATGAGGAGTAAATCCAGTTACTTTTAAATATACTGATTTATCTTTTTTAGTTTTACCAAAGATTTCAATATAATATTTTTCATCAATACTAGTTTCACTTTCATCTTCGATTTCATCATAATCATTCCAATCTATTATATTTAATTTAATTGACATTCTTTTTAATAGATAGAACTATTATTTATTTAAATTAATAATTATTCAATTTTATGAAAATTGAATAAAGATTTACTTAAAATTATAAATATAGAATTATATAATAAGATTATGGAAGAATTATATGGAATTAGTGGTTTAACAAATTTAAATAATACTTGTTATTTAAATTCTATTTTACAATGTTTAAGTAATAGTTATCCTCTTAAAAAATTTATTCTTAGTTCTGAATTTATTAACCATATATTAATATATAATGAGTTTGATAATGAAAATGAATCTGATATTGAAAACTTTCTTAATTCAAAATTAAGTTATCAATTTAGAAAATTAATAGTTCATATTTGGAAATATAAATATGAAGAAATAGAATATTGGAAACCCACATCTTTTAAAAATGTTTTTTGTAAAAAAAATAATATATTTAATAATGAAAATCAACATGATAGTCATGAAGCTTTAAATTCTATTTTAGATATTTTTAATGAAGAATTATCAACAGAAATAATTATTAAATTGGATGATGAATCTAAATACAAATATAAATTATTTGATAGTTTATTAAGTTTGAATGATATTGATATTAAATCATTAAAGTATAATATAAATAAATACAAAAATGAATATTTATTATATATTTATTATAAAAAATTTAAAGATTATTATACTAAAAAATATTCGATTATTAATGAAATTCTTGGTGGTATGTTAATATCTACAATTGTTTGTCCAATTACTAATATACCATCTATTAATTTTGAACCTTTTAATATTTTAAGTTTATCAATCCCAGATGATGATGATGATGATGATGATAAATTAAATATAATTAGTATTTATGATTGTTTAGATTTATTAATAGATGATGAAGAATTGGATAATGATAATAAATGGTTTAGTAAATTTGCAAATGAAAAAGTTAATGCCAGAAAAAAAATTCAAATTTGGGATGCGCCAGAAATTTTAATTATTCACTTTAAAAGATTCAAACAAACTTTAATTGATATTAAAAAAAATAAAAGTATTATTGATTTTCCGATTATAGATTTAGATATATCAAAATATATTAATGATTATAATAAATCAGATAAAGAATATAAATATGATTTATTTGCAATAAATAATCATACTGATTTTAATATGGATATATTTTCATTTGGACATTATTTTTCATATTGTAAAAATGAAATTGATAATAAATGGTTTAACTTTGATGATGAAAAAGTTTCTGAAATTGATATTAAAGAAATTGATTATTCATTGCCATATATTTTATTTTATATTAAAAAATAATATTATTAATTATTATATGAATATTATTAAAAGTTCAAATAAAGTATATGATAGAAATTTAGGTGAATTATTAAAATTTTATAAAAAATATAATATTGGGAATATTTCGAAATTTTTTATTAAATTAATTAAAAACAATAAAATAAAAAATTTATCAATTCCTAATTTTAAAATAAATTATAGAAATAGAATTACAAAAATATATGAAAATTTAGATCATTATTTTATAAACAAAAAATACAATAATATATTTACTTATCAATCATCCTTTTTTTTAGATAATAAACATTATACAGATAATAAAATTTATAGTTCTATTAAAAAATCTTTAAATAATAATAATAATAATAGGTTTGTTTGTATATTTTTAATTATTAAATTTTTTGATAAAATAAATATAATATCTCATACTTTTCATAATATACCTACATTACATATGAATTTAATTTTAATTGATAAAAAAAATAAAACAATTGAACATTATGATCCATATGGGTGGTTTAAACCAATTATAGAAAAAAATTATGAAGTTAATGAATTTATTAAAAAAGAAATAATTAATGAATTTAAATTATCAGAATACACATTTATAGATTTAAAAACATTACATAAAGGACAACTTGGTATTCAAAAAAAAATAAAAGATAATAAATTATGTATTACTGTAACAGCATATTATTTAAATATGAGATTAATTAATCCTAAAAAATCTGGTTATCAAATTATTAAATATTTAATGAAATTAAATTCTGAAAAACTATTAGAAGAATTAAAAAAATATAATATTTATATGGGTAAAACAATACATAATATCATACATCGATAAAAAATTAAAAATATAATAATAGTTTATGTTTTAATGTCAGTCACACCAAATATGTTGCTCACAAAAAAATTAGTATGTCACATTTGTATATCGTATGGATTTGTAACATTAATGACCATTCCATCAAATATTGTGATTTGTTCTTTTTTTAATTTTAAAAAATGAAAATAAATCCATTATATAAAATAAAAATGAGAATATATATTAATGTCAAATCAATTATTAATTGATCAGTTTAATTTATTAATTAATCAATTAAAATACGAATTTTCAAAAGATGTTTTAACTAAATCTGATAAAAACAAATTGTCATTTAAAATTAGACATTATAAGAAGATAATAGGAATATTAAAAAATTATTCAGAAAAGATAAATAAAGGAGAAGACTTGGAAGGTATAAAAGGTATTGGTAAGGGAACATTATTACGAATCAATGAAATATTAAAAAATAAAAAATTAAAAGAAGTTAATGTAAAGAATATCAAAAAGATAAATATCAAAAATCGAACAATAAAAGAATTATCTGAAGTAATAAATATTGGCCCAACAATAGCTAAAAAATTAGTAAATGAATATGATTTAAAATCAGTTTCTGATTTAAAAAAAATGATTAAAAATAATGAAATAAAAGTTAATGATAAAATATTAATGGGGTTAAAATATTATGGAAAAATAAAATTAAAAATACCAAGAACAGAAATGAATAAATATAAAAAATTATTATTAAAATTAATTCCTTTAATTGATAAAGATATTATATTATGTGTAGCTGGATCATATAGAAGAGAAAAAACTCATTCAAATGATATAGATATTTTAATAACTCATACAAAAATTAAAACAGATAATGAATATAAGAAAAAAAAAATAAATTATTTGAATAAATTTATTAATTTATTAAAGGATAAAAATATTATTATAGATGATTTAACAGATTCAAAAAGTAAAACTAAATATATGGGATTTTGTAAATTATCTAAAAATGATTTAATCAGAAGAATAGATATTAGATTTGTTCCATATAATTCTTATTATAGTGCATTATTATATTTTACCGGATCATATGAATTAAATACACAGATGAGACAGATATCTAAAAATTTAAAATATAAATTAAATGAATATGGTTTATATAAAATAGATAAAGATGGTTCTGTAAGTAAAAGATCTATTAAGATTAAATCTGAAAATGATATATTTAAAAAATTAAAATTGGATTATATTGAACCAAAAGATAGATAATTCATTTAAGATTATTTTAATTATTTAATTAAATGCAAAAAGAACAAAAAATATTTGATGAATGTTATTTATTATTTAATAAATTAGGATCAAAATATTTTTTTTTAAAATTGGATTCTGATATTGATTATATTAAATTAGAGAAAAATATTAAAAATTTATTTATATTATTAAAAATAAAGGAATTAAAATTTAGATATACTTATGAAAATTTTGTAATAATTTATGAAAATTATGATAATGATATTAATAATATATTAAATAATAATGGAATTTATGGAATATTATCTATATATGGAACTATTTATTGTTATTTATGGGGTATATTTCAAAGACAAAAAAAAAAATTTAAAAAAATTCATCGTAAAAGACAATTTTGTAGATTAATTATTAGATCTAATAATAAAGATAATAATATAAATGAATTACAACAATTTTTTTCAAAATATATTGGTTTAAAAAAATTTATTGGAACAAATATTATTAAATTTGTAAAATAAATTTGTTTTACAAATTTATATAATTATATGAATAAAAAAAAAGCTATTGCTGTTATAACCAATAAAACTATAAAAAAATTAAATGGATATATTTTATTTGAAGAAGTTGATAAAAAAACTAAAATAACGATAAATTTAACTGGACTACCAAAAGGAAAACATGGTTTTCATATTCATAAATCGGGTGATTTAAGAGATTCTTGTAAATCATTATGTGGTCATTATAATCCATATAATAAAAATCATGGAGATATAAATGATAAAGAAAGACATGTTGGCGATTTAGGAAATATTGAACCTAATAGTAAAGGTTTTTGTAAAAAAATTATATATGATAAATTAGTTAAATTAAAAGGTAAATATAGTGTTATAGGCAGAAGTATTGTTATTCACAGTAATAAAGATGATTTAGGCAAAGGTAATAACAAAGCAAGTTTAATTACTGGAAATGCAGGAAAAAGAATTGGTTGTGGAGTTATAGGAATTATTTAAAATAATCTAGTTTTTTTTTTTCTAATGTATATATATATATATAATGAATAATATGTTAATTAATTTAATGCCAATATTTGTTTTAGTTTTAGTTATTTTAGCAATAATAAATTTAGGAATGAATGCTTATAATTTAGAATTATTAGGTTCCAAGGCACAACAACAACAAGTCCCAGCTCAAGCACAGCAAACACAGCAATCACAGCAATCACAACAAGCAAGAACCGCACGACAAGCACAACAAGCTAAAGCACAAGTCCAAGCCCAAGCACAAGCTCAAGCTCAAGCACAAGCTAAAGCTCAAGCCCAAGCCCAAGCACAAGCACAAGCACAAGCACAAGCACAAGCACAAGCACAAGCCCAAGCACAAGCTAAAGCTCAAGCACAAGCACAAGCCCAAGCCCAAGCACAAGCTAAAGCTCAAGCACAAGCCCAAGCACAAGTCCAACAATTTAGAAATATTAGAGGATTTGATAGAAATAATAGAAGACATTAAATTAAATAATATAAATTTATATAATAATTTTATTAATTAAAATTATTATATTAATTATTGTAATATGATTATTACTTATGATAAATATTATACCTTTGAACATTTAAACGCCAATTTTTATCTTTGTATTATATATAAATGAAACCAAGTTTATATAAAAAACAAATTATTATGTTTATTATAATGGTCATTGTTGGTATGCTATTCAATCCTATGAACATATTAGCATATAGATTTTCAGACTTATATATATCACAAACACTATTTTATGGTGGTTTATTAATGGCTTCAAATATGATATGGGCACATGAGATTGTTCATTATTTATCAATGGGACATTTTAATATGTTAGTTTTTTTTGTTGGAATTATTTTATCTATTAGTGTATCAATATTATTATTACGACAACAATTATTTGTTGATGATAAACAATGGTTAAAAAGAATGATTAGTCATCATTCTACAGCATTAACCACATCGCATAAAATATATAATAAAACAAGTAATCTCAAATTAAAAAAATTAGCAAAAGAAATCATTGATACACAAGAAAAAGAAATACAATTAATGAAATCT
>ERZ807291.9076-NODE-9076-length-10872-cov-4.936674_pt1 | contig 10872 bp, 7 predicted proteins | sample MGYA00521257_ERZ807291 | MGnify/ENA primary metagenome ERZ807291 (study PRJEB31413, sample SAMN03169783) | marine metagenome | biome: Marine; feature: Water; material: Subsurface seawater | place: North Sea | collected 2011-04-28 | depth 1 m m ...
TTGCATATTGATCAAATTGTCTACATTTATATTTTTTTTCAACGATGGCCAATATTTTCTTTTTACTATCTCCCTGCCTGGCAATAGTTGGCGATTCTACGAAACCGTGAATTGAAGAAAGTGAAAACTTTGAGTCCTTTTTAGGCAAAAATTTAATTCCAAAATGATTGTGATAAAAACGTTTAGCTGTTTTGCTTAGATCTAACTCATCAGCAAAACTTTTTTGTATCTCATCTATTAGATAAACATCATGGACATCTACGCTGTCTTTAATTGAGGCATAAATGTCAAGAAATAAAGTGCTTAAAAGCTCATTTATATTTGCAACTCTGTCAGTAAATACTGAGTTTACTAGTGTCTTATATTCAGCCATATTCTAGCTATCTTTTATATAAAACATAAATCCATCTTCATAAGCTTTATTATAAATATTTAAAAGTGCCTTTAATTGTCTATCAGTCGGTATTCTCCCACTAATATGCATATTCAAACCTGCTGTAGGTAACGAAATTTCTTTATCAGTTAATTTAAATCCCTTCTCATAGTTAAAATCTATTAAAGCTATGTATTCTTCTTTGGTAACTTTGATTAAAGTTTCAATATTCTCAATAGTACCTCCCAACTCTCCAATTTCACTATCTTCTATATCTTGATCATGTAACTCTTTTACCGAAAGAATATCTCCTTCAGTTAGAGAAGAAAGATCAATATCAACTTTGATAAACTTTTGCCAACAATCTTCTTTAACCGCCCATTCACGGTAAGAAGTTTGATTTCTAAAACTATCATCCATAAATTTATCATTAACTATTTTAGTTATTACAGATAGCTGTCTTTCAAGAGAGGGACTTATTGAATGATTAGACCATACATAATCAAGATTAAGATCTTGTTGATTTTCGCGAAGCTTATAAAGCATCAAAGCTAGTGAATAAGTTGCGATAAAAGGTCTTAGGTATGTTGTGGAGATAAACCAATCACTATTACTGATAATTCTCTCAGTTTTATTATAAATAATTTTTTTGGCAACCACGGCTTTAAAAAATTGATCCCTAAAACGATTTTCATTATCACGATACTCTTTTTGAACACCCTCATAAAATGATTTAAGATTCTTCATTGCACCCTTACTTACATCAAAGGGTTTTGTTCTCCATGTATTCTCGTAACGCGCAAGATCTGCTTTTTGAATAACTTGATTTCTAGGAAATTTCTTAACAAATTGAGGGGCACTTTGGCTAAGTCTTTTTTGTGTATTCCATTGACCTTTAGTTCTTTCATAAAACCAATGATTGCTGATCCCTAGGTCATTCAATGGAGATGCTGTTCTTCTGCTGGCTTGCTCTAAACGAATATGAAATGGGCTATTTGACATCAAATCAGCGTCATTAACAGCATTTTGGGTATTTGCATATCTTGCAACATTTGCTTTAAACAAGTCAGCTTCTTCGAGTGATTCAGATGTAGCATTTGAACCTGCATTAATTATAGTTAATTTCATTGGGACATATACCTGAGACAGATCAATGTCTTTAAAATTTTTTTCAGTTGGAGCGAAGAATATCACGCAAGTAGTTTGACCACCGTTAACAATTTGCATATTTTCAAGTGAGTTAATTTTAACTGCCGAGCCTGAATGGTCAGCATCTATATTTGTTGCAGTAACGGTTAAACCATTATTATATGCAAAAAATTTCTCTGGCTCTTTCAGCAAAGTTTCCTTGATCCCACGATTTGTTTTCCCAGTAAAATTTAAAAAATTACGTACATTACTCTCTAATAATTTTTGGCCAATCTCACTATAAATCTCTCTTAAAATTGTTCCTGGCATAACAACCATAAATGATTGCAAGCCTTGTAAGTTAGTTGCAAGACCATCTAAACCCCCACAACTGTCTTTAAAATTAATCGTAAAATCCTCTACCCCTGAATCTGTAGAGTCCATATCATAAAATCTTCTAATACCATATGGCTTTACAACAACAGGTATTTGCAACAATTCATTATTAATAGTTATATCTATTTCATCGGTTTTGTATTGCTTGGTCCTTTCAGAAAGGAATCCATCAGTTAAATAATAAATTTTAATTGAATTAACTTTTTTAGCTTCGAGTAAGCGTTGAATTGTTTTCGCTGCCTCATAATCAGAATCACCTTTATACATCCCATCTAAAAAAGTCTGATTAATGCATTTTTCAACAAATCTTTTTGGTCTTTCAATAAATTTATTTACCTCAGATAGTGACTGAGGATTTTGCCAAGAAGGATCAACATGAAAAAAATTTGCAATAAATAAGGATAATGATCCGTCCAGTTCACTAAATGTGTAGGCATGAATTTTGGTAGGTTTTTTTGAATGCTCTATGAATCCTGGATTATCATCAATCAATCCATCCTCAGCAATAATATTTACCGCTCTCTCTATGAACCTTTGCTCGTTAAAAATTATATCTGCCTGAGCTTCAAGAGCAATCTCATTTAAAAATGTATCTCTAAATTCTTGAATGTCCTGAAGATTATCGGGCATCGTTAATTGCTTCTCCCAAACTTTTATCAATTAAAAAATTTTTAATTTGAGATACATCTATTGCATATTCAATGCTATTTTTAATGATTGCATCCCCAATATCATCAGAATTAATCATCGGAAATGTATCTGTAATCTCGTAAACAGCTTCAGAAACAAGACTAAACTTTTTTATAAGTTTTCCATTAGATGCTGCTGCTGTTATTAAGTTATATTTATTATTGAATTTCTCAAGAGCCGATGGGTGTTCGGAAAGCTGAGTGGATATTGTTTCATGTAACGAGGCTAAGGAATAACTTGATGGGTCCTGACTAGGAGAAAAATCTACCTTAAAAAGATAGAATTTTTCTGTCATTACCGAGTCAAGTTGTCCTATTGAGGAAATATGGATTTTGTCATTAAAACCAGCATGGTGAGCTTTCACTTCTATGCTAAATTTTTCGGCAACTATGTCTTGTTGAGCTCCGTCAGGTCCAAGCCATGCTCTTATTGCGAGCTCATCTCCAAGCATCGGGATGACATAATTGTTCAATGCGTACATTTCTCCCAAAAGGCCAATCATCTTGATATTTGAAAAACCATCATTTGCAGCTGAAAACCAATCTGACCACCTTTTGATAATCTGAATGCATTCATTTATTAATTCAGCGCCTTCAAGTCCAATTGTTTTGTCTGCTAGTTCTTTGCAGAATATCGAAAAAATATCTAAATCTACTGACGATTCATCTAATGTAAGAGATAAAATGCTTTGGTTAGATCCATCTGGATCTAGATTTAGTGAAATGCCTTTTAAAACAGGCAAGTCATCTAGCTCACGATCAAATACTATTCTGGCGGCTAGCATATATTGATTTGTAGAATTTCTTGTTGCTAAAAAAGTTGTATTATTTTCATAAATTGGCATTCCGCTCTCAGGATACAAAAGAGATGGATCTAAGTTAAGCCATTTATCTATGTCACTCATAATTGCGTTACCTCAGTCTCGTATACTTCCAGTTCATCCTCGAGCTCAACAATATCTCTTCCCTGGTCAATTGCAGTCTGGGTGAATGCATATTGGTGTTTCTTGTGTGGGGGATCCATTCCGTTCGGCAGCTCATTTGGAAAGGAAAGTGAAAATCCTATATGGCAATCTACATCATCATTACATGGAAATTCATCTTCATCATTGCGACCTTTAACGTAGCCAGCTAATGGAAAGATAACAAGCAATGGTGATTTCATTGCAGTTCTGGCAATAAGTGTAGCTGAAGTGTCAAATTCATCATTTTCTTTGAGTGAATCAAATCTATCTTTTTCTATGTCAGTTAAAACTCTACTTTCCACATCGGTTGCTAAAATTTGAGCCCTATTAACACTTAAAATATCTGACTTCTCAGGCAGAAGTTTATCCCCATCTTTGACTGAAAAAATTCTTAAACTAGGATAAACCATGTAACTATCAGTGATTTGAACTGGTTGTTGCTCATTGATATCAAAGATTTCTGCAACCCTAGAGCTGGCACTTTGATTGGAGTAAATCCAAACAGACCAAGTGTTATAATGTATTTTTATATCCTCAATAAATTTTCTGACCATAACATCATGATTTGTAGTTGTTGCTGGAGGCTCGCTGAATTCTTCTAGGAATTTCTCGATTAGAGAAGAATCAATATTACGCCATAATCTCCCATTATTTATTTCAGTAAATTGCTCATCTAGATTTGTTAAATTATTAGCTAGCACCCTTGTTATATCTAAATTATGTTGATTATTTACGTCATCGTTATATAGCTCTTTAGATTGATACTTTGTTCCCCAAAATGACCAATAACTAGTTAAAATTGTTGCGGTTCTCATTTTATTCTTAGCAGTTATTTGCAATAGTCCCGGGTGCTCTCGAACAGCCAAACCAAAGTCTAGAGGGGTTCTTTTTCTTTGGTTCATTAACTTCAGTTCATGCGAAAGCTCAGAAATTGTTTCAGTAATATCTTCATAAAAATTCAATGATTGATTGTCAATATAGACTCGACATATCTCTTCAAATCTTGGCCTATACCCAAACCATCTTCCCATTTGAAGCAAGGTATCGCTAAATTTTGTTGTTCTGTCGAAGAAAGTTACCGACAGCCCTTCCAAGGTTAGCCCTCTAGATAGAGAGAATCCTCCAATGACAATAACATTTCTCCCTGACCTATAGCTTTCATAATCTAATTCATTTTTAGAATGAAAGTTGATTGATAGAGTTTCAATTGTTTTTGATAGGTTTAGGTTTTTAAGAATATCCTTAAATCCATCATCCCTTTCAGCTATCTGAATTCCTTTATTCAAAAATTCTTTATTGAAGGTTTCTTCTAAATCAGAAATATGTCTATTTTTAATGGCGCTACTATAGGGAAGTTTATAGAATGAGTTGCAAGCACGTTTTAATTCTTCAAGATATATCCTTACTTCAGTGGTTAAAGCATTATTTACTTTTGTTAGATAGTGAATATTAATCATCATAGTATTATGTTGATTTATATGTCCCCGCAATTTTCTAACAATAATATTTAAAATAAAATTTCTTATCGCTTCTTTTAATTCATCAGGGATTCCTGAAAAAGTTGCATCTAAGACTTTCCTGCTAGGTCTGCCGGTATCAGGATTGATTTCTTTCTCAATATTATAAAAATTCTCAATTTTTTCATCTGTTTCAAGGCCAATAGGTTTGATGAGATTAGGATTTCCGTCCGGGCCAAAAAAAGTTGCTGGCCCTTGATAGTTTGAAGGAGTGCCAATTTGATGAATAAAATGTCTTGGAAATAGATCATCCTCTACAGATTCATCTCCCAATGACTCTGAATTGATAAATATGTTTGCAAAAGGTGTTGCAGTATAACCAACATAGCTTTTTTGATGAAATTTACTTAAGAGTATTCTGAGTAATTCATTTATTCTTGTAACTCTTTTAGCTGCATCATTTGTATTAACACTTGCATAATCTGCCTCATCATCCAATAAGAGCATGGGTTGACTTTCTATGGCTGAAGGGCCTTCAGTAGATCTAATGGTCTTTTTCCGACAAATAGGACAATGAGTCCCCTCGGGTGATGGCACGCAACTTCCTTTTAAAAAATGAGCTTTTTCAACCCAATGAATCAAGGATTCCAAAACTTTAGCATTTTTTTTAATTACAACAACCATAGGCATATTACTTCTATAAAGATTAGCTCGATCAAGTCCAGTAATGCTATTAAAATCTTTATCTCTTCCTGTTAGAGAATTGGGTCTAGTCGAAAGCTCTTCCACACTGGGAATTTCGCCATCAAGTGAACTCTCTCTTCCTAGAAACCCATCATCAACTCTACTTTGAGTTTGCTGCCTCAATGCCTCAGTAGCACCAGCAATAACCACAATAAATTTGTAACCTGCATCGGCTGCTTTTGTTATTAAGCCTATATAGTTCATGGTTTTGCCCATTTGGACATTACCCATTACCAATCCTCTTTTATTGAATGCTTTATTTTCTGGGTCACCAATTCGATCCATAATTTGATCAGTATCATCATCGGTAGCATAAATAACCTTAGAGGGATGTTCTTTACCTAGGATGGAAGCATACTTGTTCCAGTATGTTAATTCTAAATTTGCTTTCCTTTGAATGAACCATGGGGTGAAACCTTCATCAATGGTTACATGGGAGCTAATTCTTCTTGGAGCATCTCCTAGTAGGGTTTGAATGACTTCACTTTCAACATTTTCATAGTCATCGCCCAGCTTTAATCTATATGTATTGCAAACGACAACACACAAATCACGAATTTCATTTTCATCCATCAAGTATTCATTAACTCTTTCTTGAGTCGCTCGCCTTAACTTTGCTTCTTCGATGATTAATGAAAAATTTTGTGTGCTCATAATTTATTTTTTTATTTGTTTATCTGCTATATCTACATAAAGCTGATCATAAGGAAGATCGGCTGCAACCTCTTGAGAAAGTCTATCCAAAAGTAAGCGTTTATCTTTTGGCAATGAAGATATCAGTTCCTTATATTCATCTGTATCTTTATTAATAGAGTATTTTGCATGACCATCTTTAAAAGCACGCATCCAATGTTGTGATTTATTAATTGCTTCTGCTCCTGCTCCATTTTGTCTATCAAGAGATGGTTGAATTAACTTCTGTAGATATGTCTTCATCATTTTTTTTACAGACGGCGGCGGTACCATTTTAGTTTTCTTCACATCCGTTGCCCAGTCTTCATCCAAACTGTTAGGAACATCAACTTTTACTCTAGCCAACTCAGTCAACGCTTGATATCTCTTGAGCCCAAACCAACCACCAAAACTAATTAATCTTTTATTTCTATATATATAAAATCCTTGCGACTGAGCTAATCCATCGCCTAGATCAGCTACCTCTTGGTCAGTCTCCTTAATACTATTCATTGGAGGCAATGTATACCCTGTAAATGCAATGCTTTGTTGATCTTTATTAGATTGATTTGCAAAGGAAGGTGGCAATAAAAAGTGTTGAATAGGCGTTTGGTGGGTTTTTGCCTTACCTTCAAGAAAGGGATTAAGAGGTTTTAAAACTTCATGATTAAAGTTAATAGTTATTGATTTATCCTCAATAAATCTATGAAAAACTAAACTGAGATGGCTTTTACTCTCATCTATTTTAGCTGCCTGATCATCTTCCATTTCTTGATCATCAATTCCACGAAGTGAATCAATGTCTTCCCAAAGAATAATTGTTCCAGATTCGTCAATGGTGAGATCATATTTTTTAGTTAGATCTTTTATTTCATTTTTATTTAATATTTCTAGGTCCCAAGTACCAGATTCTTTAATTCGCTTGAGGTTCCAACATGCAGCAGATAATATATTTTTTTGATTTGAGATAACTGTTAATTTTATACATTGTGAAAAACTGGCAGTTTTTAAACCGCATCCAAACCTACCAAGGTCATTTTCAGATCTCACAGATTCAGGATTGGAGCTGCCTAGAGTCATTGCATTTAACAAATTTTTTTTATCCATGCCTATTCCGTTATCCTGAATGGATAACCAAGATTCTCGGGGATAATAATTAAGATGTATTTGATTGGCTTCCCCATGACCAATTGAATTATCGATAATGTCTGCTAAAGCCGAAGAAAAGCTATACCCAAGTTTCCTTAAGCTAAAAATGAAATTGGAGGCATTTGGTGGGGTTTGTTCTATTTTAGGCATAAGAATTCATTCGTTTGAGTTATTTAAATAGTTAAATTCAACCTTAACGCTTTTCCCCCCAACTTTAATATGATGTTTTTTGGCAGCTATGTATGGACTGCATTTAATTAACATATCTAAATAAGAATTATTGTGCAAATGTATTTTGGTAAAAAAAATTTTTACAGAATAAGGAAGGAATATCTCTCTGAGTATGGAGCCTGCAAAAACTCTTAAATATTGCCTACTTTGGGAGTCGGGATTCAATAATTCAACTTCGTTAGATATATATTCATCTGATGCATTTAATTTGTTTAAGCATTCATCATAATGATGGGCAAGATTATCTTTAAATCCAATTAAACGACCATCGCTCATATAAAAGCTATGAGGATTTTTATAGAAAGCTTGATAAAAAATTAAAACCTTTAGAAGGTTCTCTTTCGAAAAATATACTTTAAACATTTTTTCTTTGTATGGAGTATCAAAAAAACTTGATATGTTCTCATGAGCGCCTTTGCCGCCAAGGTACAAAGTTGATTCACCGTGCCCTTCCCCAAGTTTAGTTAAAACAAATGAATCCACCAAAGCTATCTCTTTGTTAGAAAACGGATGGACGAAGATCTTAGGGCTTACGTCCATATTGAGAAATATCTAATTCTTTTAGCAAGGAAATCAACACATCAACCACAATGCTGTTACCTGCTTGTCTGTAGGTTTGAGTATCACTTATTGCGATTTTAAAAGAGTCTCTAAAGCCCATAATCCTTAAGCACTCTCTTGGAGTTAATCTTCTGAGCCTGCCTTTATGCGATACATAATTATCTACACCAGAGCGATGCATTTTATGCATGCTTTGAAGCAAAGTTCGTGCTATTTCTGGATCAGTACCAGGGACTGCTTTGTAGTTTTTTGTACCCGAGGAAAGGACATACTTTTTTACAGTCTCAGATAGATAGTATTTATCATCAACTTGCTTAACACCAAAGATAAATTCGTCGTATTTTAATTTATTCTCAACTTCCTCAAAAATAAAATCGCCATGCCAGTTTGTTTGTTGATTAGCCTTTTGACACAAAGCTATTTGACCATTGACTTGAGTATAATGTTTTCTTTGGTTTTTAATTTTTGTTACAAATTTTACGCCTTTCTCTCCCATGTAATACGAGGAATCGATATGATCCTCAAGAAAGTCTTGCATCGTTTTATTGAGAGCGATTGGCTGGGGGAATAAAAAGGATTTATTTACATTTCTTAGTCCCTTAACAACTTTTCTTATGCCTACAACAAATAATCTATTTCGCGATTGAGGTATTCCATAATCTTTGCTGTTTAGAATTTTAAACGTCCAAGTGTAATTTGATAAACTTGTAAAAATATCTTTCATGACTCGCCACGTATGACCTCCATCATGATTGATAACACCCCTAACATTCTCAAAAATAAAAATTTTAGGGTTAGATTCCTTAACAACTCGAATAAAGTCATAAAAAAGTGTTCCTCTAGCATCATCCATCCCACCTCGCCTGCCAGCCATTGAGAAGGATTGGCATGGACTCCCGCCAACAAGCAAATCAACCTTACCTCTATATTTTTTGGCTGAGAATTGAGTCACATCATCGTGCCAATCTTCTTCATTAATATTGTAATTTGCAAAATATGCATCTTTGACATGAGGATCTATATCGCCAGCAAAGACTATATTTGATTTCAATTTTAATCTTTTCAAAGCATGCTCAACCGCTCCAATACCAGAAAAAAGTGTTGCTACATTGATAACATGTTTAGGAAACTGGACTTTTTTCTTTTGCCAGTCTTCGCTGGATATTGAGGGGATAAGTTCAGCTTGTTTCATTTGGATTAAATCTTAACATTTACGCTTGATAAATAGATGCAATGAATCTAGGTGTTATGAGTAATTTTTATTACTCTTCCCTGATTAATGTCCCATTTTAAATTTGAAATTGGATTTTGTTTAGATGAATCTGGATGGGTTCTATACTTACTATCTAAGGCGATAATTTCCTGATAAGTTTTACCTTCTGCTCCAAGCCACATCAATCGATCTATATTGTGCTTAGCCGAAAGTCGAGACACATCAAACTTTGGATCTAATTTAAATCTATATGTTGAAAGATGGCTTTGGTCCATTGGGTTTTTTAAATTTTGCTGGGTTAATTCAAGATATAGTTTTTTAAATTTTTCTACAATATCTGCATCTGAGTCCATAGCAGCTGATGCCATTTGTCCATACTTGCGCAAATGATCATCAACCATTTTTGCTACTTCAGGGTCAGATAATTTAAGAAGCCTATGCTGAATTTGATCTTGCTTTAATAATTTATTAAACCTTTCCTTTGGGGATGAGCTCCCGAATGATGCCATGACATGTTTTATTCTAGACATAAGAACACCTGACATTTCATCTATTTGGCCTTGATTCCAATCATAATTTGATTTATTTGATAGGTTTTCTAATGAATCAATTGCCTCAAGGGCTCTTTTGAGTCGATTTTGAGAAACTCTTTCAAATCTTACTTTTCTTATTGATTTTTCCATACAAAATATTATATATTGTAATCAATAACATTTAAATAGGTAAATATAAGAATATGTTGTTAAAAAAAGAAATTGAGGAACTAGAGTTTGTAGAGGTTATGCAAGATATTGGGCTTGCAGATTCTAGTCGACACTATAAATATTGTAATGCAATTACCAAAGATAGATTGCATTTTCATATGGGAATGGATAATCGTAATTATTACTATCTGCCAAATACTCTTGAGGGCCTAACATTGCTATTTAAAGGATTAGTAATATGTGAAAGAGACTTTGATTGGAGGGGAGGATCGGTAGCGTCTAATATTAAAATTATGCAAATCATCAGAAGACAATCAAAGTCACCTTTGGCCTTAAGAAATTTAGATAAATTAATTAAATGGACATATATAAATAAAGGTAGAAATACATACACACCTTTTGGAGCAAGAAAATTATCAAATGTAGGATCTTTATCTGAATTATTATCTATTGAGGAAACTGACAGAAGAAATAGTATAGCTCAACGGGAACTTGAAAAAAGTCAAATGGAAGCAGCAAAAGAGTCAAGAAGAGTGGAGCACGAATTAATTGTTAAAAAAATTCAAGAAAGAAAAATTAAGAATGCTGAA
>ERZ807291.9080-NODE-9080-length-10871-cov-5.377126_pt1 | contig 10871 bp, 11 predicted proteins | sample MGYA00521257_ERZ807291 | MGnify/ENA primary metagenome ERZ807291 (study PRJEB31413, sample SAMN03169783) | marine metagenome | biome: Marine; feature: Water; material: Subsurface seawater | place: North Sea | collected 2011-04-28 | depth 1 m m ...
GTGGAACTGTGACTGGAGTTCAGACGTGTGCTCTTCCGATCTCTCTAAATATAGGTTGGTAGATTCGATCGATCTACACCGAGAACATCGTATACTAAAATTCGAGCAATATTCACATACTATGAAACCCTTAAACCTATCTAATGATCAGTCACAAGTATAAATTTTATTTTCAGCACATACCTAAATGCGCCGGTACTAGTATTGCTAATCACTTTGAGCAGTTACATACACGTACTAATTCTATTGACCAGTTAATTTTCAATGGACATGAACCTTACCGAGACGCGGTGAAAGGTTTCGACTATAAAAACTATTATATTTTTACATTTGTCCGTAACCCATGGGACCGGGTAGTATCATTATTCCACTTCCGGAAGAGATGGATAACCGAAGGTGATCATGGTTACCATCCAGCGCATTGGCCACCTGCGGAAGAAATTTTAAATGATAATTTTAAAACTTTTATACATAAGGATAGTTTGAACACCAACGAGTCAATTCATTACTTAGAAGAGCCATGTTTCCATCATACTTGGTTGGCCAATGATATTATATCAAAATTTAACTACATCGGAAAAGTTGAAACAGCACAAGAAGATTTTAAAAATATATGTAATGACCTAAAAATAAATGATCATGATTTACCCCACGCTAACAAATCAAAACATAAACGCTACATCGAATATTATGATGAAGAAACAAAGCAAATTGTTGCGGAAAAATACGCTAAGGATATTGAAGTGTTTGGATACAAGTTTGACTAGCGGAGATAATGAAAATATATACATATTTCGATGGAAATGACCCATTATTGAAGCAATTGATTGAACTATGGAAACGTAGTTGGGCTAGGCATGGTTATGTACCAGTTGTGCTAGGTGTTAATGATGCGAAAGCGCATCCATATTATGATACACTTGACACTGAAATGAAAAGGTACTACCACATAATCTCAGGTCAACATATAAATAGTTTTGGTATGAATTGTTGGCATCGATGGTTAGCGTATGCAACACGTCAAGAGCCTAGATTTTATGTGAGTGATTTTGATGCGATCAACATGAATTTCCCCCTGAAAACTCCGGAGGAGCAGTTACATCTCATGGACGCGGATTGCCCATTTCTCGCTAGTGGCTCTCCTCAACAATTTACCAGGCTATGTGAAGCGTTTGTTGACGTTACCGCAAACCGTATAGATGAAATCAAAATACAGACAAACCGTTACCATGACCAAGAGTTTTTTCATTTAAACTGTACATCACACAACCCTGACCATACTAAAGTAGTAAATAAATACCAATTAAAATTGACCAGGGAAAGGGATATATTAGGTAATGGTTATTACCCTGACGGTGTAGATGATAATCCGGAAACTTACGGTGTTTATCACATCTCACATTCGAACATCCGGACCATATTAGGTGGTCCTCCTAAAGATGAGAGTTATAGAGTTCAACTGGTGTCAGATTTACTAGCAGGTATTGAGTATAAATAAATCACGATGGTTAATCATAAATATAAATTTGAAGAGTGATAATTGTTTGAACCATGAAGATTGCCTTTATATTTTTCGGTCTAGTTAAAAACTACAATCAAACTCAACATGGTCGTTTCGTAAAAAATATTCAACCAGCTTTGCTCGAACATGATGTTGATTATTTTTTATCCACTTCAATAAAGAACAATCTAAACAGTACCATCGGAATCCCTAGGCATTCTGATATAGAACCAAACAAAATTGAAATTGATAGTTCAAGCATGGGTAATTATTTTGATTTCGAAACGATCGTATATGATGATATTGACAAAGCAAGCGTTGACACAGACATACAAGAACAAGCACAACTTTTGATAGATACATACGGTTCCAGAGCATGGGGTGAACATTCTCTTTATAGTACATACAATTCATTGAAACAAATATACTCATTGAATTACTTTCACAACACAATGTACGATAAATTAAATAGTTACGATTTATTTATCATGGCCAGAACGGATCTATTCTACACTCACCGACTAAATTTACCAAATCCTTTATCTCATGAGATGTATGTACCAAGCTTCGGGCACTGGGGCCCTCCTCCTAGTCATGAGGGTGGTTGTAACGACCGTTTCTGTGTTATTACATCACTATCAGGTCTCGAGACATACAACACACGATACGATTCAATAGCAAAGAATCCGGAATTTTTTCACTCTGAACAACATTTAAAGACCAGCCTCGCGAGGAATGATGTCGTGTATCAAGAACTTGATAACTTTCAGTTTAGATTGTTGAGAGCCAACAACATGGTCACCGATTTAATCGGTACATCAACAGATCTAGAATTAACAGAACAATTTTATCAATCATGAAAAAAATAACAGGCATTACAGTGAGTAAGAATTATGCGGATTTATTAGCGATTGCTATTGAACATAATCACGATGTATTCGATAAGTGGTATATAGTCACCCAAGAAGATGATATGAAGACGCAACATGTGATCAAGTCATGTGGTTATGATAATATAGAGATGGTGTTTTATCCTCTCGTACCAGAATGTACTGAACCCGGTCATGAAACCATGCCTTTTGTTGGTGATGATGCTCGTGTATTGAACCATGCCCGTGGATTCAATTGTGATCTAGTTGCAGAAGAAGATCTTGCTGATGTGGAACCAAACGTACTGGATAATGGTGAACATCAAATATCTAACAAAATATCTTTTGACAAAGGCGGGGCCATACGTAAAATACAAAAATTTTACCTACCTAGTGGGGATGAACATGATGTTATTCTGTTGCTAGATTCAGATATTCTACTGTCTGATGAATTAAAACATGCCATAAAGACATCAACATACAACCACGACACAATATATGGATCACTTCGGAAGGATTTCAAATCATATATAGACATTAAACAATTGACAAATGAACGACCCTATAGACGGGAACATGAAGTAGATGGGTATTTTCAATTGTACGTCAATACTGGTAATCGCTTATGTGTTAGAAGTGCAAATGCCGCTGGATATGATTGCAATTTTACCGGACAGTTCCCACATAAACAAGTTATCGAGCTTGATGCATATCATATGGGACAGTCTGATACTTATTTTGAAAATTGGTTGGGTAGGAACAATGAGATATTCGACTGTGATTTGTAAATACATGTATATATGAACATAATAATACCTCTGGGTGGCCTCGGTTCCCGTTTCCTAGAAACTGGATTTAGCCTACCAAAACCATTAATAAATTTGTTATTCAAGCCCATACTATTCTGGCTGTTAGATAGTTTAAGTTTAAGTGATTCTGACAGAGTAATTGTTGTGTGTAACAAACGCTTGATTAAATACAGATTCAAGGAGCTGATAAACAAGTCATATAAAAATATTGATGTCATATACTTAGAGAGTGACACCCGCGGTGCAGCTGAAACTGTCTTGTTTGGTTTACAGATTGCAGATCTAAACAAACCTACACTACTGTTAGATGGGGACACATTTTACATTGCAGATATTTTGAAAATTTACCGAGAGAGTGTCAACAAAAATGTCGTGTTCAGCTTCAAACAACAAGATGATAGACCCATCTATTCTTACGTCAAAGTGGTTGAGAATAAAATCGTACAAATTGCAGAGAAGCAACAAATATCAGATCTAGCCAACACCGGAGCTTATGCATTCGCTACAGGTGAGATATTAAAACAATATTGTGAACTAGCTGTAAAAAAGTTTAACAAAGCCAAACAAAAAGAGCTATACACATCATCAATTATTTTAGACATGATTCACGATAATGTAAATTTTGAATGCATAATATTACAAGATACTGATTTTGAAGTTGTGGGTACACCACTACAATACAAACTATTTCACAACAAGTATAAAAAAAATAAAAAATATTTCAATGATTACCGAATATGTTTTGATTTTGACAATACCTTAGTCACTCACCCAGATGTACCTGGAGACTACACCACTGTACGACCAATAGATCAAAACATAAACTATGCAAATTTTTTACACGATCTGGGTTGCACCATAATTATATACACCGCCCGTCGGATGAAAACACATGGTGGTAATGTCGGGTCAATTGTGGCTGATGTTGGTAGAGTGACTATGGATACCATCGAAAAGTATAACATACCATGTGATGAATTGTATTTCGGTAAACCATACGCTCATGCATATATAGACGATCTTGCTTACAATGCATTTGATGATTATCCGTTTTTGCTAGGAACAACAGACCACCACGTGAAAGAACGTGATTTCAATACTGTACAGTCAAAAACGTTGCAAGTGTTTGAAAAAACTTCTAGCAATGTAGACAAGCTAAAGGCCGAAGTGTTTTGGTATAATCAAATACCGAAACCTCTAAAACAATACACCCCGGCTGTAATTAGAGGAGAAGTTGACAATAACAACAGCTATTTACTGGAGAAAATAGATGGAATAACCATGAGTGAGCTACTAGTTTCACAGTCTTTAAACGAGTCAATTTTCAAAAAGCTACTAGAAATAATATCAGAATTTCATGAACATAAGCCAGCTGAAGTTGATTTTAACATGTATGGACTTTACTCAGCAAAGCTTCAGACTAGGTACAATGATTATGATTACTCTCGATTTGAATATAGTGAAGATGTGTACAATGATTTGCTCGTCAAATCTAAAGATTATGAATCAGCAAATAATGGGATAATTGGATGTATTCATGGTGACCCGGTATTTTCAAATGTAATGATTGATAGAGTTAGTTGTATAAAGTTGATAGACCCTCGCGGAATCACATCAGATAACAAACTATGTATATACGGTGACATAATGTATGACTATGGTAAAATCTTACAATCCTTGAGTGGGTATGATGAAATAATGCTCACCGGAGAGAAATTCCTAGACAATAGAAAAATGATAGATTTATTATATCAACACGTGAGCTTGAAATATGGTGAACAATATATAGACCATATTAACATGATAAAAAGTACCTTACTATACACATTGATACCTCTTCATGACAACAATAGGTGTGAGAAATATTATAAGTTGATCAACAATGTATAATACCTACATATCATCAGACACAACATTTAGTGGTTGTGGTAGGATATCGAAATATTACCACCTGGTCGTAGATTTTTGCATCCCATTGTTTTTCCATTCACGTGGAGATTCTGTGACTGTTCACGTACCTGAACACCTCACAATGAACCCAACAGTTAACATAGAGGATTACCCGGAGGATTATCAATCCCCTGGCAATCTCTCAAACGACAGAATGTTTGAGATAATAAATTATATTTTTAAGGATATAAAATTCGTCCCAAATCACACAAACAATCACAGTGACATATGGATGAAAAACGATCAAAAGAAGCAGCTAACCCTACCAGAATATATAAATGTTGAAAATTATAAATTATTAAAACACTCATACCATAGAGGAGTGTGGTCGAACCATCCGGTGTGTTACTATGACACTTTCCGAGAACATATAAACTCGCTATTCTCAGATGATGTAGTTGTTTCAGACGTTATAACAATAGTGGTTCGTGGTGAGAATACATCGGAACCACGAACCAATCAACAAAAGGACCATCTACATGAACTATATAACATGTACACACAACAAGGTCAACATGTCAAAATGGTGGATTTTGCAGAAATGACATTCGTTGATTCGATCCGATTATGCCGCGCGACGAAGCTGTTGATCACCACACATGGTGCCGCGTTGAGTAACATAGTATTCATGAAACCGGGTTCTACAGTGCATGAACTTGGTCATGTACAACTCCCTTGCTTTGAAATCCTGGCCAACCAATGCGGAATCAATTATAAACATATCACTGTTATATAAATAATATATATGAAACTAGCCATATTATTGAGAGGGCAGATTGAACGACCCACAATTGAACACACACTACAACATTCGTATGAATGTAGACAAGCATTACTGAACAACATTGTTCAACCATTGAGAGATAATGAACATGAAGTTGACTTATATTGTACTGGTTACACTCATGATGAACCAAATATAAATCAACCCATTACGAAAGAAAGAAAGAAGTATTTTTCATTTTACGATGATGATAATATCAAGCTATACAACATGCATGATTTTATCAACATATACGATGAGCATAGACAACCCAGGGAAATGACCGGATTATTAGAACCTAAAGACTGGCAAAAAGAACATGTCGAAGATTACCAAGAAATTAATTCACATCCGAAGTTTTTCAAAACACACCAGCAATTACACCAACAATCCGTGTTTTTACAATCTATATACATTGATTTTAATTGGGAGGGGTATGACTATTTAATAATATTGAGAAGTGATATTATGTACAAACAACATGCCTTTTGGACAAAATTCATAACAGATGAGCATAAAATATACAAACGAAACGGTGAGCATTTCCATGCTGATTTTATAACACCGTTCCCGGAGCAAACACATAGACCGAACCGCTTTTGCGACACATTACACATCATCAGATCACCACATGAGACTTGCGCGAATATATACAATAGTTTTTATCATCGAGACAACCTACCCAACCCACCCCGTTTTTTGGAGTCACCTAGATCGGATTTACATGAGTTACCTTTGTGTTTCCCACATAACATAACCATAGATTACATCACAGGACATGCACAATGGTCCGGAGCATGGGAAACTTCATTTTATTGTTTTCCATCCGGCAGAATCGACCACAACCACTACCATGATCCTGCCATCACCTCGGATCCAGTGTGTGATTCGATGCATGGTACGACAGAAAATGAAATGGAAATAATCAAACAGGTACATGGTGATGGTTGAAAGGGTAGCTATTGTTATACCAGGTGAACCAAGATGCCTCCCATGGAACACCAACTATATAAACCTATTTTTATCGTCATTAGATATACCATATGATGTGTATATATGTACAGATACCAATGCTGGGGAAAGGTTTGAAGATATAAACAATATCAAATCAATTGTGGAAGTGTCTAGAGACTGGCAAGTTGATGAACATAGTTCAACTAACCACCCTTCCGGTCCATTGAAACGTGATGATGTAACCGGTCTCCCGGAAAACGAGATTGAAAAGCTAATCAATTATTCAAAATTCAGGATGTTACATGTAGGTGATGTAGATGAGCTTCATGAAGTACCTAACATTGGAGGACTGGAACGAAAATTTTTGAGCAGACACATACTACAGTGGATCAAGACATACGCTTGTTGGTTATGTATAGACGATACAAGTCAATACGACCGGATAATCAAACTCCGGGCAGACATATCATTCAATTATAAAAATTTCACAACCGAGCAAGAAGTTAAAGCTTGGTTACATGAACAGTTATTCTGTAATGATTATACCGGGTATGGTGACCGATGCTTTTCTGCTAATGTTACTGAATTTGAAAATCTTATAAACTGGCCATTTCATATTGAGAAATATGTTAAATCATGCCCGCCGCACGAAATACATTGGTGTGATCACTTACCATTTTTATATTTTCTATACACCCATGGTCGAGACTACTCTATCGGTATGTCGATGTTTGACTTGATTGATGATAGACCAGAATCGCCAGATTACCGGAAGCGACACGGGCAGCATAAAATATCACCATACGAGGAGGTGAACATTATCTTATGAAAAATGTATTAGCAATCAACAGCTGCCGAACTCGAGGTATTCATAAACATCTTCCGGAATCAGATTATACCGTGACATATGTACATACACTGAGAAACCCGGAATATTTGAATCAGCATTACACAGTTTTAAAGTTGATTGACCAGGATCCAGAAACACGCTCATTTACCGGATCGGAACCAAACACCCGGCAACTGGTACATAGCAAAATTTCCAAACAAGATGATATATTAAACTTTAAAGATTCCCCGGAGCATGTCAATCTAGACATGTACGACATTGTAACTATTGAACTTAACAGTATCAAATGTGCAAGACATGATAATGAATTCTACCGATCGGATGAAAACAATCCAATATGTTTCAATGATGTTGGACACCCCGACATAAGCTGGGACAAATTAACATCCCTAGAATTTACAGCATTTTTAAATGATATCATATCCATGGTACCCAATGCTCAAATTGTTTGGATTGGCCCATTAAATATAGAATTGACAGAACCTCAAATTAAAAAAATAACAAACAACTTTCAACCAGGTCTATTAGAAAGACGTATCACGAACAATAAATTCAAGGATAGAGAATTGCTAGAGAATTGGTTACGGGGTAATGATTTAAAACACATATTATACCCTAGTGAGTTATTAAATATAAACAATGGAAACCATGAACCACTGCGTAGTGAATTTGATTTTGCTCATATATCCCCCACCGCTTGGATGACACTTGTACAATCAATCGCGCCTCATATTAAAACTTTATAATCATGATAGTATCACATAAACATAAATTCATATTCGTAAAAACGCACAAGACATCCACACAGACATTCATGAAGTTTATCAAACCTCATCTAGGTTCAGATGATGTGATGGCCGGTGACCCCGGTAATGATAAAAATGAAGACACTAAAATAAATGTCGATAATGTATTCGCATCTTCCGGACTGGCTGCTGCAGATTATCAGAAAACATATGGCAACCATCTACCATGGTTTTTGATTAAAAAGCTCGTAGGGGATGACATCTGGAACACATACACAAAATTCACAATCGAGAGAGACCCACACGATCGACTCGTGTCATTGTTCTGTTTTTTAAACAGCTTACTAGTTCAACCAAGCTTGTTCCAACCCAGCCCTGAACTTCGAAGCAGAATGAAAGGCCCGGCCATCAAAGAGCTGCTACAAAACAGCGTGCTCAATTTGTACCCAACCCAAGTTCGTGAATATTTTGAAGAATTAACATTGATGCAACTTGAAACACCGGTGCTACCGCTGACCGACCCTGATACATATGGTGTGGCAGGTGTTGAAGCTGAACGACCACTCCATCGCGCGCAATCTGACAAAATGAACTTCCGGTTATATGAAGTGGATGAAATTGAACCAGTGATAAACGATAAACTGGGCACGTTCCCATATCTGAACACATCAGACATCTGCATCCGGTTGGAACCTTTTCAACAGCACAGAGCTAGTGAAGGTCAATGCCGCTTCTTGAACTACGGTTATTATCATGATGGTGAATCGTTACAAGTTGATGAGGTTTTAGATTTTGAAAATATAGGAGACAATATCGGTACATTCTTCAAAAATTACAACATAGAAATCCCATGCGACAAGCAGATTTATGATGACAATAGTCAGAACGTACATTATCGTAAAGCCGCTAAAACCACCCCGGTGAGCTGGTGGTACGAAGGTGCACGTGGTGACCAATTAAAACAATCAATAGCTGAGAAATTCCCGAAAATATAATGACAGAATCAGACAAGTTGATACATGTATATTGCCCCAATATAGAAGCTGGTACTGATGCACATTTACAGATAATCAAACCCGGTTTGCTGGCTAGTGACAAGTGTACAATAGCTAACACTCCCGCAGATAACGGCTTCATACTTTATGATAAATTATACAACAAATGGTTGGAGACAAATGAAGAGTCGGTTGATGTTGTGCTGTTGACTGACTCAACACCAAGTGATGCGGTGATGGGTAATGTCAACCAAGCTGCAGTGAGCAGGTACCCAACAAAACCAGTGATCGCGGTATCATACAATGATGAACCTATAGATGAGTTCCAACCAACCTTCACCACACCTCATGACAATGTGGTTAGGTTCAAACGGAGCATGACCGTGATGAAGGACCATGTACCCACTGGTGCTGCAGAGTATCCATTCGAAGTAAAACATGCGGCATATTGCGTGAGGTACGACATACACAACAAGTGCGAAGAATTGTCCAAAAGTTATGAAAACCGGTCATTAGATGTTTGTTGTTTTTTTCAAGGCAAAGAGACCAGTATAGCGGACAAACGACTAAAGGATTGGAACAACTTCATGGACAGACCACCAATCAATTTCGCTAGAGGTTATGCACCTCAAGTTGTGTTGTCAATGTCACATCTCAAATCATTTGTTGGATTCACCACTGAAGACCAAATCCGGCCAAACGCACTGGGTCGTCATGGTGTCGGGTTGGATGAAGAGGGATCAGCACAACACAACTATGTCAAAACGATGTGTGATTCAAAAATAGTAGTAACAGCATGCCCATGTGGCTATGAAGGTGATTACCGATTGATGGAGGCCATGTCCAGTGGTGCTCTAGTGTTGCACAACAAAATGCATTACGCTCCAGAGGGCTTGGTGGATGGGGTCCATTGGATAGTATACTCATCGAAACGAGAACTAGCAGAAAAATTATGTTTTTACAATCAACATCAACATCTGGCCAGAGAAATTGCGGAGAATGGTAAGGACCATGTGTTAAAGCACCACATGCCACATCATCGAATTGAGAGCTGGTTACGAGCTGTCGGGTCATTAAAATGATCTTGAAAAATCTCCAGATATACTATACAATATAACGATCAAATACACCACTTTAAATAAATATTGATATGGATTCAGGATACAAAATACATTTGTGTACATTCATGGGTCGTGAGTACAACGTCCGCATGTTAATCCGATATGTTGAAGAGGCTCTTGATATAGACGCCATTGATCATTATTGGATGTTTGACATGACACGTAATCATGACGATCATGAATATATTCATCAGTTGCAACAACAGTTGAATGAGAAATTTCCCGGTCGTGTGCATCTCGTCAACAGAGATGTTCGTCGTGAACAACTGGACGCTGGACTGGCCCGTGACACCATCGGTCAATGGGGCACATT
>ERZ807291.9082-NODE-9082-length-10870-cov-5.331392_pt1 | contig 10870 bp, 10 predicted proteins | sample MGYA00521257_ERZ807291 | MGnify/ENA primary metagenome ERZ807291 (study PRJEB31413, sample SAMN03169783) | marine metagenome | biome: Marine; feature: Water; material: Subsurface seawater | place: North Sea | collected 2011-04-28 | depth 1 m m ...
TTGGCCATGCCAAGCCCCATTTGGCCGAGGCCAATAAACCCAATACCGCTGTTATGCATCACATTTTATCCCTTTGAAAGATGATCGATGGCGGTGCCGAGATGAAACCGCCATCTATCAGTCTATACAGAAATTTTACCTTGTATATATGGCGCCAGTTGTCAGCGCAGAGATTCTGCATTAGCGTTCTCATTCAGCATGATAGTTTTGCTGGCCTGGTCTTGCTTGGCATTGTTTTGCGACAGTATCGGCTTTATAGACCGCAACCGCAGCCTAGAGGCATCAAAATGAACATCCCTTGCATTGTTACATGCGCCATCACCGGCGCAATCCCAACCAAAGCTGATAACCCTGCTGTACCGGTGATACCCAGCGAGCAAATAGAATCCACCCATGAAGCATATGAAGCCGGTGCATCTCTGGTTCATATTCACGTTCGTAATGACGATGAAACCCCTGGTTCAGATCCACAGAAATTCGATGCGATTCAGCAAGGGGTCAAGAAACACTGTCCTGATATGATCATCCAGTTTTCAACCGGTGGGCGTGGCCGTGACCAAACGCAGCGCGGCGCAATGCTGCATCTTCGACCCGACATGGCTTCACTCGCAACAGGCTCAGTTAATTTTCCAACAGATATTTATGAAAATCCGCCTAAATTTGTTGATGGGTTGGCAACAACAATGTTGGAGTATGGCATCAAACCTGAAGTTGAAATATTTGACCTAGCTATGCTTTACAACGCTGTTTCGCTTATTAAGCGGGGATTATTGAAAAGCCCTCCCCATGTACAATTCGTTATGGGAATCCCCAACGCCATGCCGGCGCGCCGATCAGTTCTCGAATTTTTGATCAAAGAATATGAAGCCTTGATACCAGACGGGACTTGGACCGCAGCTGGCATCGGCAGGCACCAATTTGAGGTTGCTCAATGGTGTCTCGAATTAGGAGGACATTGTCGTACCGGACTAGAAGATAACATTAAATTTGACCGCGCTAGGCTAGCAGCAAGCAACGCTGAACTTGTTAAGAAACTTGTCGATGTTATGCCGGATTATAATCGTCGTCCAGCTTCAGCAAAAGAAGCGCGTGATTTGCTCGGTCTTTAGGGCCAACATTCTCATTTCACGACAGCAAAATTTGTTAAAGGATCAAAAATTAAGAAATCTTTCCTGAATCAAAATTTTTGTGAACACTTTATTGCGCACACATTTTTAGAAAGTGTTATGGACGTCACCCACAAACAAAAACAGGTTACCGGCATTTTACCAAAGATGTTTTTAATTCTGTTGGGGACAGCTTTGATCACATTGTCATCCTACATAACAGTCCCGATGTATCCTGTTCCAGTAACTGCCCAGACGCTGGTGTTGTTGCTGATTGGCTTATCTTACGGCCCACAATTAGCATTTTTAAAGATTAGTTTATATCTGACACAAGGGGCTTTTGGTCTGCCTATGTTTGCTGGTGGAGCCGCTGGTCTGACGGCTTTATTAGGCCCAACAGGGGGTATCTTTTTGGCTTCTTGGCGGCAGGCTGTTTTCTCGGACTAAGCGCAAGGTGCGGTTTTGGCAAAAAACCTGGCCTCCGCTGGCCCTTCAGTATGCGCCGAACACCTTATGATGAAGCTAGCACCACTTGTTGGACGGGGGCAGGCCTATGACATTGTTCATTACGCACTTGAAAGTGGTGAAACAGATGCGCTTTGCAACGATAGCAATATCACCGCCCATTTTTCAAAGCCCCAAAATGAAACCGCATTAGATCCGTCAAATTATCTGGGGGAAAGTGTAGAGATTGCTCGCCTCTCAGCAATCCTTGCCGAAGGCATAGCAACTCAGCAAAAAAAAGCGTAAGCTTAATGGCGAATAAAGTATTTGAATACAGAGATCTGTTTATTGTTGGGGATACCAGTCACTAATATTTGATAACGTATCAATCAGACCGAGCCTTGGGTGATACCCCCTGTCAAAAGCTTCAAATGTATCGAGAATAAACTCAACGTTTGGGTTGTTCTCTGCAATAGACTGGGCACCTCTTATTGTTTGGGCCATCGCGATTGAATCAACGTTCTCTTTTGCCGGATTACTCGGAGCTAACCTGATATTAATAGCTAATTTCACCAGATCATTTTTGATATAATTCCAGTCATTCACAATTTCTTGAATAGAAGACACCATATAGTCGCCTTGCCAAGGGCATTGGACCATTAATCTGAGATCCTTTCTTGGCGAGATTTCTGCAAGGTTTGATGACAACTCCCTAATTTCGTCAACCATGCAGCCAGTTGAGACCGATATATTGAAAGGTTTAGTGTCGTCAGACTGGTTCGCTGAAGTAGAAATTTTACTGTACCAAACAGGCCAGTCAGTATCTCGAAGCATTTCCAGAATGCTCAGAGGGATATCACGGCTTATAACCTCGATAGCATAGATATTTTCATTCATATTCGTCAGTGTCTTAAAATCTTTTTTGCTGATATTCCCACTGAAAAAAACTACCGCCTTTATGCCAAACCCACTAAGTAAATGGATGCGTGATGCGCTGACGGGGTCCAAAAAATCAACCAGTGGCACTCTTACTTTTTTAATACCAAGTTGCTTGAGACGAAGGATTGGGTAATCATTTCTGGTGACCTTGCGAGTAAATTCTTCCATTGGGCCGTTAGCTGGCATCGTTGTTGACTGGCACCAGTCATGCCTCAACGAAGGGATTAAATTCGGGATTTGCAGCAGTGGTTTGTTTTTTTCTTCCTGGCTCTTTTTATCATTAATTGCCTCTTTTCCATGAGTTGGGATCCATTTGAACTCATGGCCATTTTCTGTAACGTTAAAAATGGTTACCCCAAACTTACCTGTATCATCGCGTCCAAATTCATTTGTAGGTAATCCACGAAAAATCGCCGAAAAATCCTGTCTGGTAAAGCTAGTTGCAGGCAGGCAATAAAGCTTGATTCCTTTATGCTCATTCAAGAAAAAATGGTGAACATGACCAGATATTATTGCCTCCACATTCGCAAAAACCGCTAAATCCAATAACCAATGTCTCCCTGGTTCAGCATAATTGTCATAATGCTCTGACTCAAATTCCTGGCAAATAAAGGGGGGGTAGTGTGAAAACAAAAATATTCTTTTCCCCTTATTTTCCCTCAGAAGGTTTTCAAGCCAGAAACGTTGTCTTTTTTCTTCTTCGGTGCCTCCATTAACTAATGAAGAGTTCATAACGACAAATAAAATACCAGCATGATCAAAACTATAATAATTTTCGCCAAATGCTTCTTTGTAAATAGATATTGTAGTATCGTTAGCAGCCTTCGCCGGAGCGACTTCAGATAACTTATCGCCCAAGTCATGGTTGCCCGGCACAAAGTTCAAGCTTGGTTTTAATGGTGCCAAAATTTTGTGGGCCTCTTGCACTGCAGGAAAATAAGAACTCATATTTGGTAAGGGATGCACCACATCTCCAAGATGGATAACAAAATCATGTTTCTCGTTTTTCAATAAATCAACAGCATAGCGAGCTCGATTATTTGCTTTTGTATTCACGGGAAAGACAGTTGAGAGATCTCCGCCCGGTGCTCGAATATGTGTATCCGAAATAATTCCAAAAGAAAAAATACAGTTTGTTTCAGTCATAATATCTTAGTCCTTTTCTCTATGCATCAAACGGCACTTGCAGGATTGTCTCTTTAGTTTCAATACCTCCGCGGACCCCTATTTCAATTGAGCCATAACGTTGCGCAAAAGACTCAGGTAGCGGTCGATCAGCAGGTAAGGCTAACCAAAGACGCAACAAATGACGACGTTTAGCAGGGTCTGGCCAATCGATGAATTCTGTCCGGTCATGCAGAAGGTTGTGATTATAAACAAATTGCATATCCCCTGGTCTGAACTGCATCCCAAGATACACAGATTCCTCATTAGCAATTTGATCAAAGAGATTTAGAGCTTCAATTTGTTTAGATTTTAGCTCAGGCGCTTCTTCATAGCGTTGAGCAGAGTCAATATACTCACGATGATAAAAACAAGTTAGATAACCTTTGTACCAATTAAATACTGGCACTGCATAAAAAGCTTTTTGACCAATAGGAATTTCGCCACGCCTATCCCTTGCGATGGGTTCAAAAAGAGCTTGGGCCAAATCAGGACTTCGTTTACTAATTTCATTATAAATTGTCACACTAGAGGCTAGCATTGATTTTCCACCTTCTTTTGCCTCTCTAAGGCATAAAAGACCCACCACATCACAACTGTCCGTATGAAAATGCTGACGGGCAGTTGTCTGGTAAACCCTGGTAGATGGATTAGCAATGTCGAGGCCAATATCTCTAACATGCCCTAGCAAATGACCAGCGGCGTTTTGAGATCGGGCCAGACCAAGGTGAGATCCAATTCCACAAAATATCGTTGAGAAAGTTGCAGCGTCGTACTGATCAACAGGCAAGCCTCGTATAAGCTTGAATCCAAGTCCGTCTCTCAGTTCATTTTGTAATTTTGCCAAGACAGGACCAAATCGAGGTAAAAAAAAACTTTTCTTTGAAATTCTTCCTATTAGTTCGCCAGATTTAATGAAATCTAATGCGGCATTTTCTAGTTCAATAATTTCCTCAGAGCTTAGTTCATACGACCACAATTTAGGATTTTTCTTCAATTCATCGCCGAACCAAGCCGCAGGAATATCTATCTTTCTGGGTATTTTCATCTCACTTAGCTCCATTTTATGAAGGGTATAGCATCACATCTTACTTAATTGAGTGATCCCACATTACGCCGAACCAAAAGAAATACAGCCAAAACAGTTAGGCTCCAGAAAAGCCAGCAAATTGGGCTGGAAAAAAATATTGTCCAACTTCCGCGCGACATCAAAAGAGATTGCCTAAAATTATCTTCAAGCATTGGTCCCAATATAAAAGCTATAAGAAATGGTGCTGCTGGAATTTGCAATTTTAACATTGCAAATCCTAAGAGGCCCATCACAAACATGATGGTCACATCAAATATGGTATTATTCACGGCATAGGCACCAAAGACACAAAGCACCAAAACAACTGGGAATAGAATCCGATGGGGAATATCAGCGATGCGACTAATTAAACGAATGAAAGTTTTACCAACGACAAAAAGAAAGACAGAACTCATCATTATGCCAATAAATAGCGCGTAGATTAATGAAATATTGTCTTGAAACATCAGGGGGCCGGGCCGAAGCCCGTGGATCATAAAAGCACCTAAAATAATTGCAGTTGTAATGTCTCCAGGAATACCAAGTGCGAGAAGGGGAATCAAAGTTGCCCCGGCGGTGCCGTTGTTACCACTCTCAGCAGCGGCAATTCCTTCAATTTCGCCTTTACCAAAATTTGCCGCATTTTTTGATGTTCGACGCGCTTCTGAATAGCTAAGGAATGCTGCTGGCGCTCCACCTATTCCAGGGATTGCACCAAGAATAACTCCAATCACACTCCCACGAATAATTGTGGGAAGGGTCTTTTTTAGATCGGATAGAGTAGCCCCAACACCGGCTAACGGATTATGCTTGCGCACGGACTCACTGCGGCCAAAAAATGCAATAATTTCGGGTAGAGCAAAGAGCCCAATTAAAACGGGGATAAAGTTAAGACCGCTCATTAACTCAACTTGGCCAAAAACAAAACGATTTGTTCCGTAAACAAGATCTAGCCCAACAACTGCGAGAATCAATCCAAAAGCTGCAGAGCCAAGTCCTTTAAGTAATTGATCCCCTGAAACACTCGCAATGATAGTGAGTGAAAAAAGAATGAGCGTGAAAACTTCTGGCGACCCAAAGGCCAATGCAAGGGTAGCTAAAGCGCCAGCGCAAAGGATAAGTGCCAAATTTGATATAAAATCAGCAATGCATGATGAATAAAGTGCAATGTCAAGCGCACGTCTTGCCTCACCCCTACGAGCAAGGGGATAGCCGTCTAATAGCGTGCAAGATGCGGCTGGCGTTCCTGGAGCCTTGATTAAAATGGCGGTTATTGACCCGCCATAAAGACCGCCTTTGTACACACCAAGTAGCAGCAATATGCCGCTGACTGGGTGCAGGGTGAATGTAAACGGCAGGGTTAAAGCGACAGCCATCGGCGTAGTCATACCGGGGACAGCTCCAACAAAGGTTCCAATAGTTACACCAAGCCCTAAAAGCATTAAATTTTGCCAGTTAGCAAATAGAAAAAAACCTTCTTGAAGCGCATCTAACATAAATCAAATCCAGCGAATAAAAGGGGCTAATAGTCCATTGGGAACCGGAACATAAGCGACTTTGAAGAAAAATAAAAATAACGAAATTGGCAGTAGTAATGACATCGCGATTATAATAATTGCACGGCGTTCTCCAGAGAGGATAAGGCTGGTCGCGAGCGCTAAAGCCCCACTCAAGACAAAACCAAGAAACTCCAAAGAAAGAGAATAGACAGCCAACAATGCCAAAAAACTGCCTATGCGTATTTGCGCATTTGGATGAACTGCATCTGGTTCGTCAGTTTCTTTTAATTTAAGGGGTTTGCGGTTTCTAAAAATTATTGCCGCGCCGATAACTGACAAAATTAGTGCAACGATCTGAGGGTAATAGGTCGGCGAAAGAGCTGCGTAACGGATTTTCTTTGGAGTATCAATGCCATAGGGGATAAGTAAAAGCAGAAGCAGAAGACCAACTGCCAGCATGAATACACCGGAAAAGAAATGCTTATTCATGACGCCCTCTTATCCAATATCTCACGATCATAAAGGTTAAGATCATCCGAAAATAAAAATTCGTTCAACGCAAAAACTCCCGATGCTTGCGAGCTTCGTGTGTCACAAATACTTATTTCTTCGTTGGTAAGGGCAGAGTTGATTTCCTTTAGGCCAGCAAAGATACCTTTGACATAGTCTTTTTGACGCCCAACTTCACCGGCAATGAAAATGTGATCAGGCAAGAGCACTGAACAGGCAGTATCAATCCCCACTGCAAATCTTTTGCCCACATCATAAAATATATTACTGACCTCAAGATCACCGGCATTTGCTGCAGCAAGAGCTTTTTCCAGGGACACATTTGCACTATGAAAATTCAGCCTTTTATTTTGGTCTATTCTTTCCAGGCACCGCACAACTCCAGCACCAGCTCCTGTTTGTTCCAAGCAGCCACGCTTCCCACAATCACAAATCGCGTTGTTACCTTCAATTGAAACATGCGAAATTTGCACTTGAGGTGAAATGTCATCTCGTGAGGCACCACCAATGATTTGAAAAGCGGTGCCAAGCCCTAAACCACAATTTATCAATAGATATTTTTTTTGTCCAAAAGCAGGTCTTGCTAACTTTTCAATTTCTACCTGAATCAATGCACCAGCCCGTGAAACAGTGCAGACTGGAATTTTTACTCTTGACTGAATTAAATCAACAACCGGCACGTCTGCCCACTCCAGCAGCGTGGATGTAACCTTGTTAGCACTTATCACTACACTGCCATCGGATATCCCCAGCATTACACTAGCGCCCAGTATTCTGTTTATGTTGAGCTTTTTTTCAGTGAGTATATCTTCTATGCTCTGAATTATTGTTGCCAAAGCCATCAATGGTTTAGTCAAATCCAATTCGGTCAATTCATGTTCGACAATTACTGTTCCAATGGCGTTCACTAAAGCAACAGATTTTCGATTGTGCGCGATTGTGATGCCAAATACATAAGCCCCGTTAGGATTAATGCTTAGACAAGAGCGACGTCGTCCAAGCCGGCCCAAAATAATAGACCCAGGCTCTTCGATTAGTAGCCCAGCATTTATCAATTTATGAATATTTCGTGATAGACCTGCACCCGTTAGTTCGCACTTTTCACAGAGTTCCTGACGCGATAAAGTTTTACCTTTTCTGAGACTTACTAGAATATTTCGAATGTTATTTTTACGAATTTCAGTAACCGGACGTCGTTCATAGTGTTGAACTTCTGAAATTGGTAACTGGGCCATCAAGAAAACCTTATCTTTTATTACATTAAGTAATTAAATATTGAAAATGTTTAGCTTCCATGTCAACACTTAAACAAACGCATAAAGAATCAATGAAAATAATTTTGGAATAAGGAGGTAATGATGCGAAAACTGATATACAAACTAACATCTTTCTTGGCTATGTTTGCAGCCGTCGGATTGCCGGCAGCCACTCACGCGAGTGACTATCCAAATCGTCCAATTACGCTGGTTGCACCATACGGCCCAGGCGGCGCGTCGGATTTATCAGCTAGACTTGTGGCAGGCTCCGCGCCAGCATTCTTGGGCCAGCCCATGTTGGTAGTCAACAAAACTGGTGCCGCTGGCGTCGTTGGTTCTAATTTTGTTAAAAATTCAAAGCCTGACGGTTATACCCTTCTCTCAGCACGTGTTGGTTGCCAAATGGGCGTTCCAGCAATGAATAAGACCATTCCTTATAAATGGGATGATTTTACGATGCTGGGCCTAATCGAGAGAAATCCATTTGTTCTGGTTGTTAATCCAAAAAGTTCCATCAAAACTTTTGCTGACTTTGAAAAAAAGATTAAGGATGGCGAAGAGCTTGTTTATAGCAGTGCCGGTGTAGGAACCTTACTCCATACGGGTGTTGCTGTGATGGCCGACGCTATGAATGCCAACTTTGAAAAATTGATCCATGTTCCATTCAAAGGCGGCGGCAAGGCAGCAGCAGCAGTGGTGTCTGGTCAAGTTGATTTTTCTTTTCAAAACCTTTCTGCTGTTTCTGGAAAGCTGGATGCTGGCCAATTAAAAGCGTTAGTTGTGACCACACCAGCCCGCCAGAAAATAATTCCTGACGTGCCAACAGCAAAAGAGGTTGGATATCAAAATATTGAGATGGTTGTCGGTTGGTCAGCAGTTTATGGCCCTCCTGGAATGCCTCAAGATGTCATTTCAAAGTGGACAGATACATTACAAAAAATGAAAAAAGACAGGGGCTGGAACAAGATGACTAAGGGTCTTGGAAACATCGTTGATGTGCGCTCTCCTGCCGATACAAAAGCTTTTGTCGAGGCCCAATATAAAGCCTATGACAAAGCCCTGAATAAAATGGGGCTCCGTATCGAATAGAAAAACAATGGGGCGAAGGCATATGGCCTTCGCCTTAGTTCTATTTTTTCTGTAAAGACATTAATTTAATCAATCCAGTAAGATGGCGTAACCATGAGTCCAAATTTTTTATTCATCATGGCCGACCAATTGGCCGCACCTGCCCTCTCTATCTATGGTGATAAAATTGCCAAAACACCAGCGATGGACAAGCTGGCAAAAGATGGTGTGGTATTTGAAAATGCATATTGTAACCTCCCTATGTGCGGCCCGTCCCGCGCATCGCTGCATGCTGGGCGCCTACCATTTTCGATTGCGATGTATGATAATGCTTCAGAATTTATGGCCTCTATCCCAACCTTTGCCCATTATTTGCGTGACCTAGGCTATCAAACTGAACTTGCTGGCAAGATGCATTTTGTTGGTGCAGACCAGTTGCATGGCTATCACAAACGCCATACTACCGAAATTTACCCAGCAAATTTTGCGTGGACTGTTGATTGGTCAAAAGGCCGCGAATATAGGCCTACTAATCTGACAATGGCACCAGTTATTGAGAGCGGGTCTTGTGTACGAACTTTGCAGATGGATTATGATGACGAGGTTACCTATCATGGCGTCCAGGCCATTTATGATCTCGCGCGCCGCCAAGCCAATGATCCGTGGATGCTAACCGTATCCTTTACCCACCCTCACTCGCCATTTGTGATCTCTGACGAGTTTTGGGATTTATATGACCATAACGACATCCCGCTCCCAATTGTGCCGCCACTGGGGCTGGATGAAATGGACCACCTAAGCCGCAATTTGCATTACTGCCAGGCTCGCGATCAATTCACCATAACGGATGATCATCGACGCAACGCAAAACATGCCTATTATGGAATGATCTCTTATATCGATAGCAAAATTGCCGCCTTAAAAAACGCTCTTGAACGATCTGGTATGGCGGATGATACGATTATCATTTTTACCGCCGATCATGGGGAGATGATGGGCGAACGCGGAATGTGGTATAAACAGCATTTCTTTGAATGGGCATCAAATGTACCACTGGTTTTTTATGCGCCAAAACGCTGGCCAGCGAGCCGGGTGACCAAGAATTGTTCGCTTGTCGATATTATGCCAACCCTTCTTGATCTGGCGACAGAAGGCAACTTTACCAATTATGTTGGTCCAATTGATGGCAAGTCATTGGCGCCTGTATTACATGGTGATAGCAGCCATATGAGTGACATAGTTATATCAGAGTTTGCCGCTGATGGGTCTACGGGCCCAAGCCGCATGGTGAAACGCGGATCAATGAAGTACATGGATCTTGAGGGCTCTGACACGTTGTTATTTGATCTGGATCAGGACCCACATGAGCTCAATAATCTAATTGATGATCCAGCCCATGCCGATAGTGCAACAGAATTGCAGGCGATCTGCGAAGGGGGTTGGAATCGTCAAGAAATGCATGCCACCATTGCTGCCGACCAACGGCGGCGGTTGAAAGTTCACCAAGCCACTGGCGGTGAACCCACCTATGTAAATATTGTACGCGAGGATGATGCCCGCCGTTATATCCGCAATGGCAGTGCTGCCGACACAAAAGCGCAAGCTCGCCTACCATATGTTACCCCGGCAAAGCCTGATAAATGATCACAGTGGCAACATTTAAGCTTTTAATTTAGCGGTTAAAACGACATCGGGCCGCTTCATAAGATACTCATAATATGGCCAAGCTGAGCTCACCACTCTAATAAGAGAGGGGCAGTTTCAACCTAACAACAACACCTAGACACAGTGGCGAGAGACTGACTACTGATTGAT
>ERZ807291.9084-NODE-9084-length-10868-cov-15.463424_pt1 | contig 10868 bp, 8 predicted proteins | sample MGYA00521257_ERZ807291 | MGnify/ENA primary metagenome ERZ807291 (study PRJEB31413, sample SAMN03169783) | marine metagenome | biome: Marine; feature: Water; material: Subsurface seawater | place: North Sea | collected 2011-04-28 | depth 1 m m ...
GTGTCGTTCACATCGGTGATCTCGTGGATTGGAATAGTATTTCATTCCACGAGAAGTGTCCGTCGATGCCATCCCCAGCGGAGGAGTTCAAAAAGGCATACAAGCAGGTTCAAAAGCTCCACAAGGCGTTCCCGAAGGTTGACTACATGATTGGTAACCACAGTTCGCTCCCTGCTCGTAAGGCTCGTATGATTGGCCTCCCCGATGAGGTGATGGTGCAGTTTGATGAACTCTGGGGACTTGACGGCTGGACTATTCACCCGCGCTACGCAGACCTCGTTATCGACGACGTAGTTTATCGCCACGGAGACAAGGGCAAAGGAGGAGCAATGGCAGCCCACAAGAACGCCATTTCCGAGTTCAAGTCGGTCGTCCAAGGTCACCTCCACGCACAGGCTGGTGTCGTATACCACGCCAATCAAAATGACTGCATCTTCGGAATGCAAGTTGGCTGCGGTGTTGACCATACCAACCCAGCAATGGCCTACGGCAAGGTCTACAGCAACAAGCCGATCGTCGGCTGTGGTGTTGTCTACAGCAGCAAGCTCGCTTATATGGAGCCAATGTTCCTGTAGTCGAATAAAAAGAAGCGCCGACTGTCAGAGGGGGTTGACAGTCGGCAAAAACTAGTGTATACTCGCCGAGTAGCACAAATTATCAATCAAATCAATTATGAAAATCCAAATTACAGACAGCGAATACTCGGCAACAATCGAATCAGCGGAAGACGACGTCCATATCACTCAAGCCACTGAGATGGTGCGAGCAGCTCTAGTCGGTATTGGCTTTCACCCAGACTCGGTAGCTGCCCATATTCCGAACGAGGAAGAGTTAGACGACATTATCGGAGATATTCTCAACTCCTTCTAAAATTTCATTCATAGTAGTGCGGTTTGGTTGCCGCGTTGTGTTGTGTTAAAGCCAGTCTCTTCGGAGGCTGGCTTTTTTCGTGTCTAGGCAAGCAAAAGCCCCAGCTCAATTCGAGTCTGGGGCTTTGTTGTTTAAGTCAGCTATGGCATCATCCTGAGCCCTGACATGCCCTGGGTGGGCTTTGAATTACTTGCGAGGGGTAAGACCCCACTTTAACGCCGAGGGGCTTGTGGAGCCTCTGAGGGCTGTCCCCCTGCCATCTGGTTTTCCATGAATGCCTCAAACTCTGGGTCGGAATCCATCTCATCCCCTAAAGCTTGCGCTCCACGGCGAGTTGATAGCATGGATGGCACAATCTTCTTGAAAAGAGCATCGTCAAATTGGACGTTCTCTGGGTCAAGTGCCTTCACGAGCGGCCTTAGCATCTTACTGCCATACGCGACGTTAAGAACCTTGCGCCAAGCCCACTTGGGAATGCTACCACTTACCAAGACGTATGGAGTGAATCCACCTTGACCGATTGAACCGCCAGTACGTGCGCCGATCTCTCCAGCAGCAACCTTTGGCTCAGATGCCGATCGGATAATCGTGCTTAGATCCCGAAGATCCTTGACTTGATCCTTGCCGAGCAGTGCCTCCCAGCGCTTTCCAGATGCGCCCTTTAACTGCGCCTCCATTAGCTCTGGAGTCCAGAGTGACTCTGAGTGCTTCCCAGCACGTTGCGGAGAAGAACCCTTGGTGATAGACTGTAGGCGGTCAAATGCTGCTTGCTGGAACGCCTCTTTTGCCTCAACTCCACCACGACCATTCTCAACCGCCTTGTAGAAGGCGTTAATCTCGGCTGGCGATGAGTTAGTCATTGTATCAACAAACTCACCTGCGTTCCTTGAGTTAACCTCAACCTTGTCTTCCCTTACAGCCCTAACTAGCCTCTTCTTGAGAGACTTTGCAAGTTCCTCGTCCGCCTTGTTAGCCTTGCTCAACTCCACAAGTGCTTTGTTTCGAGACGTGTCGTCCATTGCGCCCATGGCTTTATTAAAAGCTGCTTCAGTTTTTGCTGACATGGCTGAACTGCGACCCTTCAAGATGGCTTGAGCCTTCCGCAAGGATTTAACCTTACCAGAACCCCAAAGCTCCGTAACAATGTCGTCATCCCAAGATAGGTTCTGTGGGTTTGCTGAGATTCGCTCAAGATAAGCGTCGCGCATAGTCTTCCTCACTGCGCTGTCATTGCCAGTTACCTTCAAGATCTGTTTGACGGCACGGGTGCTGTTTAATGCCGCGTCAATAACCTTCTCGCCTTGATGTGTGTATGCCCCAGATGCCTCCTTTGAGAGAATCTTGTCAACATCAAGCTCACGAGCTGGAAGAACCTTTTGCTTGAAATGGTCATCTGCCGACTTGAACAGTGGTCTTGCCGCTGGTGCTTGCTCGTCAATCACTTGATCCCTAAGATTCTTAACGTTTGCATGAAGCGTCCGAGCGTGTCGCTCAGTTACTGTCAAGTTTCCAGTTTTATTGAGCTTTGCGTCCTTGGCGATTTGCTGCAGATAGTCGTCTACTTGCTGGACTGTAAGTGATGATCCCTTGCCGTGCATTCTAGTGAGGTCATCGACAACTTGAGCCGAGTTCTTTCCAACCCGCTCGCCTAGCAGTTCAATTACATCGCCAGCCATGTCGGTGGGTAGATTCATGTCCTTGAGCGAGGACTGGATAGTGGCTTCAAGCGACGGCAATGACACCTGAGCGCCCTCCGTAGCTCCGTAGGCAGCGTCATATAGCTTGCCGCGCTCAAACTCAACACCACCAGCAACCTTACCGTCCTTGCCCCTACGTGCAACGGCATCTTGAATTGCTCCCTGGATGTCATTTCCGCGCTGAGACTGTAGTGCTGCTGTCTTTGGCTTCAATCGCCCAGCATTGTTGGCGATCTTTTTGTCAATAATATCCGCCATCTCGACAACTGCCTTGTCCTTGGATGTGCGCATTACGTTAAGCTGTTCGTTCACGTCATCTACGTAACCCTTGAACGCGCTCTCAATGTCCTTCGGTGCTTGCTTGCCACGCATGACATCGCGGATTTGTCCACTGCGAATACGGATATTCTCAAGTTGCTTGTGCGGCGCTCCGCCAAACCCAGCACGGGTTGATTCTTTCTTAGCAGCATCTTCCCCGATTCCCATTGCGGTTGTTGCTTCGATCTGACCGCCTTCACCATACTTTAGATTTACGTCATCGATGGCCTTTAATACCGACCCTGTGGTCTTATCGACAGCTCGCTTACTTAGCGAACGTGTAAGCAGCTTGCCGCCGACGCCAGTTACTAGGTCGATTGGCACACCAATAGCAGCCTCAATTCCTCGACGCTTAAAACTCTCTCCGAGCTGTAGATCCTCGTCAGATGCAGCACGAACAGCCGTGTCCTGCCCTACTCCAGCAGCAAGACCGCCAAGTGCCGCAGCACCAGCCATAACTGGTATTGAAGCACCGCCCGTCGCTACAGCAGCTCCGACAGCACCCGCAATTGGAAGTGCCGCGCCAGCCGTATCTCCAAAGAAGTCAGCTAGTGACACACCCTCTTCATCGACTGCGCGAAACTTTCCTCCAGTCTCTTGATCGTCACGGTAAAGAATCTTCATCTTGCCACCAATCTCGGTGGCTCGGATGTTTTCACGTCCGTATGTGTCCTCTAGGTGCTTAACCTTGTCCTTTTCCGTCGGCTGGAAGGAGAGCTTAAAGCGTCCGTAAGTTCCCATGCCTTGGGTTACGTCAACCTCAGAGTCCTTTAGCCCCATAGATCGAGCCAAGTATTTGCTCATGTTTGCCCTGGACTCTTCCTTGCTGAGTTCCATGACTCCCTCTGGGTCGAGATTGTACGCGCCCGAGTCAAGCTGCTTCTTAGCGTTTAGCTGGAAGGTTGGGTGTGCTCGCATAGCATCGGATATTCTGGCTGTTGCATCCGTATTGCCAGCTTCCCCAGCGGCGATGAGCGCGTCTTCTAGTTCTTCTAATGTTGCCATAGTAATTATTTTTGGAAGTATGTCTCGACCGCAGCACCGTGGTCCTGATCGTCAGGGTATCGCTTGCCAGTTTGACCAGTTTGACCAACGTTTCCGCTAGGATCGCCCAGGTAATTAGCCGCCGCCTCTGCTCCGTATTGCTTAACGAATTGAGAGCGGATTCGATTGTAGGCATTTTCTCTGACCTCAATGTAGTTGTTGACCGCTGCCCTGCGCTCTGCACCGCTCATGCCAGATTCAAAGATGGCTCCTTGTGCTCTCTCGACCTTGAGTCCCTCAACCTCCGTAACGGACCCCAGCCCTCCGCCAAACTCCTTAATGACCTGCATTCCTTTGATGAAAGCGTCGCCAGTGAGCACACCAGAAGCTCTTTCAAGTTGAGCAGCAGAAGAGGTTGGGCTAAGTTTGCCAATTGCTTTCCCCAAGAGGCCTTCCGTTAGAGATTTTTGGGATAGGCTACTAATTTCTTCGCCCTTCCCCCGAATTAGATCAAGGTCGGCTTTTAGCGCGTTTAATGCACCAGCAGCACTGGATAATTCAATTCCGTTCTTCTTCTCGTCTTCGGTTAGCTCTCGATTCTCTGCGCTTACCTTAATCCCAAGTTCAGTAGCCGCTCTTCTTGCTGCCGCTTGACCTGAAGATTTTGAAATCTCACGATCCTCCTTTGCCTCGTTCCATGCCCTGGATCTTTCTGAGACAAACTCTGCCTTTGCCCGACCAGAAAGTCCTGCTGCCTCAGCCTCTTTCTTGAATAAAGCGGTTGGTGCGCCGTCGCCAGTGTCACCGTCACGGGTAATTCGACCATCATCTATGCTTTCATAAGATTTACCAAAATCTGGTCGAGCTGCTTGACGTGCCTCGCGGGCCATTGATTCTCTTTCAAACGAGCTGCGATCAACATCGGGGTCAATCATGCGACCCTGCGCGTCAAGCCGTAGACCTCCAGCCAAAAATTCTGCCAAGGGTTGACCACCTGCGGTAGTAAGACCTTGTGGTGCTACTGCCCTTGGTGCTACTTGACCCGCCTCGGTAATAGCCCCTGGGGTTACAAAGTCTGTCCCGTTGACCGAAAGGTTGGCTACGGATTCTGGTGTTGCCATTTCAACTGCTGGTGCTACTTCTGGTGTTGGGGCTGGTGCTTGACCTTGATTTGAAAATACGGGCGTTCCCCCAGTAAGAAATTCTTTCAATACTGGACTTTTAAAAAAGTTATTTTCACGATCTGCTGGAATTGGTATGTCTCCCCCGAATGAGAAGCCTCCGCCAAGGGGATTAAACGCTTCTGGTGTTGCCGCGCCTAGACTAGGAACAGTTCCACCAGATGCAACGATGTCAGCATTTGTACGCGCAAGTCGATCCTCTAGCATAGCTCGGACCATTGGCGACATTTCGCTCTGTGGTGCGGTTGGCGCAGGTGGGTTGTATGTTGCTTGTGGCGCTTGAGATTCTTCTAGTCCAGCTAAGTAAGCAGCCCATTCCTCTTCGGTCATTCCTTCGTCGTCATAATTATTGCTATAACCCTGGGGTTGAATTGACCCAATGTTATATGGCTGCATAAATGGATTTACGTATGGCTGCTGCGCCTGAAATATTGGCTGCTGTGACCAAAAACTGTTGTTTTGTGCATCTAATTCTTCTTGTGTTGGCATAATAAGTTTTGTTTAGGAATAAAGATTTTGGTAATAATTGGACATTGCGTTTGGATTTTGATAATTAGCCATACTGTATTCTGTAGCTCGTTTATTTTTGTTATAAGAGTTGTTCCATTCTCTATTTATGATAGGATTTGTATTTAATACACCTTCTGAAGGTCTCCCCCCAGCTTTCTTATAAAGATCGTATTCATTTCTATAAAGATTATTCAATTCTTCGCCTTTTAGTACCCTCCCAGTCCTTGCATCGTAGGGAGTCCAAGATTTACGTGCTTGAGCCATTGCTGGGCTTTGTACGAGTACATCGGGCGATCCGCCTTGAATCATCGCTTGCCCATTGCCCCTCGGCGCTTGCATTGTAGTTTTATTGCCCCTCGGCGCTTGCATTGTAGTTTTATTGCCCCTCGGCGCTTGCATTGTAGTTTTATTGCCGCCTGCGCCCCCGCCAAGATAATCGCCAACTGCTTTTTGCTGAATAGCCTGATTGTTTCGCGCTTCCATGAATCCGCCACCAACCCACTGGTCTTGGGCGAACCTCTGGTCGGCCCTGAGTTGATCTATTTCAGCATCAATTTCAAAACGACTTCTACCGCCGCGAGTGGCTTTCTCTCGGTATAGTGCGTCAATTAAATTATTGAACCGAACTCCACTTGGACTCTGATTGAAGGCACTAATTAGCCCCTGCTCTCCTACTAACTGGTTCTCATTACCACCTTGGCGTGGTGTGTTCATATGTTCTTTTTTAAGTCTAGTTTGCTCTTGAGCTGCAACTCCCCACGGCCTTTTTCTAATTTGTTCCGCCTGGGTTTCTCCAAACACATTGGTATTGGTTTTTTGCCCGTAAGATGGATTGATGTTTTCGGGAGGTGCTTCAAATTGCCCTCCTTGGCGGTTATCAATTGCTTGAATAAATTCTTTTGGTACTTGAGGTTGCATAATATTATTTTATTTAAGTATTTGTTGTTAGTGTAACATCCGCGTCAAGTGTGGCACGCAGTGTAATGTCGTCGGCATACAATGCTTGGACTCTAGTTTCCTGTTCTTCTGTGAGTTCTGGTTTGTCTGTTGATTTGTTCCGATGCTCGCTGAGTGGATCTAGTCCTCCGTCAATTAGCATCTGTTGAAAGTCCTCTGGGAACCTGTAAAGCTTGACTGACTCGCAGCCCTCGCATCCCTTTAATATATCTGTCTGTGATTGAAAGTGCTGGTTTCTGTAAGTTCCTGCCTCTAGCCCGTCCAGTATCTCGTCTACCGTAATGCTTTGATCTCCTTTATTAACTTGGTATACTGCTGATTTAAAGCGTTCTACCGCGTCTCTGATGGGTGCAAGTGCTGGCTTGTTGTCGTGATTTAATACTGGTCGAGTCAACTTGAAGTTGTGTCCCTTGATTTTTTTTTGATGAAAAAATATTGATGCTGCCGTAGATGCCAATCCGCACTTTGGAATAAAAGGGATCACTGAGCCATTTGGAAGTTGGAAGAATCTGTTCATTAAATAATAGAACCTTCTGTCTGAACAGCACCCCCATATCCGACACCTAGTCCATCTACATATGCCGAAAAAGTACCAAAAGTGCTTGCTGGTAAAGTTATATCTATTGTTCCGTTATCTGCGGGGGTATCAAAGTAATAATCCGCTGGTCCATCAATTGTATTATATTGCCATTCTAATGAAGGGTATATACTTCCAGTAGGGCTAGAGGTAGTTATATCCCATTGAAATGTTACATCAAAAGCTTCGGTGGCTTGCCAATTAAAGTCCAAGTACACAATAGCATAAATATTTCCGTTAGCAACAATCGGGGAACCCAATGCGGCGGTTCCAGTACTTATACCAATGTCAGTGTTTTCATTGTACAATAGTCTCCAAGGTTGATTTGGCCAATCGCCCCTAGCACAGTTGACTGGATAGATGTTTGTTTGATCATCCTTGACGGCTGGCTCATCCTCGTGCGGACTATCCAAGTTACCCCAAGGGCCTGCTCGTAGTATAGGCATTAATCAAACTTGGTTAAAAACCACCGGTATGATGGATTATTTGAAGCATCAACAATATCAATGCGCTCTTCCTCAAAACCATCTATTGTTGTGCTTGATTGTTCAACACGCTCGTCATCTGAGGATACCTCATCGGTATTTGTTTCTTCGGCGATCCTTTCCTTTTCCTCCTTGCGAAGGACTGCGGCGGATGGTTTAACGTGGGGGCTGCGCCCTGTCTGCGTGCGAGGGCTGCGCGTGCGCTCATTGTCAATGGGTGATATTTCAGCTCGAAGACTATCTGCCTGCTGTTTTATCTGCCTGCGCTCCTGGGTGCTACGTGCGTTGGCTAGTGCTTCACGCTCGTTGGTTCTAAGGTCTCGGTTATAAGACCTTAGAAGCCTGCGGTTCTCGTTAAATGATTCCCTTTCTGTGCGTTCTCTTCTCATACTATAGTTCCGAAATCCAATCTATGGCAAATGTGAACGATCCAGATATACCTTGGTCGTAGCTGATTGCTCCAGTTCTCAGTCCAGGTGCTCCCGAAATCGCGGTATATGTTACGGTAAGTGTTGCCGTAGATCCTGGGCTAACCGTAGTGTTGAGTCCGCTTACCGCAAATTGATTGCTGGAAACAGAGGGAGAGCCAAGAACCAGATCGGAAACTCCCGTATTGGTAACCTGAAACGTCCTCGTCACTGAGTCTCCAACGGGAACAGCACCAAATGATGTACCCTTTGCTGTGGTTGGATTGGAATCTCCGTTTTCAATAGTAACACCATTAAAACTCGTGCTACCCTGTCCGCCAATTGACGGTATTATTGCTGTTATCAGTGTTTTTCGATAGTATTTAGTTCCGTCAATGTCGGAAAATGCCTCTTCTAGTACTGGGGTCTGAATAGTGTAAGTCTTACCTGTTGGGTCCGTTGGTCCACCAGTAAGGTTTGCTGTAACAGTGGCACTTGCACTTGATGAATCAGCAAAAGCCCTTGTCCTGTTTAGCAATGCTTGTCCAAATACCGAGACAGGGCCAGAAAACGCACTGTCATTTAACGAGGAATTTGCTCCACTGCGATAACCTGGAAGAGCTTGGTTTTTTGATCCACCACGAGAGTAACCATAGGATCTGGAGTTTGGAGTTGGTGTAGTCCATGACTCTTGCTCAGTCCACGAAGACTGAAGATATGCCCACTCAATTGGACTCCAAAGGGGATAATCCAAGGAACCAATGCTGTTTGATGTTTGGTAACTTATTTGAATTGTTGCCTCAATTTCAGCCGTTACGGGTGCTTCTAAGGTTATTGCTGCATTTGGAAATCCCACCAAGCTTGCAACGCCTGGATAGGTAAACGGAACAAAAGAAGAATAACTAGATGCCACTGCACTATCTGGTGCGCTTCCATCGAAAAGCTGAATAGTAGAGGTATTCCACATTGGGTATCCGTTGTAGTTTGTCTGCTTTTTAAACACCACAACGCCAACACTAGGGACATTTTCGTATTTAAATGATATGCGGTCAACTTGCCGAAGTCCATCTCCTACAATAGATTCTGATTCGTCTGCAATTCCAGCTTCAATCCATACATAAGTTTCTTCATTTTTGATGGCAGATATGATGTTTAGCTGGGCTAAATATACAACAGTTCCATTGACCGTCCTGCTTGATACGCCTATATCTTGACCGAAAAGGGGCGTGCTTTGGTCACGTGTCGTTGTAGTAACGCGCATCAGACCATTTAAGTCAAAGTCGATTATGTCAACGCTTGCAGTTTTCGAGAAGGTGTATGATGACGTTTTAAGTCCTTCATAGTCGCTCTCAGATGAGTCTACTAACACGTGAGTAGCGTCAAGCCCGAGATCAACTAGGGCCTCGGCCTCTGTAGTGAGAAATGCAACTACCCTCGTTACTTCGTCTGGGCTAGCGAAATCCTCTGATACCGACAGAATGCTTGGCCTTAAGAAGGTGTAGCGAGATGTCGGGATTCCGCCTACGTTTGATTCTGACTTGCTGCCAAGGACTGCCGTTGGATTTGTTGGCGTCGGTTCTGCGGTTGCGCGGAATACCTCAATGGTCTCTGCTAACTGAGAGCCGACGTAATCATTACTGCGGGACAGTACGGAGCCATCCTTGTAGAATGTCCGCGAGCAGGTCTCAAAACCCTGTGTATTGTTCTTGCTTTCGCTTACAACTGTATATCCCGTCGGGGCTGCTGGGCATCCGCCAATTCGGGTAATGCTGATAGATCCCCTTGCGTCCTCTAGGTTTTCTTCTCGGCTCAACTCTCCAGCCTCAAGCCAGATTTCCGAGAGCGACCACTTTGCGTCGGTTTCTTCAATCTTAAAGCTGCCAAGATACAAAGTAGTGCCATTGCTGTCAATTGTGCTAGTTCCAACAACCTTATCGTATGCGGTGTCTGGAAGGGCAACGAAGGTGCGTGAGACGCGCTTTAAGCCGTTTAGCTCGTAGTCGGTATCCTCGTCCTTCTCTGCAACCCAAGAGGCTGTGAGCGTCTCGTAGGTAAGCTTAACGTAGTGCTTGCCAGCTCGGACATTGTATGGGTACTCGGCAAGAACCAATCGCATATCTGGGTAGACGGAACTTGGAATTGCTTCCCAGTCTTCACTTACGCCAGACCCAAAGTTAGCTTCTTGCAAAATACCATAATCTGGTAGTATAGCACCAATGTTATCATAGTACCAATCCTCCTTGGGACTGTTATTGTCACAAAAAAACTCTAGCTTGAAGCGCCCGTTCCACAATTTTTCAATCGCAGGTGCGCCGTTGGTGACTTTTAGTCTAATTGTACCTTGATTTGACATATTATTTTATAAAACGTAATTAACGGTTAGACCGCCGTATGTAGTTCCATATCCCGTTGCTCCGACTGGAACGTCGATTGTTGTTGCCAGTATATTAGAGAATACACCAGATCCAGGTGTAAGTGTAAGGGTGGGAGCTACTGGGTTTAAAGAGGAAACAGAAGCTAGTGCCGTGCAGTCTTTAAACGCTTCATCGCGAATCTGGGTAACGCCTGCGCCAATGGTTGCGCTTGCTAGGCTACTACAGGCATTGAATGCGTAACTTTTAATATCAAGAACGCTATTGGGAATAACAATTTCTGCCAAATTAGTGCAAGCCAAAAATGAGCTATCTCCAATAATAGTTACACTATTTGGAATTGTAACATCAGTGAGATTTGCGCAACTCTTCACGCCCTCAAAGCCAATCTCTGTAATCTTACTTCCAATGTAGAGTGATGTAAGATTGGTATTATTATTATATCCAGATGTAGCGGTAAGAACACTTAAATCCCTGGTCTGAGATACGCCGCTTTGAAAGTCTGTGGTA
>ERZ807291.9088-NODE-9088-length-10866-cov-9.371011_pt1 | contig 10866 bp, 9 predicted proteins | sample MGYA00521257_ERZ807291 | MGnify/ENA primary metagenome ERZ807291 (study PRJEB31413, sample SAMN03169783) | marine metagenome | biome: Marine; feature: Water; material: Subsurface seawater | place: North Sea | collected 2011-04-28 | depth 1 m m ...
AATAAATTAAGTAGTTAAATAAATTAACTAAACAACAATATCATTATCTTCAACTATAATAGTTCTTTTGATATTGTCCATGTTTTTCGAATAAATCTTTTCATAAATCTCCTCTTCAACTGTATTCTGTGTTAAAATTCTGATAACTTTTATCTTATTCTTTTGACCTAATCGACAAGCTCTTCCAATTGCCTGTGCTTCAATTGCTTTTACTTCTTCATGCTTAGAATTAATTGGTTCTACAAATATAATATGTGTAGCTTCTGTCAAGTTAGTACCGGATGCAGAATTTGATAATGAAAGCATAATAACTTTATTATCTTCACCGGTTGAATCTTTTCCCAGCTTAAATTTACTAATTGCTGAGTTTCTAGACCATACATTACCCTTGATAAAACTATTAGCAACTCCATTGTCAGACAATGATTTACCAATTAAATTTAACATACGATCCCATTGAGAGAAAATAATAATTCTATTATTGTCATTTGTAACTAGTGTTCTAACAACTGAAATTAATTTTCCTAATTTTGAACCATATTTTTTAATTAGTGGATTTGTTTCTTCTTCTTCTTTAATTTCTTCTTTTTTAGAATCAACAAGATAAATTTCTTTACCTGTCAAATCGGTCTTACACATTGGACAAGATTTTTTAAACTGTAAACACATATCTAAACAATCTTTACAAAATAAATGCCCACAAGAAGTTAAACTGGGATTATTTAATTGTTCGAAACAAATTGAACAGTTTTGTTCAAGATCTAAATCTTCTTTATTACTCATCTTTCTAAGAATAGTAAGCATATATCTAGATTCTGATAGTTTTGTTTGATAATTCTTTTTCACCATTGAATATGCTTGATTTGTAGGGTCAAGATTCTCTAACTTTACCTCGTATGTTTTAATAGTATTTTCATGATATTTAAGTAGTTCATCTTGCATCGAACTTAGGTCAATTTCTGTATTTCCAAAATATTTGGATGTGGTATCTGATACTAGAATATGACAACATAGTTGTTGTAATACCATATCTGAAGAATTACTATTTTTCTTTGATTGGTAAAGTCCTTTCTCAAGGTCTGTTAATTTTACCCATAATACTTCTTCTTCATATCCTGGAATATGAATTTGATTTTCAACGTCAATCTTTCTATTTCTAATCATAACGTTTGATAATACTTGATCAATCAAATATGATTTATTTGCAAATTCAACATTATTCATTCTTACGTTGCTCTTCTTGTCAATTAAATTCAAATTAATAAAATCGAAACATTTACGCAATCCTTCATAGTTTACAAAAGGTGTACCTGATACAAACCAATTGTAATTAGAATTAACTTGTTCTAACCACTCAAACATATATCGCGACATACTTGTATTAGATAATTGAAGACCAAAAATTTCATGACCCTCGTCAACTATTAATCGATGGAAATAAAAATGTTCTAAATTAGGTTGTTCCTTTATCATGATATCTTCCTCATTAGTAATCCAGTTTTGCAGAACTGTTTTCAAATCTGCAAATCTATTTTTTGTAACAATTGACGATGGTGTACATGGTTTGTAATTAATCATTGGATAATATTTAAAATTCATTAAAAATTGTTGAGTAACTATAATAATATCTGCATCATGAATTTCTTTATAAGTTAACTTAAGATGACTATTTTTAGTTAATAATTTTATAATGTTAGCAGTTGGGAATATTTTTTTAACTTCATCTTCCCATTGTTTTGCTAAATGTGATGGACATACAATTAAGGTTGCATTACTATAAATTAGTCCATTTTTATATTCTGCTGTAAATGTAGATGGATTTAGTGCAACAACTGCTAGCGATGTAATTGTTTTTCCTAATCCCATGTCATCTGCTAAAATACCACCTTTTGTTTTAATAATAATTTTACATTCACTATCATCAGCGGTACCTTTATATGGGTTAAAATTAATATTAACTTCGCCAAATGGGATATTATAATTATAATCACATATTAAATTTGCTTCGCCTTTTTCTATAGCTAACATTTTAGCAATTGATTTTTTTTGATATTCAAACAAGTTCACCTTAAAATTGGCAGGTTGTTGAATTGGATCATAATATGAAAGATATGATATGTCACGTACCTTTGGATAAGAACAATGACTTCCATAACAACCTAATTTTGAAAATACGGTTGAAATATAAACTTTAAATCCAACTGAAATATCCCTGTAATCGTTTACAAATGTATTATCAACATCTATAACAACAGAAACTGCTTGCCTACTATTGTAGGTAGATTCAATAGAAGCTTTATATTTCCACAACTGTGAACCATATAAAATTTCTGATAATACGAGCATTTCTAAAGGCTCTCTAGACATTTTTTCATATATTTTAGAATCAGTGTCTTCGAAAGCAAATACTAAAACGCCCTTATTATAATTTACACCAACTAACGATACTTGTTTATTAGTCGGCGAGTACTTTGAGTAATAACCATCTGAAAATGTAATTTCCTGCATTAATCTTATATATTTATAATGAAGATAATTGGAACTTCAATTTTTATAACCTACTGAATCTATTCACCTTTGGTAAAAAGATTCAGTATGTTCTAACTGTTTATTCAATCATTGCTTATTGAAGCAGATCTTCTTTTTTTATTATTTCTATTGTTCCATGATTTTGCCATTCTTTCTAGCATCTTATTTGTCGTGTCCAATCCAATACACGCATCTGTAATACTTTTACCATATTCTAAATTACAACCTACTTTTAAAGATTGATTTCCTTCAACTAAATTTGATTCAATCATTACTCCTGCAATTACATTTTCTTTGTTATCATATTGCGACATAATTGCTTCAAGTACAATTGGTTGATTTGTATGAATTTTTCCTGAATTTCCGTGTGAACAATCAATAATCACTTTATTTTTAATTTTATTTTTCATAAGAGTTTTTAAATACATAATTGATACATGATCAAAATTAGCACCGGTTTTACCACCCCTTAATATAATATGACTGTATTTATTTCCTTTTGTATTTACAATTGAAGCACAACCTTCTTCATTAATACCAATAAATGAATGAGGATGTTGTGAGCTAATAACTGCATCCGTAGCAATATCTAAACTACCGCCTGTACCATTTTTAAATCCTATTGGCATAGATAATCCCGAAGCAAGTTGTCTATGTAATTGTGATTCAGTAGTTCTAGCGCCAATAGCACCCCATGTAACTAAATCTGAGTAATATTGTGGTGTAAATACATCTAGAAATTCACATGCAATAGGTATATCCAAATTTGTAATTTCTAATAATAACTTTCTAGCTATTTTTAATCCATCATTTATTTTATAAGTATCATCTAAATAAGGATCATTAATTAATCCTTTCCATCCAATTGTTGTTCGTGGTTTTTCAAAGTAAACACGCATAATTATAAATAATTCCTTACTATATAATTCTTTCATTTTTACTAAATATTTAGCATATTCAATTGCTGCAACAGGATCATGAATACTACATGGACCAACTATTGCTATTAGTCTATTATCTTTTCCTGATATAATGTTAGAAACCGATTCTCTCCATTTAATAATATTTTCTGTTAATTGATTATTTAATGGAAGTTCATTTTTAATTGAATTAGGTGGATAAATGCTATCTATTGAATCAATATTTAAATTATATGTTGACATTATTAGTATCAAATTATACTCTTTTAAGTAAATACAAGCATTAAATTATGTGGTATATGCCAACCCTGCCATACCTGATTTTATTATTAAATAATTATAATTTACTGCATATATATTAATTGTTTTATTTGAATCATTTGTCATATGATATTTTGAAGGGTCTAACCATTTTTGAGCTTGTTTTCTAGATTTCTCATTTATTGTGAATTGCAAATGAGCATTATCTACTCTTGAAAAATTTAATGAACCCATTGGTGTTTCAGATTTAGGATTTCCGCTAAATGAATACAAGTATACATGATGTTCAAGTTTATTTCTATAATTTTCATAATTTTGTAAATAATAATAGTATTTAAAATCTCGCCATTCAACACGGGCATATCCATTAATTAATATTCTAGCCTCATCTAATATATGATCTTTATGTGCATTATTGTAATGACTAAAGTGTCCATTGCTATTTGTTATATGGTGATCGGATACATCTTTTGTCATATATTCTGGTTTAGATGAAAAATTAAATGGATCTGGTAAGTTTTTTACAAATTGATTTGTAAAATAAAAAAACATTTCTTTAACTGGATGATTAAAAGACGCAAGATCTATTGTTTTTCCTTGTGATACAGGACATTCAATATGTTGAGTTTGTGTAATTAATATTTTATGATCCGCTTCTGCTACTCTTTTTCTTTCTTCAGACTCTAAATAAATAAAATTACAATCTAATCTTACACTTTCTAATGGTTGTTGTTTCATCTTATTAAATTCTTGCATATGAACAAATCCTTTTTTTCCTTCACTGTCTGTTATTTCTTGTAAAACTTGATAACATGAATCCCAATCTCTAATCTTAACTTCAATTTCAACATCATGATATTGTAATGCAATTAAAGGTAGAGATTTATTTAAACTATTACAAAACCAAAATTTTAAAGGAACATATACAAATGTAGAATCTATAGGGAAATCATTAACTGATTCATTATTTGGTTTGATTAAACTATCATCTAATCCGATTAAGCATAATTTATTCCAATCATCATCATATAAATCAGTATAAATTTGTGTAAATTCACCTGTTTGTTCATCAATTAATTGTCCACCAATATATAATTTAACATTTTCAATTAATACATTGCCAATATAATCAACCCATCGTACGTGATTAGTATTACTGGTATCATTTAAATAATCACGACTAATCTTTGGTAATTTAGCAACAAAATATAATGAATTTAATAAATCACCTTTCTTTTCTATTTTAAATTTTGTTGTACATCCCCAATTAGAACTACCAAGTGGTTGCATACTTGATGTAGATTTAACAAAATTATTTATTTTTTTATTTGATTCCTTAAATACGGTGTCTTTCGCATCAGTAGATAAAAAATTAGTTTCTTGTGCACCTACTGCTACTAATTGCGTTAAAGCTGCATTTGCCATTATACAGTTTAATTAGAAATTAAATTATAATGTTTTTATTTTTTCTAGATAATTAATATAATGTATAATCAAAAAGAATATTTTTCAGTTACAAATAAAGATTTAAATTTTGATGATCTAAATCAAGCTAAAGAAGATGAAATTCTACATAATGATGAAACAGTTGGTCTAATAGAGGATGAAGTGAATACAACTAAAAAAGTTAATGTAAAAGAGTTAGTTAAAAAAATTATTAATGATAATGTACCGGATAAATTAAAAAAACCTATTATTAAAAAGAAAATTTTGACTAGACCAGATTTTGATGCCGTAATAAGTGTTGAGGAAAGTCGAGCTGCTAAAAAGCTTGAATCAGAAATAAATGATGAGAAAAACAAAGATATTAGTAAATCTATAACTATAACACTTTATGGATTATCATTTGCACTATTAGTTGGTTTATTTTTATTTTTTTATTATAAAAAAAAGATACCCTCTCAAATGCTACATTAAATATTATTTTCAATACTCAGTGGATTTACAATTTCTGTTAAATTATGAAGTTTTATAGAATTGTTTGTTTCAAATGGACCTTGAATATTGTAACTGTAAAATGATATTAATTTTAAAGTTAATTTTGAAACTAATTCATCTTTATATTTCAAGGCTTCTGCGTGTGTGTATATACCAATAACTTTAGTATTAAACGGTGTTTTTTCTAATAGAACATATTGAGTTAATTTTTTGTCTGTTAACATAAAACTCTTATATTAATTAATTAGATTTTTTATTATATTCTTCAATAATATTATTTCGATTTAAATGAGGTTGGTATCTAATAATATCATGTATATCAATATCTTCTTCATTTGGCATACATTGGTATTCTTTATTTAAAATATAATTAATAACAAAATCTATATCCAAATATTGTGTTTTTAGTATTTCTACCATGTCTAGTCTATTAATGTTTTTAATTAAAATATCAGTTTCATAATTGTTATTGTACAAGTCTTTATTTTCTATTTGCTGATTATCATTAGTCATAATTATATATATATAATTTAAATATACATAAATATATCAATTTTTATTGCGTGTTTTATTGTAAGTTACATAGTATTACATTCGCCTTCGGCGAAAACACTAACTGTTAAAGACATTCATCAAAGATGAAAATTAAGAATGCAATAATTTTTTCTAAATAATAGTATAATGAAATTTATAAACTTTGGCTGTTGGAATAAAGGAACATGTGATTTGGATCATCAAATTGATAATCCTATTACAGCTGCAATTTCTGTTGTTTTAAATAATATTAAATTATATATAGAGTCAAACCAGATTGACTTTATTGTTGTAACAGGTGATAATTATTATCCAACTAAACCGGATGATATTAATAAGAAACATGATTTTATTGATTTAAAATCGGGATTTGATTGTTTGGAAAATATAGATGTCAAAAAATATATTTTATTTGGTAATCATGAATATAATGATATTTATACTTCAAGTAGCTATTTTATAAATAATCCATATTTTACTATTCCTTTTTATGAACCAATAAATTGTGCAAATTTAGTATCACAACAACGCTTATTGGCGGATAAGCCTAATTTTATAGTATTTGATGATGTATTACATGAATATGATGCAGTTCAAAAAAAATTATTAATTATGATCGATACAACAATGTATGAAAAAAAAATAGTAACAGAATGTTATGCTCATATATTTTCAAATGTTGTTAATAAAACTATTGATAATCTAAAAAGTTATCAGTTAGAACAAGTTAATACACTTTTGTCACGTTATAATAATGCAACTGAAATAATTATTACAGGTCATCATCCTATCATTTTCTGTAAAATTAAGAATGATAAACAAATTAAAAAAGAAACAATAGACCTTATTTTATTTTTTAATAACTTGGTAAATTTAGATGGTAAAAAAATAGTATATATTTGTGCCGATACACATTTTTATCAAAAAGGTATAATAACATTAATAGAATCAAGTTTAGTGATTGAACAACATATAGTAGGAACAGGAGGTGCCAAATGTGATAATATATGTAATAGTGATAATAAAACTATTTGTCTAGATAATTTAATTTATAATTTAGAACTTGAAATAAATGAATATGGTTATTTGTTATATGACAATGGTGCAATTAATTTTATATGCGTACCGTTTGTTAATAAAAAAAATAAATGTTATAAAGGCGATTCTTCAAGTGTAGTACACTATGCAAGAAAATATGCTATAATTTATAGTTAATGGTGACGCCATACATTGCCACACTCAAGACATTCAACAAAAGTTGTAGCAGGTTCATCTCCTGCTTGTGTTTGTTTCTCTGTAACAACACATTTTTTCTTTTTACATTTTGAACATTTGAATAAATCAGTTGATGCTTTTTTATTCTTATTATATTCTTCTAATTCCTTTTTCTTTGTAATTTTTTCATACTTTTCAGGATTTAACTCCTGTGGTTTAAGAGATCCAACGTCAATTGGATTAATTGTTTTATTTTTAATTGCATTAATTAATGTTTTATTATTTTTATTTTCTAATATATTTAATAACTCATCTGATTTATCTTGATAAATCTGTACTAACAAAAAAGGAGTATCCTGTGTTTCAGCATACTGTTCACTAAAATTTAAAATACCTTGTTCAATATCGTTTGATATTTGATTATCAAATATTTTTGATAATCTTTTTACAATTAATTTTCTTTCTGCGGAATCCATTTATAATATACAATTCATTAATATATCAGTTTAAATCAATTTTTATTGTAAGTTACATAGTATTACATTCGCCTTCGGCGAAAACACTAACTGTTAAAGATATTCATCAAAGATGAAAATAACGATTTTTTAACTTTGTGAAATTATAGTTACACTCTCCAATTTTTATATATTTAACTCATTAATATCAATATCTGTATTAGTTGTAATGTCAATATTTTCATTGGATTTCTCATCAATTGATTGATGCATAATAGAACTACTATTTGTTTCACTTGGTTTATATCCTCTTTTATAAAAGACTGATTTATTTATATTAAAATATGCATCAATTATCCATTTTTCTACTGGATAAACATATCCTTCTTTTCCAATTGTTCTATATTTTAACATAAACTCGTCAGTAGAACCCATCTTAAATATAAGTGTCATATACTCATTAATTGTATTCTTAGTTACCATTGGAAATTCTTGTATATTATTATATCCATCGTTAATATTTACAAAAGGAGCATCGTAACTAATTAAATCCATATTAAATAATCGCGGGTGATATAAATTATGTGAATAAGATAATGAACCAAGACATGATTTTAATGTTTGTTTATCATTCGGATTAATATTATATAGATTGTTCCAAAATGTTACTTTGTTGGCATACTGTAATACTTTATCTATTTCACTTTTATTTAAAAATACACCAAATCCTCGCATTCTATACTTCATAATAATTTCAATTGGATCCTTTGATCCGGCAAAATACTTGTAATCAAGATTCATATAAGTCATATGAGCACTAATACATGATGGTGTCATATATACATTATTACCATCATAATATCCTCTTACACATGGCATATGAAACTTTGCCACTAGTGAAAAGAAATCATTGTTAAAAATAGAAAATAGTTCTAACTGTCTTTGAATATGTGTAGAACTTATTTTAACTTTGAATGATATATTAATACCTAACTCGTTATATTTTTTATCTAAATCTTGAAGTTTTTGAAAATCTTTATTGTTATGGTTTACATTATCATCTACTATTTTTTCAAATTCAGATTCTGTAATATCTATAGGGGTAATAGTATCTGAAACAGGCTTATGATTATCATTAATATTAATCTGATATACAGTATCATTATTTTCAAACAATTCTGGATGGTATTTCTTAATATTATTAATTTCTTCAGTTGTATATTCTTGAAAAAGATTACTATAAAATGTTTCTATTTTTTTATCAATAAATGGTTTAAATAGTGCAATGACAGATTCATCTTTAATATTCGAAATGATAAATTCATGTGACATTGTACTTGTCACAATATTATCTTTAATAAACTGATTATTTACAAATAAAAATACAGTTCTAATTGTGTTTATTTTAATATGTTTTGGTTCTGCATTTGATGGATTGTATCCACATACATTAACTACTACTTGGTTATAAACTGTTTTTGCTTTCTTAATAAAATCTAAAGGATGATCGCTCCTTACCATTACATCCACATCTGCTTCGGCATAGTATTCGTTAAAGTATCTATTATAATGGACATCAAAATTATCTTGATCTTTTTTAAACAAGGATACTAAAGGATGTCTTTCTTGTAAACATGCTGCCATAATACTACCAGAAATACCAATTCCTAATGTGTTCCAATCCAAGTTATTAAAGATATCATGAGAACTATTTCCTGAAATAAATAGATTCATTCTTTTACGAAAACCATCTAAATTAGTAATACCTTGATTTTGTAAATCTTTATTAGATGTACAAAAGAAGGGAAATCCTCCTATATTATTAGCACCTTGTAAATATTTATCATCAACCATAATCGGCAAATAAGGGTTAGATTTAATATCTTCAAGTGTAAAAGGGAAAACTGGCAGTAATGAAGCTGTATTAATATCAAATACAAATTCATCATCTTTTGTTGTCCATGTTTTCTTAATAGATTCTTCCATATAAAATCGAAGCCATGCGTATCCAAACAAGTATCTATATAAATCAGAAAAACAATGAATAATACTTTGTAATTTAGTTAGAATTTCAAAATTATTAAGAACTAAATGACAATATTTCTTTGATATTACCAAATTTGAAAATAGATAGAAACTTTGTACTGAATTTAATTTTGAAAATAAAGCATTAATATGTTCTTTTGAAATGTCAGAATTTTTAGAAATTTTATAAAGTTTATAACCATTTTTATTAATAGCAGACGATGCATCTACAAAATTCTTACTATTAAAAATAAGTTTTAAATAATCATTATCTACATCTTTCTTTCCTATATTATCGGTATCTATACCATCAATAATTGTTTTAATTTCTTTATCTTTAATAGTTTGAAGTGTAGATAATCTAAATTTTCTAGAATTATAATGACGACTAATATTAAGAAGACAGTTATACTTACGTGTCCAATAGTTTGTTTCATCTAGATTTTTAATAATTTCTGTAATATATACAAGAGAATTAAAACTGTTACTAGAATTCTTGGAAAATAAATTATTTATAACAATTACATTATACAAATCTTCTAATACGTACTGTCCTTGATATATTTTTATATAATTCTGAATATTTAAATAAGAAATATTAAACATTGGCAATACTATAATTTTTTCTTCCATATCATATCCAAAATGATTGAAACATGATATATCATTTGAGTTTACCAATGTTATGTTATGACCGTGATCAAAATTTTTAATTAATTTAATACTAGCTTCTGATAATACTAGTTTTGATTTATACTCTTCCCATTTAGAAACTGAAATATTTTTAGAATATAAATCTTTGTCAACAGGATTATTACTAAAGGGTGTTAAAATATATAGCTTGCTAAAAAATCGTGATATATTTACTAATGTAAGGTTAACCTGCGTATCGTCAATTTCTATCTCAAACTTGTTCTTTAATAGTGGGTTTACTATACTGTTACTTTTCGTCAAATTATTATTGAATTCCATTACATAAGATTATTATA
>ERZ807291.9107-NODE-9107-length-10845-cov-4.887766_pt1 | contig 10845 bp, 4 predicted proteins | sample MGYA00521257_ERZ807291 | MGnify/ENA primary metagenome ERZ807291 (study PRJEB31413, sample SAMN03169783) | marine metagenome | biome: Marine; feature: Water; material: Subsurface seawater | place: North Sea | collected 2011-04-28 | depth 1 m m ...
ATTCGTTCGATCATGCGTTTAATAATCCAACCGATAACTCCAAGAGAGATAGCTAGTACGGTGTTAAGAAATCCAGATAGAGAGTCGATCATACTAAAGTTAAAGTACCTCCTCTTGTCGTATCAGAACTCACAATATTGTAAGTCTGAGATGTTCCATTTGTACTCATTTGTAAACAAGTCAAGACAACAGAACTGTAGCTTGAAAGAACTAAAGAACCAAAACCTGATACTGTTGAACCCGCTGGAGGGTCGAATGTAACATCGTGTGTGGTTCTGTTAATAATAGTAAATAAAACCCCAGGTAAAGCTTGTGTGGGTAAACTGATAGTTATGTTACCTGTAGGATCGCAGATAAAAGTTTGATTCTCGTTTCCTTCTAATATTGTAAAGTTGGATGCGACATACCTTAAACCGTTAAACTTAGCTTGGAAGGTGGAGGAATTAGGAACAAAGACAAGTCCATCAGTGCTCTCAAGTAATCTATTACCTTCTATTGTTATTTGTCCTGTGGTGTCCGTTGATCCTACATTTATTGCGTATCTGTGATTCGTTTGTGCTGTAGCGTTTGATATGTCGTTATATTTACGATTGAAAACATTACTTGAAATAATCAGTTTATTTATGAAATACCCACTGCCTGTAGTGCTTGTAACAATACCACCAACATTTTTGTAAGTGGCTGAAGTTACGGTTGTGGATGCATCTACATTTCCTATAACATTGTTAGTGACTATAGTGTTGTAAATGTTTGAGGAAAGAGCCGAAGCACCTACTAGATTTATAGCATTAGCTGTGTAGTTATTTATTATATTATTAGATATTGTAGCATTAGATGTTTCATTTGCGGATATTCCGCTAAAACAACCATCGATCCAATTACCGTTGATAATAACATCGTTTGCAGTAGCTCCGGTTGCCACATCTTCAAATTTTAAATTTATAGCTAAATACGCCCTTGTGCCATCTCTTAAATCAGACTGAAGGGTTGCGTAAAATCTATTATTATTAACAGTCGTATCACCCTCACTAACTTGCACACCAATAGTTCCACCGACTCCTGGACCTGGACCAGGTGTATCACCGCTTGCTATTGGATGATCTACTCTATTACCTGATACTAAACTTCTACCGTCAGAATAAATACCTACAAATTTAAAATCTGATACAGTATTATTTTTAAAGACAATACCTGAATCTGTTGAGTGTCCTGGCGTATTAAATCTAGCTGTTAATGCATCTCCTGTCCACCCTACTGGTTGGAAGAAATCCCCGTAGGAAGCTATGCCCATGTAATTAGTTTTAGAAGTTTTATTATTCATAGCAGAACATTCAGCCGTTCTTATGAACATTAAACCCCTATGTGCTTGAGATATTGTGCATTCTTTTACATGACAATTCATTGAGTAAGCAAACACCACAGCGGAAGGTTCCCAATTAGAAGGAGGTGTAAAAGAAGTGCTGTGCGGGTCATTATTACAATTTACCGTAAAACCTTTAAAATTAATATTCTCACACAATAAATTATAGAATACATAACCTCTATCGTAAGTTAAGGTAGCACCGTAGCCTATTACAGTTATGTTGTATTTCTCTACTAATTTAAGAATGATATAATCAGGAGTATCTAAAGTTGTACCTGTTGTTGCATTAACAAGATCACTACCTGTTTGAGAGGTTTCAGTAAGTGCGTATGTGCCTTCCGGAAATATTAAAGTACCACCGTTTGGTGTCGCATTGATAGCAGCTTGTATAGCGGTAGTTGCGTTTGTAGCTCCCGTATTATCAGCTCCATAATCCAACACATTAACAACATCAGCAAACCGATTAGCAAGACTCCTAGCTGTGGTTGAACCTGTAGCTGTAACATCTAAAGCATTCGTATTTGTCCAGTTAGCTAAGGACTGAGTAATACCCGTAACAGCAGAAGTAACATCGTACCCACCAAGCGATACAATAGCAGGACTACCTCCAAGAGCTATAGCGTTGTCTATTGTTTGATCGGTGTATCCTTTATTAGCAGCGTCAGTAGAAGAAGTCGGAGTACCAAGGTTTATTATCTTGTTACCTTCAGCGTCGTAGTTCGTCAGTCCTTTCTTCGTAAGTTGTTCACCTCCAGTACCTTCAGATGACTCCTGTGATACGAATAAGTTATGTTTGTACGACTCGTCAAGTTCACTCTCTGTCAGTACAGAACCATTAACAAAGTCCACAAGCGGGGAGAAATCACCACGACTATCACGATATACTTTTACTTTAGCATTTAAAGCAGGTGCTGTATTTAAATAAACTCGTTTAGTAGGAAGGTCTGTATTAATAACAAAACCTACCTCTACCCCATTTACTTTTACTTTGACATGACTGTCTCTGAGATATTCAAAATTAAGATTGAAGTAACGATTGCTTCCGTCGCCTGTGTAGTCGTTGTAGGTGGTTGCCATGATAATATATTATTGATTATTGAGAGAGAAGAGCAAGTCCTATTGCTTAGGTCCAAACTTTTCGAATGGTCCTTCTATCTTTTTACGCTTCCTCCTGATTTGGGTTGGTTCTTCTTTTACAACAAAACTTAACCAAGACTTTCCGTCTTCATTAACAAAGTTTTTATACCTTGGGTCTTCTTGCATAACAGTCCAAAAATGATTTCTATATTCACTTAGTTTATCTTTTATAAGCTGACTCCTAGATTGCTCACCCTCTAAGGGTTCACCATACTGTATAGCTTCTCTATACTCTTCGCTCTTTATCAATCTGTTCAGAGCTTGTCGTAGGTTTAATTCTTGGGTATCTGTTCCTATAGTCGTCTCTTTCTTTTTCCTAGATACTAAATCTGTGTAAGCTTGGAACAAAGGATAGTCGTTAGATTTATTCCTAAACTTTCTCATATCTATATCACCTCTAGTATAAAAGGTTTGATAGTTGAACTTCTCGCTAAAGTTAGCAATCGTTTCCATCACTCTATCATCTTTAATCTCAGATGTATAAATAGGACTTACTAAACCGTATAGACCTTCGTTGGTGTATTTCCTTTTTACCTTCTCGCCCAGCATGTTACGCTCTATACGCTGCGTATCCATACCCACTTTCATCTTTAGTCGCTCAACGAAACCCATAGCGTACTTCTGATATTCTTCGTTAGATGCTGCTATTTCTCTTAATGCTCTTGGATAAAAAGTGCCTGCTAAATTGGAGAAGAATGTTTCTAACTTACCTGTAGGATTCCGTTCATCCAATAGATCAAACATTTCCTGAAGACCTCTAAGAAAGTATTTATCCTTAAAGTTGGTTATAAAAGAAGACCACACAGTGTTAAATAAACCTTGGTACTCTTCTGTGTCTTCATCCCCGGTCATTATTAAGTAATGTAAACCGTCAGCGTAAGCTGATACAATCGTGGAGAACGGTTCAAATTTACTATAATCAATAGCTTTACCTCCGATGAATATTGTATTAGGTCTCCAACCAGCAGCCATCATTCGTTTCTTTTGATCTGGAGTTAAGTGAGCACCTGAACCTGTTAAATTATTACTTAAAATTGGTAAAGTAACACCCGCTGTAATCGTTAAGCCTAACATTGTATTAGCGGTAGATTCAGACCTTACCTCTATAGTCTTTAATATTAAGTCCTCTTTTTGTTGTAACAAAGCAGAACGGTCTGCGATTAGCTTATCCTTTATCTCTTTGCTTATAGGTTTAGCAGTCAATCCTTCAGTTAACTCGGCTATATGTTTATCTATTTTATTAATCCTAAAATCAAACTTAGTATTTCCTAATCTAGTTAAAGCCCAATACGGTACAGCAGTACCAGGAAAAGTATCAACCGTCCACTGAGCAATAGCTGTAGGTGTCTTAATAAAAGCAGTCATTAACCTAGTAAATATCTTAGCCGGGTTAATGTAAGGATCGTTATAAACTGCGTTTAGAAAACCACCGCCTGCTGGACCTCTAGTCCTACTCCAGTTCGCAAAGGACTTAGCAAGCATCGAAGTAAATTTATCAGCATAATCTTGCTGGAATGTTATAGACAATGCCATCTCTCTGATGTCCTCAAAATCTTCATGGTTAGCCCAAGTCAACATATCACCTTCTTTATTCAAAGCTTTATTCGCTTCTTCCTTTACGAACTTCTCTAAAGCATCACCTGTTAAACCCTGCTTCATACCCTTCTTCATACTTTCAGCACGAAGATTACGCATAGCTCCTAAGTAAAGAAATGGTTGGTCGGCTGTACCCATTGCTCTGAAGCTTAGAGAAAACAACGGATCAAACAGTTTACTAATCTTAGTAGTAGGTTCTCCTATAGCCATGTCTTCGAAGAATCTACGCATCCGGTTCTTGCTTTCAGTTGTATCTATACCGTATGCTTTGTAAAGTTTTGAAAGCTCTTCTTTGTTCTTGAAGCTTAATTTAACCGGGTTTTCAACCATTGATGTTAAATCATCAGCAGCACCTACTAAATCTTCTTCATGTCTTTTTAGATTGCTAGACATAAAGGAACCTTCACCGCCTTGTTTAAATGTTTGTTTTAAAACCCGTAAAGAATCACCGAAGTGTGTCCAATACAGAGACATGGCTTTTATATCTTCTAGTGCTACTTCTAGTGCGTTAATATCACGATTCATTCTGCCTAGCTTTTGTAGCTGCTTGATAGACGAATACTCTTGTAGTGCTTTCCTGAGAGGTTGTACCACACTCATTATAACAGCAGATGGTATACCTAAAGTCCAAGTTTTTGGACTCATAAGCAATCCTGTATTCATTCTCCACTTCTCTAGTACTCGCATAGATAACTCTAGGTTAGCCATGTCAGCAGCTCCCTTACGATTCATTTCGTAATAAGCTTGTAGAAACTGTTTATTAAAAAGATTCTTAGCAGCTATCTCTTCATTCTTTATTTGATCGGTAAGCTTCTTCCTGGCTTCTCTAGCTTGCTTCTTTAGTATCTTAATACCTTCCGGATCGTTCTGTATCTTCCTGCTTTCCAATTTCAGATACTCTTTGATCTCGTTGATACTCTTGTTAGACATCTCATCCAACTCCTGTATCTTTTGTCTCAGAGCATACTGCTGGAATATTTCCTTAGACTTAAACCTACCTAGTACATCATCTCTAACAGTTCCGATAGTGTTAGCTAATTCTACTCTGATAGTATTAAGTAAAACTTTACGCTCTGTACTGCTAAGATCTTTAAGCTTCTCAGATATATCTTTGATTACATCGTCAACTAACTTTCTTTCCGTACCGAACTTAACAGCGTCTCTTATCTTCTTACCTATATTATCGATTTCTTCTTTAAGTATTTTTTGTACGAATTTACTACGATTTGGTAAGCTATCTATAAACCTTTGACTGTTAACACCATTCTTTAAATCTTCTAATACAGACAGTGCTTTCTCCGTGGCTGCGGGTTCCAAGTTCTTAGCTTGATTGATGTCTTTAATAATAACATCGATAGACTCCCTGTACTTCTCTGGATTCTTAATTATATCCTGAACATCGTCTAAAGTTTTATTAACCTTTTTAGTTATGTTCTTGTTTGCTTTAACAGCATCTTTAAGGGTAGTGGTAACTCTGTTAGAAAATAAGTCTAAAGAAGCTTTGTTCCTAGGTGATGATACTCGTAATGTTTTAAGTACTTGGTCGCTAATTCTTTGTTGGTAACGACCCCATATAGTATTTAAACTATCTTCTACTGTTAGATTAAAAGACTTGTCTAATGCTTTAGATAGATCACCTGTAGTACCTAACTCCTCGATAAACTCTATTTCTTTCTTAAAGTTATTTAGTATGTCAGCGTTACCAGCTTTACCTGTTTTAGCATCATCTATCAAAGCTAACAGAGAATCTATACTATTTATTTGATTCCTAACTGCTGGGTTATACTCAAATGGTTTAGTTAAATCTACTTTCTTCTTTTGAAAACCACTTAACAAACGACCTGCTATATTAGCTGTTCTAGCTCTAATGTCTATTAGTTTACGGTTTCTCCTTAGATCATCTTCTATATCAACTATTTTACTTTTGATATTTGAGAACTCTTTTCCTACATCTACAGTAGAACCTGCATTGATGGCATCATCTAGTTTAATTAAATCAGCAGCTAAACCATTAACTTTAGGAGCCATCTGATTACTCAACTTCCTAGTCTCCCTGACCATAGCTTGTACCTGTTGAGGGAAATCTTGTTTATCTTGTATGGCTCTTTCTATTTCGTCTTCTGGGTTTAACTTAGGCTTTGGTTTCTCAACAATAGGTATCTCTCCTTCAGGTTTCTCAGTTACAACAGGTTTTTCTGCTTTGGGTTTAGTTTCAAGGGTTGGTGCTTCCTGTGGAGCTTTTAATTGCTTTTTCTGCTCCACCATTGTTCTCATAGCTTTCTGAGCAGTCTCTATTTTAGATATTAAAACCTCTTGAGCATTAGCACCTTTACCGAATTTATCTTCTAACTCTTTTGCTACCTCTTTATGTATTCCTCTTTTTTGAATAGTCGCCCCTAGTAATGCTAATTTAAAAGTATTCTCAGCATCCTCCGTAGCTCCAGTTAATTTATTAAATTCAATAGCAACAAACCAAGGTTCTTCTGTATCGATTTGTCTTCTAAATGTTTCAAGCTCAATACCTGTTACTTTATCTTGTGCTTCCCCCAATCTCCTAGCTAAATCTTTAGGAGCTGTAAACCAAGCACCTTTAGTTGGATAACTAAAAAACTCATCCTCTAATGGCTCTGCTTCTTTTAAAGCTTGTTTCTCTGCTAACTCTAATGCTTCATCATCTAACGCAGCTAACTCAGGCTCTACTACTGGGGTCCTTCTAATACCAAGAGGTACTTCCGTAGGGTCCCACGCTTCTGGCTCCTCTAATCCTAACTCTTTATCTTTAGGATCAATCTCAATCTCTAGTTCTTTTCTAACAGCTTCCTCTTCTTCGATAGCTTTCTTTAAATCTTCAACCGCTTATTTAGGATCAGCCTTACCTTCTTTAGCCATACGGACTTTCTTCAAAGCTTTTATTTTACTCATCTGAGAAGTTATAAGCCTACCTGTACCGAATGTTGTTAAGTTAAGAAGTGTGCCATATACACCCCCCTCATATAGCTCTTGGAATCTTTTAGATATAGCTTGTTCAGCTTCTAGGTCATCAACATCAGTTCTGATATAATCAGCGACAGAACCCTTGAGAAAACCTTCTAGTGCGATCTTAGTACCTTTTAAAGCTTTCCTACCTAGCTCACCACCCTCTATAACTTGCTCTAAAGCTTTACCGCCTTTTTGCAATTTAGAAGCTTTAGATATTAATTTAACTCCACCTGCGACCACGCCACCTGGACCTGCAAAGGACATAATCCAAGATAACATATTAGAGGATACTTCTTCTACGGTAGACTTAGGATCACCTAAGAATTTATCTTCTAAATCTATTTTAGTACCTAAAGGAATAACCTCATTAACACTGTTATATAAATCATCTACAGTCCTAAGAGTGCTTCTTTTAAGAATCCTATCTACTGGTCTAACCCTAGCTGCTGAAGTTAATCCTATACCTACAACCTGCCTAGCAAACGGATGCCAGAAAGCTTCGTCTTCTTTACTACCTACACTTTCTTGTTCTTTATCTATCTCTACAGCTTTACCTTCATCTCCTGTGAGATTTAAATCAACCCAGCCATCTTGTGGTTTAGGCGTAGGTGTAGGCGTTACTACAGGTTTTGTAACAAATGGTTTGCCTACTTGCTCTTCTTCTTTTTCTTCGTCGGCAAATAAAACAACCCAGCCGTCTTCGTCTACCTTCATATATTATTGAATACCTTTTAGGAGTTCAGCTTGTGCTAATCCTACAGTATTAATATCCTCTTTAGTTAAAACACCAAAAGCTCGATTCCATTTCTTAAAGATAGGAAAGTCATCTAAGTTTCGTTCTGCTTCCCCTAACTTAGAGTAAGTACTCCACTCGTTCCTGATTAAATCAAACTCATCACCTAACATAGCTTGTGTTTCAAAATACGGAGTCTCCCTGAAATCAATTCTCAATACAGTCTCTTTTCTAGCTATTTCTAAATCGATAGCTTCTTGCGGGTTCCTGAATCCCCACTTCCTGTGTATTAGTAATTCAGTGTCTTCTAGGTCAAGAGTATCACCGCTAGTATCTTCTTCTATTGTGCTTCTAATAACCCCTGCTTTATCCCAAGCTTTGTTACGACTGTCAATATCTAGTTTACCTAGTTCATCTAAATCCACAGCATAAACAAGTTCACGCTCTCTTTGCTCCTCATCTACACCCGGTAATAATCCAAACGATACATATCTTTCCTGTAAATAACGAAGGTACTGATCTACTGTATTTTTTAATTTCTCTTCACCCTCTTCTATAGTTATCTCAGTAAGCGGGTCTACTTTAAATCTCTCGTCTTCTTGTATTTCCTCAAGGAAGCTTTCCTTATAATTCTTTTCAGCTTGTTTTATATCACGGAAGTTACCTATTACATCTTCCTTTATTTCAGTGAAAGCTTTGATTATTTCTTCGTCTCTATTAGGAGCACCTTTTAATTCAATCTGCTTTTGTTTAAGTAACTTATTATACCTTTCTTTGAACGGTGCTGCCTCTCTAACAACCATATTGGAGACATCGCCTTTATCCATGTTTTTATACAAGCTCTGTATTACTTCATTAAAACCAGACTCAAACTCATCCTCTCTAGCTGGATATATTTCTGATCGCTCAAACCAAGTGTTAGCTTCTAGTTCAACTTCTTTAGTATTACCGTAAGCTACTACCGATTTTTCAATTATAGCTACATCACTGATTTCTGCACCGCCATTTATAAAACCTTTAATATCTGTTCCACCTTCTTCTACATACCTGTCTATATTTTTCTTAGCTTCTGTTATATCATCTTGTGGTAGTATAGCCGTAGACCTTGTTTTAATCTTTATAGCCATCTCCTCCAAAGGTAAGACAGCCCGACCATACGCTTCCCTCTTAGCTTCGTTAGCATTATAGAACGACATGTATTGAAGCAATTTATCAGCGTCTTTATTCTTAATTAATTCAGCAGCTATGACTGCGGTATCTTCATCGAAAGCACCTCCGGTATCATCTAACAATCTTTTTACGGCATCAGTCCTGATTGCATCTAACTCTGGTATACCTGTCTCTCCTCCTAAAACATTAGTCAGTGCTGGTCCTGCTAGGTTTGTTATAGTCCTGTAATTCTCTTCTTGGTCCTTCTTTATCTTATCTTTAGCAGCTTGTATTGACCTTCGTAACTGTACAGTATTATCTCGAATCTTAGCACCTTCTCTATTGATGTTACCTAAGATTCCTTTTTCTCCGGTTAGGTCTATATCTAATATACTATTTAGAACTCGCTCCGCTTTTTCAGGTTGAGGTTTCTCAGAAATTAGTAGGTTATCTATATTAGGTTTAGCGAATCCATTCCACAATAATTCAACAACACGAGACCTAGGTACTTTATATATAGATGTTAACTCATCCATCCTACCTTTAATGTTGTTTTGCAGGATGCCTATTTGTTCTGGTGTCTGAGCCTCTAACAAAGCAGGACCGAAGTCGGCATTGAAGTCTTCTATGTGTCCGTTCTCCGAATATTTTTGTATAGCTTTATCTCTTAACTGTGTAGCCTGTAATTTAAACCTATCCTTTATTTCAGACGAGTACTCGCTAAAACCTTGCAACGCTAACTGAGCACCACCAGCTTGACGCAATCTTTCTAATGAATTTGTTTCTTCTTCCTGAATGATTTGATCAATAACATCAAAGTTTGCATTCTCAGGGTTGAGTTCTACTTCATTTAACCGTGCTTGTAGACCTGCATTAAAACTAAACTTAGCTTCCCTCTGACCTGTTTGCTTCCTAAATCCTACTTGATAACCAGCTAACTGAGACCGTGGCATCAATCCTTTCTCTACTAAGTCTTCACCTGCTGTATCAAAGCTAGTTAATGCTTCGTCTAAGTCTGCGGATGTAGCTGCGATCTCCCCTTCCTTAACTCCTTGCTTGTATTCAAAAGCTTGAAGACCAGCTACTTGTTGTCCTAATTTACTAGCAACGCCTAACGACTGAGCTAAGTCAATCAATGGAGAAGGAGCAGCTTGCTGTGTAGCTACTTTAACACTACGCCAACCAGCGGGACTAACGGTAGCTTGTAGGGAGGGTTTCTTAAATAACTCAGCCATATTAAGATTCGTAAGTAGCTCCTATTTGACGACCTCTAGTGTAAGCATCTAAACCACCGCTCAACGCCTGGAATCCAGTAAGTGCTAGGCTAGGTCTTTTAATTGGTTTAGCTAATCCTATCTGTCTTTGAGTAGTAACAAACTCAGCTTGTTCAAGAGCCATAGCTGTACTTACCTCACCCATTCCTTGTTGCTGTGCTATTCGTGATTGTACATTACCAGCTTGTCTAGAGATGTCGTCGTAAAGTGCTTCCAAAGATAAACCAGTAATTCCACGATTAGCAGCTTGAGCTACCGCAGTACCCATCGCAGCTTCTGTTCTCCTTGATATATCATTAAGTTCTTCTCCGGCTGCTTTTTGTTTCTGTGCTTCCTGCATCCGTATAGCAGTCTGTTCCTGCATGAAACGCTGACGCTCCGCAGCTTGTGCTTGTGCTTGAAACTTAGCTTGTTGTCTAGCTTGCTGACGCTGCCCTGCATACGATACAAGAGGAGAAGCTACACCAGCTACCGTTGAAGCACCTACCATACCTAATTGCAAAGCTGACATACCAGCTGCTGCCTTGGCTCCGACTATCGCTGCACCTATTGCTGGAAAACACATAACAAAATTACTTCCTCTCTAATATAAATGACAGATAGTTCTCGTACTG
>ERZ807291.9111-NODE-9111-length-10844-cov-5.704328_pt1 | contig 10844 bp, 8 predicted proteins | sample MGYA00521257_ERZ807291 | MGnify/ENA primary metagenome ERZ807291 (study PRJEB31413, sample SAMN03169783) | marine metagenome | biome: Marine; feature: Water; material: Subsurface seawater | place: North Sea | collected 2011-04-28 | depth 1 m m ...
GTAGGTAAAATGCATCGTTCATTGACGTCGTGAATAGGATAGTTGTTGATAGGAAACATATATATTACTTATTGTTTTTATAACTACGTTTTAAATCATTTGAAATTTTAATTTCGCGTTTTTCTTTTAAATAATCAATGACGAAATTTACTTGAGATGGATCGTTCATAATCTTGCCTAAATGTTCCTCTAAAAAAGAGAAAGTTAGTGGAGAATATTCTTTTTTTTCGTGTATTTTTAAATCACCGTCGTGTATTAAAATTTTGCGATTTTTATTACCGGTGTTTTCCAATTGACTGCATATTGATTTTGATAAAGTATTTTTTTCTTCTCTTATCTGCTTTGTTTTTTCATTAATCATTTTCAATTGAGAATCGAGTGTAACCCACCGTTTAACATTTTGCGAAAAGTCTTCTTTCACAACAATTTGATTATTCATTTGTATTTTATATATAAATGAATAATGTTATATAGACGTTGAAATATAAAAACTACCTAAATTATTTAATAATCGTACTAATAAAAATAGATTAGTCAATATAATAAAAGTAACAACCGCAATATATATGCAAATAAATAATAAATATGGATACAATTCATTATATATACTTTCTCTTACAGGTTCTACAATTGAATACAAATCTTGTTTTATCTCTTCACTTTTAACAAAGTCAATGATACTATCTTTAATAGATTTCATATTATATTAGGAGTGATAAACAAAAAAATAAATGAAAACGCGTATTTTACACATGTAAAAATTATCAAGATTTAGATATACATTAAAATGAACAATGTTATTTATGATATAAACGAACCATTTGATTTTAACGAACTCACGCTAAATGCTCCAATGATTGTAGCTGGTGGTAATTATTTTATTAAATATTCAATGAAAGGATCACCTCTTTATATTCAGCCACCGGAATGTAAAACGCGTGGAGACATATCCAAAACATCTAAAAAAATTTACTGTGATTTAATGTTTTCACAAGAAAATACGAAATTTATCCAGTGGATGGAGGATTTAGAAACACAAACGTGTAAAATGATATATGATAAGCGCGAAGATTGGTTTGATAGTGAAATGGATTTAGCTGATATTGAAAATTATTTCGCATCTCCAATGAAAAGCTATAAATCAGGAAAATTTTATTTAACAAGAGCAATGATACCAAATCGCTTAGGAAAAATATCGCTAAAAATTTATAACGAAAACAAAGAAGAGGTGTCGATTGATTCAATAGTAGATAATACACATGTTGTATCTATACTAGAAATACAAGGAATAAAATGCTCAGCGAGAAGTTTTCAAATAGAGGTTGAAATAAAACAATTAATGACTGTTAAGCCGGTTGATTTATTTGATAACTTTTTAATTAGTAGCAATAAAAAGACAATTGTTCATCAGGGATTAAAATCAGATGATCCATCAAGTGTTCCAAATGATTTAGAAACATCTATATCACCAAAAGAAAATATAACAATTAGAACCAATGAGCCTATGAATTTAGAGGAATCTTTAGAAGACCAAGAAAATGAAACGATGGAAGAACCTGATACAGAACGCAAAGATGTATCTTTAGAAGAAAATGATTTTAAACCGATCGATAAATCTGAAAATGACGAGATTTTTGTCGATTCTAAAAAAATAGATTTAGATGATTTAGAATTCAATGTAGATTTAGAGAAATTAGATAATTCTGAAGCTTTTACTATAAAACCACATAATGATATTTATTATGAACGATACAGAGAGGCACAAAAACGGGCCCGTGTGGCGAAGAATTTAGCGCTTCAAGCATATTTAGAAGCAAAAGAGATTAAAAATAAATATCAATTGGATGATATTGATAGTGATGATGATGATTTTTTTAATAGTGATGAACAAGAAATACAAGAATCCACCGCATAATATTTAGTAAAATATCTATAAATATGCTTTTTAATAAATAGCATATTTATGCTTCCGATAAAAAATTTATCCACCGTAATATATAAACGGAAAATGTTGAAAAGTGTATCTAATTACTTAAAGTCCGATATGGGTAAATGGATTTTTGTTGCTGTTGTTATAGCTATTGTCGGTTATTCTCTTATGAATTATTCAAGCAGCAAGGGGTTAGTACTTGATGCTATGTCCAATGGTTCTGCGCAACCACTTGATGAATCTACAATGGCTGCTGGTGTACAACGTGCTAAACCAGCCAGTTATGACCAACCCGAACCTTCTGTCGCTGCTGCTACCAGCGGAAACAGTGACTATCAACAAGCCGACACCGCTAATCCTGAAGATTTACTCCCTAGTGATAAAAATAGTGAATTTGCTAACTTAAACCCAGTAAATAGTGGAAAGGTTGATTTACCAGATATGTTACAAGCTGGAAGTTTGATTGGTGTTGATACGATTGGTCAAACATTGAAGAATCCTAATCTTCAATTACGTTCTGATCCCGTAATCAAGAAAGAACAAGTTGGTCCTTGGAATTATAGTTCATTTGAACCTGACCTTGCCCGCGTCCCTCTTGAGTTAGGATGTGAATCAAAATAAGTGCATAGTATAGATAATTAATATTCTTATTTATTTAAGAATATTACTTATATTTAGTTAATATATATGGATTCAATCGATTTTTACATTTACGTAGTAATATTTGGAATATTAGGATTATGTGCCTACACATATTACACGTCTGACGAGTTTCAATTAAAATGTATTGTATCAACTGTAGATGGTAACAAATATTGTGTACGAGAAAGAACTCGTTTACAAGAAGCGGCTGATATGTTAGCGAAAGTAAATGGTAAATGCAAAACTTTAGTCGATTATATGAATAAAAACCATGGTGATAAAGATAGTATAAAGCGTCTTGTAAAAGGTTATAATCCAAAGAAAATTTCAGAAACATTACCAACGAGCGAGTACACTGCATATAGCGAGAATAAAGGCGAAAAACTAGCGTTTTGTTTAAATAAAAAGAAAAAGGGACAATCCACAATGATAGATGAACACACATTAATGTTTGTCGCCATTCACGAATTATCACATATAGCTACAAAATCAATTGGACATAAAAAAGAATTTTGGGATAATTTTAAATTTTTATTAGAAAACGCGAATGAAGCCGGTATTCATACCCCAACTGATTATAAAAAAAAACCCGTGGAATATTGCGGTATGGATATTAAAGACAATCCATATTATGATAATTAATTTTAAATTGTATTTTTTATACCGTTATCATTGTATAAAAAACATCATTCCAATATATATAATATTATAATGGAAGAAGAAGCAATAATAAAAGTAAAAGAAAATTCTAACTATATGATTCCAAAAACCGATGTATATAAAATCCATATTCTAGATGAAGACGGAAATGTTGAATATATATTTGTTTTTTGCGCAGGGCTTCGTTCAACAAAAGATATCCCCGCAATCTTTAGCGAAATTGAAATAGCTCACTATAAGCGACATGATGTAGAAATAATTTTTTCAGATAAATTAATACATCCAGACGATACAATTCGTGATATTAAATATAAAATTATAAATGAACTCGTTTCATTTCATAAAAAAATGAAATCAAAATCATATACTGTTTCGGTTGAGGAATTGTATATATTTGGACTTTCCCAAAAAGACTTAGATATGGTAAAATTATATCAAGATATAACTGAAAATGATAGTAAACAACTGACTAAAGAAAAATTTTTTCAATATGCTACAAATATTGGTAGTGATCCATATGTGTTAAATAAAAAGGATAATGATGGATTATATGGCGATACTTTTTCCTATGAACAATGGGTAGGGTTAAAAGAATCTGGATTAACTGATGTATATATTCCTATTGGTATGGAATTTCAAACAAACTATGATTTCATGTTTCCTACAAACCCATTTACCCATCAAATGTGGACAGAAACGATGAGATATGAAAGTGAAAGTAAAAATCCATTATTAACATTAGATAAATCAATATTACTTGATTATACAAAAACGACAGATCTAATGGTATGTTTTGCGAGTTCTTGCTTTAAATTTGCCGAGAAAAAGAATATTAACACAGAATATTTTTGCAGTTTATATTTCCCTTTTTTATTTAAAGCAGGGTTAACAACATCTTCTTCTTTATTAGAATCTTCGCAAAAAATTGCAGAAGAAAGTGATAAATATAACAACGCCAAAAATGTTCGCAAAAATAACATTACTCAAATTTATCGTGAGATTTATTGGAATTCAAAAGAAGCCATGGTATATTCAGAAAAAGGTATTAAGCAATTTTCACTTACAATACGACCGTTTAATTATATTCAAAACTTTCCATTAGACTTACTGTTTCGAAATTTACACGCAACCGATAAAATACCGTTTATTAAATACAATCCAGGAACTCGTCGTGAAAATATGTACCGATTATATTCAAACAGTCTATCCAATGACGGAAAAAAGGTTCCATTAATGGATGAATCAATAATTATGCGTTTATCGAGGGAAATAGGAAAAGCAAAACAAATTTCTCTCTTTGTTAAAGGGGGTATTGGAATTGTTGTGAATATTAATATTAATTCTGAAATAGAAATTCTTGGACAGTTAACGAAATTATTATCAATTGAAGAATTAAATAAAGAGGTGGCAACATTAATAACTCCTATTATAGAGAAGATTAATAATATACTTCAACCTTCAGGATACAAAATACGGCAATATTCTGATATTTCTGATGAAAACATTATTAACACGCGTTTAACTTATAATGCGATAATGCCCATTGACGTTAAAATCAATTTACAAAAACAAATAGATTATATTAGTCCTATATTTGACGTTTTATCAAACGATGTGTCCAAGGGTGCTAATTTGAGATTTAAACGTATTACGAATTATAAAGAAATGGATGCTAAAAATGCATATATACGCGAAATATATGACCGTACTGCTAATTCAGACGCAGTTATTCAAGGATTAATGGATAATTTTGAATTAGAACAGGATGCCGCAATAATTGCTTTTGCAGAATTCCGTTCTCAATTTCAATTATTAAAACAAAAGATTGCCGAGAATCCTGGTTTTAAAACCCTGTTTCAGATGAAACCGTTAAAAAGCGAATTATTAGTAGAAGTATTAGACGTAACATCTATTGGTTATATTAATGAATTAGAAATATACATAGATACGATTTTGCGAATGTCTCAAAAATCTAAAACTGTGAATATTAGCCCGGATAAACTAAAAAAATTTAAATCAAAAGATAAAGCACATCCTGTTGTCCAAGAACAAGTTGAAATAATAGTGGCCGCGCAAGAAAAGGGTGCAGAATTATATAAACCTATATCTTTTTCACCAGAAAAGGAGGGTGAAGACGAGGATGATGAAGAAGAAGAGGAAATTGTCCAAGATGAAGGGGAAGGCATTGATTTTGATGACGCAGATTATTACCAAGATTTTGACGAAGAAGTTCAAGGAGAAAGCGACGAAGAAGACGAAAGTGATGAAGAATTCTTTGGAGGTGAAAAAACAACAGAAGATGAAATAGGCCAATGTGAAGGGGGAGGCATTAATTTTGATGATGCAGATTATTACCCGGACCCGAACCCGGACCCGAACAAAAAATTAGTTGGAGGTGAAAAAACACCAGAAGAAGAAAAATACAAGGCAAATATTGACGGTATGCCTATAAAAAACCCCACTCCCTTCTTCAAAAAAATGTTAGAATTAGATCCTACACTTTATGTAACTGAAGAATCGAGCAAATTTCCTCTTTATTCTAAAGCATGCCCGTCCGGAGATAGAAGGCAACCAATTATATTAACTGATGCTGAAAAAAAGAAAATAGATGAGACAAATCCGGGTAGTTATGGACGCGCTTTACAACACGGTTCAACTAAAGACAATAAAAATTGGTATATATGTCCAAGATATTGGTGTTTAAAGACGAACTCTAGTATTAGTGAAGAAGATGTAAAAGCTGGAAAATGCGGTGCTATTATACCACGTGGCGCAGATAAAGTACCGCCCGGTGCGTATGTTTATGAATTTAATAATCCAAAAAATCATATGAAAGACGGAAAATATGTACAACACGTTCCAGGGTTGTTGAAAAAAGATAAACATCCAAATGATTTATGTATCCCGTGTTGTTTTGGAAAATCTTGGGATTCAAACGATCAAGTAAAAAGACGACAAGCTTGTGGATTAGAAGAAGAAACAAAAACGACAAAAAAAGAAAAAAAGAAACAACCGGAAAATATTTTACAGTCAAATAAAGTTTTTTCATACATCATCAGCTCTGTTTCATATCCATTACCTCAATCCAGATGGGGATTTTTACCATTAGCACTTCAGATATTTTTTAAATCAGACGCGAGTTTAGTAATTGACCCAAAAAATGCATCTGTTATAAAGCCAGGTGAAAAATGCCTTTTACGGTTTGGTGTAGAAAAGTCGGAAAATCAATCATTTTTGGCGTGTTTTGCTTATTTCTACGCGTATAAACAGTCATTGAAAACTGTACCAACAATAGAAGAGATGCGTCGAGAATTTGTAAAAGCAATTGATATTGATATGTTTATTCGTTATCATAATGGAAATCTTGTTTCCGCGTTTAAACCAAAAAAACTAACAAAAACGGTTGATATATCCGAACACGAAGAAAGTGATTTTTATAAAACAATTTCATTAAGTGACGAAACACAATTAGAATATCTTGAAAAAACAATTGCGGCGTATGATAATTTTATAAAATTTATACAAAATAATGATTCATTTATTGACCATACCTATTTATGGGACTTTTTTTGTGGTAGAAATAATAAACTATTAAAAGATGGTATGAATTTAATTATTTTGCAAATGACCGACCAAGATATAACGGAACGAGTACAATTAATTTGTCCTTCAAATGCATATTCGAAATTTGAATATGATGAAACAAAAGAAACCGTAATATTATTAAAACAAGACAATTTTTATGAACCTATACACTTATATGAACAAAATGAAAGTATTATTATTGCGAAAACAGGTGAAACAGTTTATGAATTTAAGAAAGGGGATGAAATATCCAATAATAAAGTAGTTTCAAAAGAGGGTGGATTAGTTTATAAAATAAAAACTGGACAAACTAAGAAAAATGAAGTGGTGTTTAAAAAAGCATTTGTAGAAGTATCTGCATTAAATGAAATACGTTCTATTTTAAAATTAATTAAAGATTCTAAAAATAAATATTGCCGCCCATTACCAAGTTTACCTAGAAAATACACATTTAAACATAATCTTCCATTGATTGACCTTGTGCGAATTTTGAAAACATTTCATTATAAAATCGCATCACAAGTATTAAATTATAGAAATAAAACGATTGGTATAATGATTAATAAAGAAGAAGATCAAAGCCAGTTGTTTGTACCTTGTTTTCCCTCTGCAATTGTAAAGAACATACCTTCTAAGTTTATGGATGACAGTGATTTATGGTTAGATTATAGAACCACTCGTGATAGATTAAATGGATTGTCTAAAGATACCGGGGGTAAAATTTTTAGTAAACCTCATGTAAAAATAATAGAAGATGGACTTGTTATTGGATTTTTAACTGAGACAAATCAATTTGTTCAAATAAATCCTCCGACACAATCAATTGATAAAGATGGTATTCCCGAAGTAAAACACTATAGTAATGCATATAGTAATAGCGAAAAACATAAAAGTGCCGAAAAGGTATTAACCACCGTTGCATCCGCAACGAGTGACCGTATAAACATTGTTCGAAATATTAATCTAGAAACACAATTTTACAATATTTTTCGAACAATTGTTAGAATACATTTAAATCAGTTTGATTTTAGAGCTATTCGAAAAGAAATATTATCAACAATCGATGATCCTCATTACTCATATAGAGGAAAAATGAAAAATATCGAAAAAGAATTGAAAAAATTGCTACAAAATAAAATAGATTTTAAAGAAATCGATGAAAAAGAATTAAATCAAATTGAAAGAATCGTAATGTGTAGCGATAATGGTAATTGTATAGACGAAGAAGAACGTCCTTCCTATTGTTTAATGAGTGATGATGGTAATTGTGTGTCTATTTTTCCAAAAAAACATTTATTAAGTGGTTCCGATAATGAAAAAGTATATTTTGGTCGTATGGCGGACGAATTGGTTAGATATAAACGTAGCCGATTGTTTATGTTTTATCCGAAAAATTATATGAATATTACTAATACCGATTTTTTTATTAATAACGATGAATTATTTTTATTAGAAACACGTCTTACGCGTGATTATTTTAGAAATATCATTCCTTTTAATAATAGTGCTCAGCAAAATATAACATTTGATACGGCACAACCCGATATAGAATACAATGGTAATATACAAAATTATTCAAATAAAGTATCATTACAGGAACAGAGTGATTTTACCGAGAGTTCAGTTTTACCTAGCAAAGAATTACCAGATTTTATTATTGATTGTATTGAACATACAAAACCGAATGTTGTTGGGAATAATAAAGATGGTTCATGGAGAAAAATATTCCCAAGTACCGCAAAAGAATTGTTTTTCCATAAAACAGTTAATTGTACATTTATTCCTATTATTTACATTATCCAAGAAGTTTATTTTTCGTCAATTTCTGTACAAAATATAAAAACAGCATTATGGAAAGGATACCGAGATATTTTAAAAAGCGAGGCTGCTGAGAAGTATGTTTATAGTATATTACGCAAACAGGGAAAAACCAATTTTATGGATAAAATTAAAAAAAATCAGGCAACATTTGAGACGATTATTTTCAGCGATGATTATTATATTACAGATTTAGATTGGTGGGTTTTTTGTACTACTGCTGAATTACCCGTAGTATTATTCTCATCTACATCATTAAAAACATTGTCTCCAGTAATACAATGGATACGTTTGGGGGGTAAATCGGTGGATCAAAAACACTATTTTGTTAGATCTTCTTCGGATATTAAAAAGAATATACCTACTGGGTATCACGTAATCCAAGACGGATATCTATTTAAAGAATTAAATAGTGATATGTTTACAAAAGCAGCTAGGGGAGATACCGCATATTTAAATAATATGCAAACAGTTAATGAATTTTTATCAAAATCTACTGTTTTAAAAAGATAAAATCCATACATTGTATATATGGATTGCCTATTAATAATATATTTATTTTTCCTGTTTGTCTTATTTACGCCAAATAATGTTTTTAAAATTCCTATAAAAAATAATCTTATGTGTACAGTAATACACGGGTTGCTTTTTGTAATGTTATTTCAAATAACATATGCTATAATAAAACCAACTACAATCGAAAATTTAGAAGTAAGTGGTAATAATACAGATTCTTTAGTGAATATTGTAAAAATGATTTCTGAATATGTAAACAGACCCAATCATAAGAAAGAATATCAAATTAATAATGAATTGATTCAAGTTACTCCAGAAGTAGCCAAAGAATATGATATAATAGATGAAGAAAAGTTGGATTCTACTATAATTGTACCGCCAATAAAAGCCAGAAATAAATAAATAAAATAATAAAATATATTATAATGAATATAATTTTTATAATATATATTTTTGTATTATTCGTGATAACTTCTCCGAATGTCTTAGTAAAATCAACAAAAATAGACGGTTTACCCTTGACTATATTACACGGATTATTATTTACATTTATTGTTTATATTTCACATAGTTTTATTTTGCGTTATCGTGAAGGTGTAAAAATAGGAACACTCGAAGAAAATAATAGCGAAAAATCTTTACACATGTCTACCGATTTAGGATTAGATGAATTAATACAACAAAAGACTGCTACTCCAGAAGAATCAAATGTAGTAACAATTAATAATACTATTCTTGACTATTCAAAATATAATGATCCATTACAAAAAATGAATCCTTTGCCTGGACCAATACCGGATTTTTTTAAAGATGATTCTGCGTCGTCTTTAGAAAGCCAAAAAGAGGAAACAGAACAAATGGATGACTCATTAGAAGACCCATCCTCTATACCAACCGAATAACAATAGAATTGTTTTACATTATTATAATTTTTATAGGTAAATATTATAATAAAGAATGGATTTTAAAATATTTGTTTATATATTCGCATTATTTGTAATATGTAGCCCTCAACTTTTATTTAAAACAAATATTCTTTTACAAGAACCTTTGTATGCTTTACTATTTAGTTTGATTATGTATCTAACATATGATCTTGTGAAATCCGATCGTGAAGGAATGAACGACTACAAAATTAAAGTTGACGGTGCTAATTATTTAAACCGTTTTATAAAAACATTTAGTAATGATAATGAAGATCCGATAAAAATAAGTATTAACAATAAAATAGAAGGACCAGTAAAAGAAACTAATTATCACGATATTACACCATTAGTAGAATCACAACCAGAACCAGAACCAGAACCAGAACCAGAACCAGAATTAGAACCAGAACCAGCAAATAATTTAATTAATATCGACGGCGGTTTTCCATATCGTGAGAGTGGATTTTCAAAAAATAAAGATTATGAAAGATATATTAGAGGATGGGCGCTAAGTAATGGATTTAAAGGTTCAAATGAAGATTGTGAAAATTTATGCAATAAGCAACCAGAATGTATAAATGGTGGATGTGAAAGTATATTATATGAACAAGATGAAAGATGTTATTGTAAATTTACACCAGCCATTACAGAAGCTACAGAGAAGGAAGCTGCAGAGAAGGCTGCTCTTATAAAGGCAACTGCTCTTGCAAAGGCTGCTGCAAAGGCTAAGGCTGATGCTGAGAAAGCTGCTGCAAAGGCTAAGGCTG
>ERZ807291.9113-NODE-9113-length-10844-cov-4.444527_pt1 | contig 10844 bp, 9 predicted proteins | sample MGYA00521257_ERZ807291 | MGnify/ENA primary metagenome ERZ807291 (study PRJEB31413, sample SAMN03169783) | marine metagenome | biome: Marine; feature: Water; material: Subsurface seawater | place: North Sea | collected 2011-04-28 | depth 1 m m ...
GAAGATGTCATTAATTTATCTACGTTGCTTGACGTGCTTATTTACGACACAGACACCAAGAAGCTTGTAAGCATGGCGCAGTCTAAACTGCAAGATGACGGACGCGATGATGTTAAAACCCCAGAGTATCCGCAAGGTAGGCCAACAGGGTTAAAATCTATAAAGTTTGATTTGCAGCAGCTGTCTAAAAACCCCAATCCCGATGCCGCTGAACAACAGGAAATGGACAGATTAGGTAAGTTGCTTCAAGAACGAGAAGCAGAAATAGAAGAAGTTTTTGCGCTATTCGACAAAATGAAAGCATTGGGTGGCGGCTCTACCGCTGTTGAGTTGTACTCTTGGGCTTTACAAGAATACCGTAACGATTTTGAAGAACAATATTCATTGCTTCTTAACAGCATTAGATCGGATACAACCATCGAAGGAACAGAAAACGACGCTGCCTCGCCAAAAGGAAAACTAATGGCTGACATAGTTGCGTCGTACCAAGAAGCAAGAACACGTAAAGTGTATGCGCCCCTAATGCGCTTTGGAGATTGGGGAGTACGTGTAAATCCTGGATCAAAAGACACTGCTTTTTATATGTTTAAAAACGAAGCGCAACAAATACAATTTATGAATTTTTACCAAGACCAAAACCCAAATGATACGGTTGTTGCAGTGAGCCTTAACCAAGAGGGTAGGTCTTTCCGCGATGAAATGGTGGCGGATACTGAACGATTAAGAAGTATGTTCAACCAAATAGACGCGCTTAGCCAAGGTAACGCAGAGGTTGCAGATGAGTTAAAAGACAGCATTTACCAAATATATCTGCTTACTTTGCCAGAAGGTAACATGCGTAAAAAATATTTGCGCAGACAAGGGCGTTTAGGTTTTGACAATGATGCGTTCCGCGCCCTAGTAACTACTAAGCTTAGTAATATTAACCAACTTTCAAGAATGAAGTATGGCAAAGACATACGCAATGCAATTAGCGAAGGGCGTGAAGCAATAAAAGATGACCCTACTAAATTCCAAATAAGCCGAGACCCTAAAAAATACAAAGGGGAAAAACCTAAAGAAAGCAAAGAAGCCATATTAAATGAAGTTGCTTTAAGGGCCACTACCGAACTTGCGCCTCCTGTGTTAAAAGGCTGGGCGGCTGGTTTTGATCGCTTTACACGCTTAGGCACTAAAAGTGCGTTTGTCTGGTTAATGTCTGCGCCCAGTTCAGCTCTTATACAACCAACTCAACTAGCAATGTTTGGTTTTGGTGTACTGCATGCGGAGTTTGGTGCGGGTAAAACAGCGGCAATGGCTGCTAAATACATTAAAAACTTTTTAACTATGCAAGCCCTTACCCGTACTAAAGTAGGTGAAAACGGAAATATCGAAAACGAAAAAGGGCAAGCCGCTATACGCAACTCTAGGTACGTAAACGGTAGCAAGATTAAATCCCCACTACAAAAAGCATGGGACATTGCCAACTTACAAAACACTTTTGGGGCGTCACTTACACAAGACGTACTTAGCCTTAGAGACCCAGAAGAAATACAAGCAAGGGCAGAAAGAGGCCCTATAGCTAGGGGTGTCTCTAGACCAGTAGATTTCACGGTAAAGATGATGACGGGTGCTACACAGCTTTTGGAACGTGTTAGCCGCGAAGTATTTTTTATGTCTGCCTTTGAATTGGCGTATGAACAAGCCCTTAAGGCGGGAGCTACTGGAGACGGCGCAATAGAAGCCGCTGCTTATAGAGCCATAAAGTTAACTGACAAAGCAATGTTTGACTATTCTAATCAAAACAAACCTAGAGTAGCAAAAACTAGTGTTGGGCGGATGGCTTACCAATTCCAAACATACCGTATTCAAGCTACAGGTTATTTAATTAAGAACGGTTATAACGCAATATTTAACTCCGATCTTTCTCCTGATGAAAAAAGAAAAGCAGGTGTCATGTTTTTCGACTCGTTGGCGATGAATGCTATTTCTGGGGGCCTCACAGCTACTCTAGGGTACACGGCTTTCGTTGCGCTTGTAGACGGGATACGCGAAGCACTGCGCCCAGAATACGATGACGAAGATGAAGACGGAATGCTATACGATATGACTGACCCCAATAATCCTTTTGGGCTTCGTAGTTTTGATTTGTATGTACGTGGAAGCTTTATCCCCCGTTACTTTGGGTCGGGTAGTAGTTTAGCCAAGCTACTTGGTTTAGAAGAGGAAAATGCCAGACTACTAGCTCGCTCTGTAGAAGTAGGCCCTATATCTGCGTTGACTGATTGGAACATACAACCAAGGATAAGTTTTGATGCTATGTGGTTTACTGACTACGGGCAAAAACCTGATCTTTACTCGGCAGCTATAGAGCAAAGTATTTTTGATATCGCCGTGGGTCCGTTTGGCAGTGTACTAAAGAACATGGCAGACGGTGCCCAAATGATGTTAGAAGGTGAAATCTATAGGGGTGTTGAAAAAATGTCACCGGGTTTTGTTAAAGAACCTATGGAAGCTTATAGACTAAGCCAAGAGGGTTACGTAACCTCGGGCGGTAACAGGTATGCACCTGCGGACTACTATGATGCTTGGAGGCTTACTGGGCAAACACTGGGCTTTGGTTCTACGGAACTAGCGCGTAGCCAAAAAGCTATTTTTGCTTATCAAGAACTAAAGCAAGAAGCCAAGGATAACAAAACAGAACTTTATAACGCCGTAGAAGAAGCAGCTACAAGAAATTTAGCAATAAGAACGGAGTACGGTCCAGACAGCAAGCAAGCGGCTAGGGCAAAAGCAAGGCTCGATGACGTGCTTAATGACATACGCGCACACAACTATAAGTACTTTTATAATGCAATAAAGTGGGAAGACTTAACTGCCTCATTGCAAGAAAAGATGCGAAGAGCAGGACTTACTAAGTCGGGGCTTTACCTAGGAGATGCAGAAGCACCTTACTTGTACCCGATTATACAAGACATGCTCCTACAGCCTACAATGGAAGAAATAGAAATAATGAAAGATACGGAAGACCGCGATAGAAATGGAGAAGTAATTACGCTACCCGACGTCGGAACTGGCGAACTAAGGGAATAACTACAGCCTCCATACCCGGATACCGCGCACCCCGTCTTCAATGACAACCTTAGTTACGACTTTGTATCTAAGGCGGTGCACGGTTTCTATTATGTTCTTTCTAGATTTTTTGGGGTTCAGGCAGGGTATAAAAAACGAATACCCCACCTTAAACTTGGTCCAATCAATCTGATACTGCACCTTCTCCACTTTCATCGGTTGTCTCTGGCATAACCAAGTTTTCTACATTAAAAAACTCGCTGTTTGAACAGTCGAGAACCATACAACGAACGGACAACCCTACGTCAATATCCATACCTTTTGCTAACCGCTTGTTCTTAGTAGTTACGTAAACTCCTTTTTCTTTAAGCTCCCTAACGGTGTCGCCCTTTGCTGCTTGGTACTTAACGCAATCTTGGTTGAAGTGCCCTACCTTTATAAACATAAGCTTAGTGTCAGGTTCGTAGCGTATAACAAGCTCCCCCTTTGGCTCACGTATTGGGGCGGAAGGTAAGTGGCTTCTATTGTCTACACCGTCCTCGACCACTAGGATATTGTTGTTGTGCCGGTACACGTAGTCTGCAATCGTAGCGTTGGCGTTACTTAAAGGTGCTTTAGTTTCTACGCTCATACGCGCTACTTCTTCGGTTGTCTTGTCATATATCACACCCAAGTCCCAATCTTCTAACAAACCAAGCTCATAGGCTATCAACCCCGCCGTTATGTTTGATGCAACGGCTGCGGACCAAATACGTTCTCTGGAAGTAAACTTAAGTTCGCGGTCTACCTTAGCTTGCATTTTAGATAACGCTTGCAATGCCTCATCTTTGTTAGCTATTACCCATTGTATAAAAGGCTCGATAGCATGGCCGTAGTTATTGTTAAGCACGTGGTCAAACATATGCTTACCCTCTTCTACTGGGATAAGTTTTTGGTCTGTGTAACCAATCTGAAACTCCAGTAGACGCATCATTTCCCCATCGGCCACGGCCTTAGCGGAGCTAGACTTATCGTAAAAAGATGCGTTCGCTGAGGTGAGTGTGGGGGTATTCCAAGTTGTGTCGTTTATGCGCAGCTTGTTTGCATCCCGCTCGCTTTTGTCTTTGCCTTTACCTTGTGAGTAAGCGTAGGCAAGCTCAGAAAAATCGTCTGCATTTGTGTTGGTTATTTCGTCCACCGTGTTAACGATGTTATTTAATATACCTACCTTAGTAATCTTAGCTACTTTCGTATCATCCACAGTACCGAGAAGTTTTTCTGGGTGCCCGCATACACTATTAGCCATACGTAGAATTGTAGTTTTGCCTGTGCCCGCGTGGCGATGCACGAAGTTTATCATCACCCCTTTTTGTCCAGTAAACTTTAACAAAGCCGCGCCGAAGCCAGTCAGTGCGCCGAAGGCTTGAAGCTCCATTCCCGGCTTAGAGTAAAGGGCAAACACGCGTTTCCATTCTTCTAAAGTCCCTGCCTTTTCAAAATAGGGAGCCATAGATTGGGTTATAGACGAAGGCGGGCTGTAGTAAACACCGTCTGCTGTTATCTCCCTATCCCCAACGATAAACTTAGTGTCACCGTCTGCCCATCCAAATTGTTTTCTCATAATATCCGCCTTTTTTAAATTTTGCAGCGCTTTAATAGCGCGTATAACGTATGCAGTTATCTTTTTAAACTGCGCCTCATCAGCCATAACACCATGTTTTGCAAGCTCTTTCTTTACTTCTATGCTCTGAGTAATTTTAGTGTTAGATATAAAAAATATTTTTACGCCGTCTTTAGGAGTGTGCAACCGCAAAACGGTCGTGTCCCCCTCCGAAGGGTCAGTCATTCTTTTTATAACAAACAGATCGTGCTCGTAAATAAGTTTAGGGCCGTCTTCGTCATCATTAGGGTCTACATAATAAATCCCTCCGTGCTTACCCCTTGCGTAATTTTCTGGCAAGAAAGGTTTTAAACTAAGTAAATCACGGTCTAGGGTTCCATCTACTTCTTCTGCTTCTTCCGGTTCAGGCTCTACGTACTCTTCGTCTCCGTCTTCGTCAAACTCAACTAATTCTTTACCCAAATTAATTGGGTTTCTTATTTGGTTTTTAAAAGGGCAACCGTCGCAACCGCCGGGATTTGTCCTCTCGAACACAGCGCAAGAATGTGGTCCCTCGATGTGCTCGACTTTATCTTCTACCTTTTCGCGGTTGTAGTCAGGGTGCCCATCAGACAGTATGTGGATCGCCGTGTCTCGGTCGTAGCAATGTGCAGCTACAGATAGCGCATCAAACCATCGCGGTTCGGACAGAGTTGCCCTGTTCACGTAACAATCTAATATCTGTTGGCAGCCTTTGCCTTCCGCACTTCGCCTCATTATCTTAGCGAAGTTACTTTGGACGTTATCCTGTAGCTGCCCCATTAACATAGATTTTCTACGGGGGGCAGTCTCATCTAACGCCACAGTCTCCTTCACACCCAAAATATCTTTTAACTCATTAAAGTTTATTTCAGGAGCAACGGTGATTACACTTACGGGCTTAGGTGGATCATCTTTATAATTAAAGGTCCCGGGCACTCTAAGTATCCGAGCCTCCTCAAAGACAGAGGGGTCTACATAAAACTCTTGTTTATCGCAAAGCTGACGAAGCCTAGAGGCCACGGGCCTCCACTCTTCTCGTGTAACTCCCCTATCTAGCACCCAGTATGCGTGCAGTCCACGCCCTGAATTAACTAGTGTAGGTTGGGGCAAGCCCACGGTTTCACAGAACTCCCGTAGTTTTTCGGCTCCGGCTGCTTGGTCTATGTAACCGTCAGGACGCCCTGTTTTTTCGTTTACTTCAGCTTTCTTTTCTCCACAGTCAATGTCTAGCCAGACCGCCTTCAGGGCTTGCACGTTTGTTTGTACGCGCCCTTTGGTTGGTTCTTTAAACTTAGCAACTGCGAAGTAAACATCTTGCTTTCTAGCCAAATACTTATCTATTAGGGTTTGTGCTTCCTCCCTAGTGGCTATAAGCTTAGTCCCTGCATAATTCCCCGACTCCAACGCAAGCACGCAGTAGTACCCATCTTTGGGTAGCACGTACTCAAGTAAGTCAAAGTTTTCCATAGTCTAGCGCTCTAGCTGGGTTATTAGTTTTTCTATTTTATTAGCCATCTGCTCGGTAGGTTTAGTCTTGCCAGAAAACCAATGGTAGATTGTTTGGCGGCTGACCCCCAGACGCTTAGCTACGTCCGCAACGGATACACCATGTTTAATGCACGTGCGGCCTAGCTTCACGCCTAGAGAACGAGCGTTGGCAGACTTATTGAGCGAGACTAAATTTAAAGTATAGCCATAGCTCATTAGTCTTCCTTTTTCCATGCGTCAATTACAGAGGCTAAAGAGTCTGAGCTAGAAGCCGTAGGCTCTTCTTTCTTTTTAGTGCGCTTTACTGGCTCGTCTACTTCTTCTGACTCCTCTTCTTCGGGTTCTTCAGAGCGGGTCACACTTGGTTTTGGTGCTTCAATCTTAGGGGCTTTAGTCACGCCATCCGTTTGAGCTACAGTAATTTTTGTGTACGCCACTGCTTCTGGTGCGGTCTGCACACTGCTAACCAAATCAAACTCTTCGTCGGTCAACGAACGAACGGGCGTAAACAACAACTCCATAGAGTCTGCATCTAGGTCATAACTAATTTTAGTCATAACAGTGTCGGGCGCTTCGCGGTTGCTAAGTAGAAACTTAATATAGCTCTCAAAAGGATGTTCGTTACCAGAGCCTTTACCAAACAAGGATTTAGCGGGGATGTTAAACTGATAAATATCTCCCGATGTGTCTCCTGCTAGCATGATGGCTATACGGCGCTGGAAGCGACAGGCTTTACCTCCGTTATCCCCAGAGCCTTTAACGTTCATAGGGCAGTCTGCGCAGTTGCTATGCTGCTTATCTAATGCCCCAGCTTCAGGCTTATCGCCTTGGTTAGACCAACAGTTAGGTAGCGTAGCTTCTTTGTTGGGGTCAAACTTATCTTTGTAGTAGATACGAGATACTTTGGGGAGCATGTTAACAATAACGGCTTCAAACTCATCGCGGATAGGTTCACCCACTTGCTCGCCGTTAATGATTTTCCTAAAAAAGCCCTTGTTGCTCGTCTGTATACGACGACTATATATCGTCGAACTGCCTTTTAACTGCTCGGCTAAAGCACTGGTACGGCGTGTGCTAACACCGGTTTGGTTTTGAAAAATAGATACTTCGTTACTCATTTTTATCTCCTATTTAGAAGTAGGTTTTCTTACGCTTATGATGTATTGATTCCTAGCCTGTAAGCCCATAGGTACAGCATCAGGGTTATCGGTTAAAAATTCTTTCATGTTGCCGTTATGTATTCGTTTTTCTAACAAATGGTAGGCATCATTGTCTTTTACGAAGTTATAAAAGCTGTCCCAGTCGCTAGTCCAATAACTAGAGTTTAGGCGTCTGCTTATAGTTCCGTTCGTAGTGGTCAAGCTATTGGCATCTTGCTCGTTGCACAGCTCTAGCATCTTGTCAGCTACCATAGCTTGCTGTTCTTTTATCGTTTTAACTTTGTCTTCAAGCTCGCGTATTCGTTCACGCATTTTGATGTAGATGTCTGCCAATTCAGACGCATTGTGGTCGCTCATCGAACCCTCCTTTTACTTGTGGGGAGAGTTAGTTTACAACTTCTTTTTACATTGTCAACTGTTTATTTCTTGTTTGTACAGATCGACTATTTTGTTGTGGTTGTCGATGTTAGAGCGCAACATCTTGTACAGGCGGGCTTCTACTTCACTGCCTGTTACGTGCACAATAGTCATTGGGTTGTGCTGACCGGGGCGGTCTATACGAGCGTTAGCCTGTAAGTAGGTTTCTACGCTAGTGACGGGCGCGTACCAAATAATTGTATTCGCCGCTGTTAAAGTCAAACCGTGGGAAGCGGCTTGGGGTTGGATAATTAATACATGGGGGTCAGGCGTCGTTTGGAACTGTTGAATTATTTCACTGCGTTTGTTCATTGATACTTTGCCAGAAATAACAGAACAGCTTATTTTATTTTTTGTAATAAATTCTTCAAGCAATTCAATAGTATGTGTGAACGGTACAAAGACTAGTACCTTATGGCTAGCCTCTTCAATAACTTCCAATACAACTTGCAAACGATTCTTCACATCGAACTCAATGACCTGCTTATCATCCGTGTAGACCGCACCCCCTGATATTTGCAGGAGCTTATTTATGTTTACCGCAGCGTTTATTGAGCTGACTTGTTCGCCATCGGCTTCCATTACCAGTTGCTTCTTTAGTACTTGGTAGTACTTTTCTTGTTGCTTGGTTAGCGGAGCGTCTCGTTCTACGTGGGTTACCGGTGGCAGATCAAGGCATTGATCCTTCTCAAACCGTATTGCGGGCTGAAGTACTTGGTGGACAATTTTATCCGCCATTAAATTAGGTTTCCATGTGTACTGCGTAATTTTGTACATCACCTTGTCACGGAACTGTCCAAAATAACGTGGGACACTTTGGGGATTAACTAAGCGGGCCAAACCAAAGGCATCTACAGGAGACTGCGCAGCGGGCGTACCGGTTAACATCCACAGCCAATCAACGTTATCCACAAGCTTCTTTAATATCTTCCAACGGTTTGTTTGTACATTTTTGTAAGCGTTAGCTTCGTCGACTACTATTAAGTCAAACCCGCCGTTACGAATAGCGTCCTGTACTACAGCTACTCCGTCAAAATTAATTATTACAAAGTCTGCACCTGCGTCTATTATTTTACGACGTTGCTCGGCTGTCCCATGCGCCACTGAACAGCCTCGGTGCATAGCAAAAGTAAATAAGTCTTGTTGCCAAGCAGATTTCATAATAGATAGGGGGCAAATCACTAGCACCCTACGTATAAGCCCTAGTTTCATTAAGTAATCCGCAGCCCAAATAACAGAAGCGGTCTTACCGGTGCCCTGCTCGTTAAAGCAAAAAGCTTTCTTGCGTACACTTAAAAAAGAAGCTGTCTCTCGTTGGTGGTCAAAAGGCTTATATTTACCCGTCCACGTATAATCACGTTGAATAGGGGAAGGCACTTTCACGCCAATACTAGCTAGAGCTTCGGACTCCGCTTGTTCCCATTTTACTGATAGCTCGTAGAACCCATCGGCATCTTCTTTAATTATGCGGTAATCGCTTACTTTTTCAGTCACTAAGTGCGGACGCTTTGTTCGCAGTAAAATGTACTTATCTTCTATTATATTCATGCTTTAGATGTCTTTTTCCGTTCGCGCTTACTAGTCTCAGATACAAGGTTACCCTCGGAATCTCGTTTAAAAGAACGGTTACGGCTAGCAGTTTCTATCCTAACCCCATCAGAGTTCTTCCCACCTTTATCCATAGCCTTAACGTGCGCTACATCTTTGCCGTCGCCTTTAGAGACCTTACCTTCCCTCATTGCTTTTCGTCTCGCTTTGTTGCGTTGGGCACGTTTTTTCTTTTGTTCTTCTGTGCCTTGGTACTTAGCGTACTCGGCTTTGTAATCTCGTTTAGTCTTCATAATAATGTTCCCGCTGTATCTCTCGGTTGCTTAGGCGTCTACCCACCTTACAGTTTGCTTCTAGGGCGTCTTTTATTAACTGCATCCCCCACTCAGCTGCGCACTCAGGGTGCAAGTAGACATTTAACGGCTTGCTTGGATATTTTTGATCTATTTTAGTATTTTCCTCTATAGCCAACTTCACTACTGGAGAAAACATATTGTATATTGTCTGTAGAGGAAGGCGTACGTCCCAACTTACATGCGCGTCCTCCCGCTCAATACCCGCTATAAGGTTGCAGTTGGGGTAAAAACATTGATGTGCTTCCTCCCCATACTCCCAAGGTCTTGCTCTAGCATTGTCTTTTTCGTGCGCTGTCATATCATCGCTTCCTGTTATGTTCGCAGCTAGTAACCGGACAGTACGCACACAACGGCCCGCTCTTAGCGTTCCATACATCGTGTTCTTCCGCTGCTGCTAGAGATTCAAGAGGTTCATCAAACGTTGCATAGTAAGAATTTTGTAAGTCTCGACTATGTTCTTTCTTTATAAATTCATTGCTTACTACATAGGCTAGTGCAGATTTTATGTGGGTCACTTCGGGGAAATGGGTAAAGGTGGCGGCGGCTAGCATGTCTAGCTGAGCAGTGTCCGCGTACTTGGCATTTTTTCCTGTTTTATAATCGACTAAAAACGCCTTCTCTCCGTCAACTATAATTAGGTCAGCTATGCCTCTATACCATACATCTTTAGCAAAGAAACCAGTTGGTTTATAAACTCCTTCATCGTACGAAACACCTAGTCGCAGCTCGCAATGTTTTTCCCCCTCTATATCATTAAGAGAAGTTACTATTGGGTTCATGTAATCAAACTTTTTGGGGATTGGCGTCCCTTCCTTTATAAAGTCCTCCGCAGCTTTGTGCACTTGATTGCCGTAGAGCATAGCTTCACTGCCTATATCTTTGACATCCTTGGCTACTTTTAAATGGTAGTACTTCTTGGGGCACTGTTTAAACGTGCTGATGCTGCTGTAAGACCAAGCTGTCATAGGAGACCCTTCTCTTTTAGTATTTCGTAGTTTGCGGCGTGAGCGTCTTCGATAGCTTGCTTGCTTTGCCCATAGTACGGTACGGCTAAGTGTTCGCTTACTAACGCAGCGTTGATTGACGTTTTATCACTCAGCATTATAACACCTAAGTACCTACCGAACTTACCCTTCTCTCTGGTAGTTAGGGTGTATGTTCCTCCGACGTGCAGTGCGTCCTCGACAAACTTCTTTGCCACGA
>ERZ807291.9115-NODE-9115-length-10843-cov-7.843344_pt1 | contig 10843 bp, 3 predicted proteins | sample MGYA00521257_ERZ807291 | MGnify/ENA primary metagenome ERZ807291 (study PRJEB31413, sample SAMN03169783) | marine metagenome | biome: Marine; feature: Water; material: Subsurface seawater | place: North Sea | collected 2011-04-28 | depth 1 m m ...
CAAATAGCGCGGCAACCTGGACAGGGCGTGGCCGGACACCGGCATGGGTTCAGGGCATTTGCCAGAATGAAGGCATTGATATTGATGGGTTTAAAAAAGATGACCGCTTTCGCTGCTAGGCGTTGAAAGTCAAAAGCTGGACCAGCTCAAAACCCAAGCCGCCGGTAAACCTTAAATTATAATTTTACGTCTGTTTTTATATTAGAACGCCACGCTCTAATCTTGTCGGTATATAGAGGCACTCTTTGAGCCTTGCCAGCCCCGCGCAGGAAGCTAAGTCAACACATGGATATGGTGGTGATTTGGTGATGCCACAATGTCGCGCGTTAATAATCGCAGCAAACCCTATAATACTTAACCGCAGGAAAAATGCCTGCAGCTCCTTCAAATGCGTCGCAAATTGCCAGCAACGCAGCCTACCCTTAAACTGCAGCATCCCGTGTAAAGACCAGATTAGCCGCGTCTGAGCGATTGGGGCCGCTATCATTGGTATCAGCGCATACAACATACCCGGATGATTCATTGCTATGTGAAACTCGTCTAATATAAGCAAAGGGGCAGCCAGTTTCTATTCTGGCAACGGTAGGCGGGACTCAACCTGATCGGCAGGAGTTTACCGTAAAGGGTACAAAAGCCAGTCGCCGTGTCACTGATTTCCACAATGATATGGTAAGCCATGGTGCTTTTTAAATGCCTTAGGGACGGCACATACAGAACAGCGAGTAACCAGCCTGAAAGCCCAGCTGGATAACCTGTTACTCCACCAAGAAGCCAAGCCCAACAAGCCGGCCACGGTGGACGAAGCCTTTTGCTATCAATTCCTTGTCGAGACTATCCTCAAACGAGCGACACAAGTTCTATCACACATACCGATAAATCGATTTGGTATTAAATTAGTTTTTAAAGGTTTGTAAGATTTACATTTACTACCTATATTGTCGATTGTGGTATGTTATCGCAGACCGAGGTAGTTTCACCTACTTTCAGACTGAGTCCTCAAGATAAAAAAGGCACCATTAAATGATTAGAACAGCTTCTGTAATTCTAATTCTATCTATGCTGCCCACTTACCTCTTGGCAAACACCACTATTGATCCATCCAAGCTATTATCTCTTGTTGAATTAACGCCAAAATTTTTAGCAGCACAAAAAGAGTTTGCTTATGCAAAAACTCAAATTGTCCGAGCTGGAAAAACTCAAGAACCAACAATTGATTTCTCATTGTTGGGCGACTATCCACTGATCTCTGGGAGCGACAATACAACTTCACGTTCATCAACATCAGACAACTTTTATGTTGACGGTCTCGCAAAATTAAATGTTCCTTTATATGATTTTGGCGAGACTGAAAATCGGGTTGAAGCTAAAAAACTTCGCGCTGATCTTGCCGAGATAGAGTTAAAATTAGTACAGGAAAGTTTGGTTTTTGACGCCGTAAAATTTGGTGTAGAGGTCTTAAAAAAACGGGAATCACTCGCGCTAATAGCCAAAAAAAATGATTACCTTAATGCACAAATGAAGGTTGCAGAGGAACGTTTCAAGGCTGGAACTGGGACGCTGACCGACATTAAAAAAATTGCGCTTGACCTCATTGACTTAGAGGGCGAGAAGCAAAGAGACAGTTTTGAAAAAGACCGTGCTGAGCGAGACTTTTTTGAGACCTTCGGTGAACCAATCGATTTATACTTGGATGTTTTAGCAGACACAATTCCAACTGAAGGCGCTCACAACCTTGAGTTAGATCTCTCTAATTTGAAACAAATCCAAAAATTTACTATAGAGATCAGATCTCTAGACCGTGAGATCTCAGCAATCCGACTCTCTAAAAAGCCAAAAGTAAATGGCTCGATAACATCGCGATTTTTTGATATCAACAAGGCGAGGATCTCAGACTATGAGGTCTTTGGTGGTGTCAACTTATCAATGCCAATATTTGACGCTGGCATCAGGGATTTGGAAACAGATAGTTTGGAAATCAAAAAAGAAATTTTGTTTCAAGAAAAGCGCGTCACTGAACGAGAAATCAAAATTAAACTCCAGACCCTGAGCAAAAGAGCTCAAACTTTGGAGAATGAAATCTCAGACAACCAAAAAAAAATAGACGCCACAAGAAAACTACTCAATGACACAGAGTATAGAGCTGAACTGTTGGGAGAAGATTTTTATAAAATTATCTCGCAAACGTTAGAGTTAAGAAGGCTGTTTAAAAGCAAAAGTGACTTAGAGTGGGACATGAGGTTTTTGTCCTCTGAAAGCCTATTTGTAACTGAACGGTTAGTTCCAGCGATTACACTTCCAACCCCCAACAGTAGCGGCGCACAATCCCAATGATAACGAAAAAAACAAAGGGACTCCATGAGCATTGGTTCTTTGGGTCAATGCTTCGGCAAAAGAAATCTTATATACAAGTCATTGTTGCCTCGCTCTTCATAAACATATTTGCGCTTTTTTCGGCCTTTTTTGTAATGACAGTGTATGACCGCATAATACCAAATGACGCGGCAGACTCACTGATCATGCTTACGCTTGGCATTCTTATTGTGATTTTCTTTGATTTTCTGATGAAAATGGTCCGTGGGGCACTTACTGACCGCGCAGGACTAGAAATGGATAATGAAGTCGGCGAAAAACTTTTTGACCTAATAAATCAAAATGAAAAACTCATAAACACTCAACCTACAGGGGCTGTTGCTTCGACAGTTAAAGAATTTGAGACTTTGCGGGATTTTATGGCATCTGCAACTTTAGTTGCATTTGCAGATTTCCCATTTGTAGTTCTGTTCATCTTCGTGCTTTATGAATTAGGTGGCCCCATTGCTGCTGTCCCTGCAATTATCGTCGTTTCAGTAATTGTTGTGGGGCTGATTATTCAGCCACTGATTAAGAGGTTTTCATCAAATGCTCAAGTAGACGGACAAAACAAGCAAAGCGTTTTGGTTGAAGTTATTAACGGCCTCGAAACCCTCAAGGTGCTTCGTGGAGTCGCGTTGTTCAAAAACCGCTGGATGAAGAGCGTTAATGAACAAGGTAAATCTCTTGGTAAATCTCGATTTTGGAATCAATTTGTTGCAACTTTTGCACAATTCGGCCAACAGCTCTCTCAAATTGGCATCGTTGTTTATGGGGTTATACTGATCAAAACTACCGGGTTAACCATGGGTGGTCTAATTGCGTGTGTTATCCTATCGAGCAGAGCTCTAGCGCCTCTTGGCCAAATCAGCGCTCTTCTTGGAAGACTTAACCACGTCAAAGCAGCTTTTGAAAATTTAAACCGTTTATTTTCAAATATTTCAGATGAAGATAGCAGAAAGACCTATATCCGAAATCAAAAAATTAAGGGGGCAATTTCTATAAATAACCTAGAAGTCGTTTATGAAAACTCAAAAAGACCTGCCCTTGCAATTCCAAAGCTTGAGATAAAACCCGGAGAAAAGGTAGCAGTCTTAGGCAAAATTGGCTCTGGAAAATCAACGCTGATAAAATTGCTATGTGGTTTAGCTGAGCGAAAAGAAGGTTTCGTTAAACTGGGCGATATGGACATTAACCAGATGCACCCAGACGATCTGCGACGTGAGGTTGCTGTGGTACTTCAATCGTCAATGATCTTTTCTGGAACGCTCAAAGAAAACCTTCTATTGGGCAACCCGGATGCAACGGATGAGGAGATTATTGAGGTTGGTGAGCTAACAGGAGTCAACCTGATTGCGGGGGATTTACCCAGTGGTTACGATACTCACCTCGCCGAGCGTGGCGTCCAACTCTCGGGTGGTCAACGTCAAGCTATATGCATTGCAAGAGCGATGCTATCAGACCCCGCAATTGTTCTTATGGATGAGCCAACGAGTGCCATGGATAACCAGAGCGAGACAACCCTTTTAAACAACATCGAGCCATGGCTAGAAGGGCGTACCACACTTTTGGTCACCCATCGTGGAAAATTGCTGGACTTAGTAAGCCGTGTAATTGTTTTTGATGCTGGAAAGCTGATTGCTGATGGCAAAAAAGAAGACATACTTCGCCCGGCAGGAAAATAAAAACATGCAAAAATCAAATGCCAGCAATATTATTTTTTATCTTGTAATCATCTTCATGAGTGCCGGAGTATGGTGGGCTTACGAGACTAAATTGGATGAAATAATCCGAGCTGAAGCCATTATTGAACCTGAGGGGAAAATCCAAACGATACAATCCAGGTTTGGAGGAACTGTAGAAAAAATAAATGTAAAGGTTGGAGATACAGTCCCAAAGAATACGACTCTGATCACGTTAAACAGCAAAGAAGCTGAAGCAAGCCTTCTTCAAAACCAAGCTACTCTCTCTAATTTAAATGGTGAAATAGATAGGCTCACTTCTGAAGTGAACGGCCTAGCCACCATTGAATGGCGTAATCAAACAACATCAGATACAAAGCTGACGCAACAACGACTTTTTGAAGCAAAAAAAGAGAAACTGGTAAGACAAGACAATGTGCTGGCGGAAGAAATTTTAGGCCTAAAAAATAGGATTCTAGAGGCACAGCAGACAATCTTTGGATTACAGCAACAGAAAAAAAGCAAGGAAGACGAAGAGCAAATATATATTCCACTCGTAAAGCGAGGAATAGAGCCACGCATAAGGTTGCAAAATATACAAACACAGATTTTGGATCTTAAGAACAGTATCCAGTTGCAAAACATTAAGAAAAAAGGGTTTGAAATTGAAATTCAGACATTAAAAACAAAGCGACTAGAACTGCGGGCAAGTTATCAAGAACAATCTTATTCAGAGCTTGCGGATAAAATTGGAGAGATAAAGAGGGTAAAAACACAAACTGAAGCTCTTGCATTACGAGTAAGCTCAAATGAAATAAAAGCCCCTGATAACGGTATTATTACCAAAGTCTACCCAACGGGCGTTGGTTCAGTTTATAGCCCTGGTGAACCACTGCTAGAACTCGCTCCATTATCCGAAAAACTGCAAGTAGTCGCTCGGCTAAAACCACAAGATGTGACTTCTGTAAGGATAGGACAACCCGCTCGTGTTTCATTAGCGTCCTATGATTTTACAACTTATGGAACATTGTCAGCTGTAGTAACAAAAGTTGCTCAGAACACCACTGCCTCTGATGACGGATCTCTTTATTACCCTATTTGGGTGGAAACCACCTCCAAGAAACTCGATAAAAGTGGAATTCTCCCAGACATAATACCAGGTATGCTTGCGCAGGTTGAAATAATTGGTGAAGAGCGGAGTGTGGTCGACTACTTACTTAAACCACTCAAGGAAATCTCCTCACGGGCGCTAACTGAAAAATAAAAAGGCGTCCCAACAGACGCCTTTTTATCAATCATCGTTACATGTTATGCAATATCATAACGGGCAGCGTTGAGAATAGTCTCTCCATCATCTGGCACAAGTTCATCAAGATTATTGTAAAGCGTTGCAAGACCAAGCCTAATATTCGAAATCTCCAAGGCTACGTTGTCTGCGTCTTGAGAAATACTTCCATTTTCTTGGGCACTGTAGATTTTAATAGAGGTGATATTACCAGATGCAAGCTGCGTTTTAGCTGATGAGTCATCCTCCGAGTTTGGATCAACTTTATTGAAGTCTCCTCGCAAAACCATTCCATGAGAGGCGTTACTATCAAAAATTATGTAACTCCCCGTGGTGTCGGAACCCGCAACAGCAGATCCTTTTTGTGCCTCAGAGGTAACAGGGCTCTTGTCTGCTTCAGAGCCATTTGCCGCCAAATCGTTATCCAACATTTCTGTGTAGGAATAATCTTTGAGCAAGTTTGCAAGGATTAGCTTTGTCGATGTTCCTTCGGCAAAGTCATCAAGCTGAGCGGCATCTGTGTAAAGAGCTGTCATCTCATCACTCAACTCAACCTGACTATTAGCGGTAAATGCCGTTTCATTAATTGTCCAGCCATCCAATGCTAACAGTTCTCCAAAAAATTCAGCTGTATATTTGTAGCTAGCATCTTCATCCTTTGTACCGTCTACGTAGACTGAAACCGTCGAAGTTGCAGAAGAAACAATAACCCCGTCATCATTCTCTCCAGGATTTTCATCAAAGAATTCAGACGTTAGGCCGATGGAACCGGATAGGCCATAGTCATCCACACTCATGGAATAATCTCTATTCACATCGTTCGCGTCTGCGTAGGTTCCTTTGATAGAGAAATTACCCGCCTGATCTTCAGATTGGCTATAAACAACTTCTCCGTCACTATTCTCAACTTTAGTGCCGCTTGTGGTTTCACCATCAACGGTTCTCTCATATTCCGTTATCTGCTGGAGGTATGTTCCCGTCGTGTTATATTCTTGCCGCACAGTTTCTTCGAGTGAAAAAAGGCCAAATTGATCACTTATTTCATTTGTACCTTCATTGTAATACCCGGTAACAGTCCCATCAGCATCCGTAGCTGCATCTAGGGCAGTAACATTGCCCTGAACAGCGAGTACGTTCCAATTTTCATCATAACGGGTCGTCGCCCCCTCATACACCTCACGACCGCCCGTGAAGTTCCCTTCAGCGTCATAATTATATGACCATTCCAGGTCTTGGCCCTCAGGGTTTGTCTCTTGGCCAGATTTAACATAACTTAACAGAGTGGTGCCATCCTCATCATATTCTGACACCGTATTCTCTTCAAAGGTAAAGCCTTCGGAGTCCTCATATCTCTCTGCGATTATATTATTGTTCTGGTCATATTCAGTAACTGATTTTGTCCGGTAAGTTGAATCTTTGTAAATAAATTCTTCTTCATAACCAGTGAGTTTTTTATCGGTATCGTAGAACCTCGTAATGGTTGTCTTGGCGCTTACACCTTCCTGACCGTCTGACTCATCTATTACCTTCTTAGTCGAGTAACCAATAAGTTCCCCTAAATCATCTCTGACATCAGTGTAAACAACATCGTCACTTTCTACGACGGTTTGGCCAGTTTCTACCCAACCTGGACCATATTCAATGCGCACGTCATCTCTCAACTCCCAGCCTTCAACTAAAGACCAGTTTGCATCATATGTATATTGGTAACTGTGTGACGATCCATCTGGGTCAACTGATGTTCCCGAAGATACATATCCTGTGACGTCATCACTCTCATTTGTAAGCACTTCTTGGCTGTAACTTGACTGATATCCGTCACTGGACTCGTAGGATGAACTTAACCAATTACCATTCTCATCATAATAGGTTTCGCTAACACTAGTCCTTCCAAAACCATCATCCCAATAGAATATTTCTTTGCTTCCGGTCACTTCTTTATCGAGATCAAGATACAAGATCCGCGTATCTTGGTTTTCAGAGCTTGCATTCTCTCCACCTGCTGGCATCGCTCCGTAATTGCCACCGAGAGACTGTTCAATGGCATAGCCAATGAGCTCATTGCTGTCATTGAATATTTCAATTAGATCATCTTCATCAATGACAACCTCTGAGGAAATAATATTCCAGTTTTCATCATAAGTTGTTTTAACACCATTTTGGGTTTGTGAGCCGCCTAGGAAGGTCCAATCTGACGCGTAGTAATAAGTTGATGACTCGCTCCAGTTTTCTTCGTCATTACCCGAGACACTCGATGACACACGTGCGTTGGAGTAGTCTGTTCCATCGATTGTGACGTCCTCAATGCTCTCTGATGACTCGTAGTAAAATCCAAAGCTGTCCTCTGACCCACTTCCAATCCAGTTACCATCAGCATCATAAATTGAATAATGCTCAGACCAAAAACCACTTGGATCTGTCCATCGCCAAACTTCCTTGGACTCGATTATGTTTGCAGATGTGCTATTACCATCAAGAACAAGTACACGAACCTGACCATCACCCTCTTGAGATTGCTCCCCTAACCTAACCTCATAATTACTCGTGCCGTCCACCGCTTCAAAGGTGTAATTTCCATCTGGATCAAGGCCATAGCTTTCAACTTCCCAGTTTTCACCATAGATAGTCACTAGGCCATTTTGCTCAAGCTTACCTGAAATCAAGCTGTAATTTTGATCATAGACATATTCGTACGCCTCAGACCAGCCATCCCCATCTGTAAAGCTCCCGCTCTCCACCCGATTTCCGTCATCATTGGTATAATTAAGGTTTAAGCTCTCACTGCCTTCACTGTCTGAGTAGCTTGAGCCCAGCCACTCTCCATCGCCATTTTGATAGTTTGAAGACACACTACTGTAACCATCGCTATCTTCCCAGGTATTGAGATCCTCAGTGTAGAGAAGCTCGTAGTCTCCATCAAAGAATTGATATGTCGTTTGGCTGAATGCACCATCCCCAAAACTGTCACTGTATGTGCTTGCAACTCCGCGATATACAGCTGTTTCCGCAAATGAGTCTAGGACGCTCATCGCATCAGTTATCTCATCAAGGGCGTCTTTTTGGCTTTCATCAATAGTAAGAGATGTCTCAAGCCTTTCCCAATTTGCTCCATAGGAGGTCTTTTGGCCATTATTGACCTCGTAGCCTTCTAGGAAGTTCCAATTCTGGTCATAGACATATTCGTAAGCAGAAAACCAACCATCATGGCCATTACTGCCTGACTCTACGAGGACTTCAACATCATTTCCGCCTATATTGCGAGTTTCTATAACGGAGCTAAATGAGCCCTGGTTTCCATAGCTGTCTGACCAACTGCTGGACACAACATTTCCATCGGCATCAAACTCGTTTGATGAGACGTTATATTCGCCTCCCTCACTCTCCCATCGATACTCCTCAATGCGGCCCGTGATTACAAAAGCTCCATCTTCAATTTCGCCGATTAGAGTTTTAGTTTCAGTGTTTGTTGATGCTCCACTCTCACCCATTCCAGGCATTGCAAAATCATCTTCATGCACTTTAACAGTGACGTGGTGATAAACACCTTCTTGCCCCGCGACGGGGATCAAGTCATCCAAGTCAATATTCGACATTGTCCCAATAACTTGCCAGCCTTCACCATATTGGGTTGTGAGGACACCAGACGACCATTCGCCGTACACCATCTCCCATTCATTTACGAAATAATATGTTGAAGACTCAAGCACGGTCCTAGTTACGCTTCCGTCTTCATTGTAGGTCAACTCTTCATTGGTCCAAGTTTCAACCTCTTCAAAATCGAAAGATACAGTGTCTCCGTTGAGAACATATTCCCCCGTTTGTGTATCGCCGAATTTCTGCCTGAGATTAACACTAACCGAGTTACCATACTCGCTGACATTGCCAAAATGCTCGCCCGAGCTGTCCATCAGTTCGACGGAACGCTGTTGACGCTCCCCGTCACTGTACTGCTCCCAAACTGATAGAAGTCCCACGACTTCATCGCTATCATCGAGAAGTGTCGCGGTGCCAGACGAAGTGACAACGGTCCCATAACCCCAATCTTCTTCAAACTCTTTGAAATCAGAAATAACAGAAACCGCATCAGTATAATATTCTTGGATCAATTCGATAGCGGCCGCATCTCCAAGTTCTTCAACAGCCATTTTGTCCGAAGCGTCGAACGAAACGTAGCTGTCTACGACATTCCAGTTCTCGTCAAACACTTGAGTGGTGTTACCGTCAGTCCGCTCACCACCAAGGAATTGGCCATTTCCGTCATATCTGTCAAATGACTTCCCTGACCAATAGTTAGACACATCTTCGTAGCCATTAGAAGTCTCTACAATGTCGCCGTCAGCATCGTAGCGCGTCACATTCATCATTTCAGAGCGGTAATCACTACTCTCGTTAAGTGAGTAATCAATTACCATAAAAATCTTATTTTCGGCGTCCAGGTAAGTGGTTGTAGATTCAATGTTAGTGGATGAGCCGTTGCCCATATCACCATCGCCCATACCACCTGATATTGGCGGCGCATCAGTACCCAAATCATCAGTGTAATCATTGGAATAATCATTTTCCACATGACCAACTTTAGCTATGTTAGCCGACTCTTCATCGCTAAATATTGCAACTGGGGCACCGGTACCGACATAATAATCAAAGTAATTGACCCAACCCTCGGCAGTGGCGTCCTCTAAGCTGTCAAGAAACGCCTCAGAAACGCCTGTTTCTGATATTCGATCATTTGGGTTATCCGGATCAGGGCGCTCAGTGTACTCAACGCCATCCTCAGATCTGAGAGATCCTATAAAGTTACCATCATTGTCATAGCGCTCGAATGACTCTTTAGTTACAACAGAGTCATTTGTTTCGACAACATTGCCATCCTCGTCAATCGATGCATCAGTAATGTCTCTGCTAAAGTACTCATAACCGGGCACATCTCCACTGACACTATCCGGAACAAACTTATCCGGTAGATCGGCGTAAACGTTCGCAAGGTTTCTCTGCCCATTCTCAGAAACAGTCCCATCCTGATCAATACTGACGGAATAGTTGCCAACTTGCTGGTAATTGTAGCTGAAAGGACTAGCATCATATGTTGTGGTTTCAAGGCTGTACATACCAAAACTGTCATTTTCGCGATATTGAACGAAATCGCCATTTTCCAACTCTTCGACCCACATACTATTCCGGGATACCTCACCATCCCAACTATCAACCCTCTCATACGCCAATTCGTTATAGTTTGAGTCATAACGAGTCCGGCTTGAGGAAGAGTTACTGCCGTAGTTGTTAACGTATAGTATTTCTTCATACACAAACAAACCTGCGGGGCCATAGTAAGTTGTGGTTGTTTGTGTTTCACCAATACCATAGCTATCCGTTTCAGAGGTGAAATATAGCTTTTTGTCGCCCTCGCCTGTGGAGTCCATAGCGGCTAGCTCAGCCTCGGTCTTGGCAACAGTTTCGTTATCACCACCATTTATGTGGCCATCTTCTCCTTCGATGTGGCCATCTTCTCCTTCAATGTGGCCATCTT
>ERZ807291.9129-NODE-9129-length-10829-cov-12.948858_pt1 | contig 10829 bp, 7 predicted proteins | sample MGYA00521257_ERZ807291 | MGnify/ENA primary metagenome ERZ807291 (study PRJEB31413, sample SAMN03169783) | marine metagenome | biome: Marine; feature: Water; material: Subsurface seawater | place: North Sea | collected 2011-04-28 | depth 1 m m ...
GATAAGATAATTTCCAGATCAAAAAATATGGATGAGTTTTTGACATAATATAAATCGTAGGAAAGTTTCTCCTCTGTGCTCTCCAGATCCCCTGCATACTGAAAACGAATTTGTGCCCATCCTGTGAGCCCAGGTTTGATCAATGAACGACATTTCCAGTGTGGTACTTGTTTCATAATTGATTCTTCCAATTCCGGCCGCTCTGGCCGAGGTCCAACTAAGGACATCTCTCCTCTTATTACATTCCAAAATTGAGGAATCTCATCAATTCTCCAATGTCTCAAAAACCTGCCAACTTTAGTAATGCGGGAATCGCCCTCCTTTGCCCATTTGGCACCACCGTTCTCCGCATCTGCAATCATAGTTCGCAATTTATAGAGGACAAAGCTTCTCCCCTGAAAACCCGAGCGTTTTTGACGAAAAAACACAGGTCCGCCAGATTCAATATAAATGGCAACTGCAGAAATAAAGATAACCGGAGCCATCACCAGTAAACCAAGTAATCCAAATAAAATATCAAATGTACGTTTCAGCCTTTTAATAAAAGGATTTCTCAATTTCAAATCCAGCTGTATCAACCATGAATGACCAATTGACTGAGCTGGAATTTTTCGAAAAATTCTTTCCCAAAACTGGGTTATATGAACGATTTTGACACCCGTAGCCAAAACACTCAAAAGCTCTTCCTCAGAGGCATTAACCTCGTTATCCACGACAACTAAATCCACTCCCTGATCCAGACAGAGTTGAGCGAGCCCTTGCTGGGTAGACAAATTTGTATCTTCCACCCAATGGCATTTCTCCACTGCACTGTGCTCACTTTCTAGGATCAAATTTTTATTTTGACCAGAAACCATTAAGAGCACCCGCCGGGGATTTTTTTGCACCAAAAAGGCTAGACAAAAATGCACGAGAAAACACAGACCGCCAGAAAAGAAGGAAAGGTAAAAAACCACATACCGACCAATAAATTGATACTCCAATAGCCAAACCAACATCAGGAGAATGGTACTTGCCCCCAACGCAGACAGAAGAAAAAGAATAAACGAACGGACTGGGTGATTAAGAAACCTCGCCTCGTGACATCCTAGCACCTCGATCAGCAAGACCTGACAAAGGGAAAAGAAAAGCACATAACCAAGCAGTTTCTCTCTGCTTATCATCACCAAGGTCTCCATACTTGGGGCCAAATAAGTCGGGACATACCAAGCAACCATACAGCCAATCACAAAGCATATGAATACCTTTTGTTTTTTGGAAAAATTCCACTCGTCTGAATGGCTCATGCGGGCTGTGAGATTTTTTTTGTCATTTTCTTTTTAAAGGGCATGGAAATTCTTGGAGCAAGATGGGTCAAGTATCTCTTCAATAATTCGAACATGCGACCAAGTTTTCTCAACCCCCTGAACCGAGGGTTTTGAACCACTTCTACAAATTGAGAGATCGCAAGTTCGCACTCTGCCTGAAGATTTCTAACGCCATTAAAAGGAAGATGGCACCAGTTTATCTGCAAATTCTTCCTTAAATTTTCAGAGTCTAGACTCTTGGGTACAAAACCTTTCTTCTGGATCAGTTCCGTGAGGTTTTCATGAACTAACTCGCCCAAAACCCGCTCCGTGTATTTCTCGGAGGCGATGAGATCCCTGTAGGCGTTCTCTGCTAAATTACTCAACAATTCATCATTGCGTAAAGCATTCACAATTTCAGAAAAGTTAGAAAAATCCTTCTCAAGTTGAAGGAAATGCACGCCTGGCTTGATTAACCCGTTATACCAACCCGGGAAAAGAATCTGTGGAGTCTTAAGAGCAGCAGCCTCAAAGACCCTGGGTGATATACTTGAATAGATCAATTTTCCGTCATAAGGCTTAAGTACGGTTTCTAAGAGAGCCTCAAAAGATTGGCCTGAACTCTTTCCCATTTCCTCATCTATCAACCTTTCAATAGTTCCATCCCGGTCCCATATACTCGCTCCACTTTCCGATCCCAAGGTTGCCCGGCATGAAGACATTGCCCTGACCCAGTCCTGTCCGTATAGCCTGTCTTCCTCTCTCACACTGACATCTATTTTCAAACCAAACTGGGGCGCACGATGGGACACTTCCTTAGCAATTAAGGATTTCTCATAACCCAATGAACCGGAACAAAGCGGACAAACGCGGCTCCGGTAAAACAGATCAATCTTACGATCTTGAATCGGAATAAATTCTGGATTTACACGAGGTTTTGGAGCATAACCCGCCAAAACCGTCACCCGTCTCATCTGGTTCAAGCCAGGATGGTCGTAGGCGATATTGTGCAACTCTGGTCGCACAATTGTGAAAAGAAGATCAGTACCAATATCTGCCATCGCTTGGCTCGCTAGATGAACCCTAAGATATTCATCCTGTAAAAATTGAAATACCACTCCGCCAAACTCGCTTACCTTTTGTTTTAGTTCGTTCGAGCAATAATATTTTTCCTGCGGGTGTATGGAGTAATGGAACCCAACTGCATCGAAAAAGTTCAAGTCAATCTTATGAGCCAAGCGGTTGGTTAAGGAATTAACAACAAACCATTGATCCGGAGAACCCGCCTGGATTGCCCGGATGTGTTCACCTACACATTCTGCGTTGTGCTCTGTATTTGCGAAAAGAAGTATTCTTTTTTTTCTTTCCAGAATCATTGGCTGGATGGATGACTCACGATTGCCTCCACCATTTTCTGGGCTGCGGTGCCATCTCCATAAAAGTTAGGAACCGGAATTTTATCCGATTTTTTAAGTGCCTCAGCTACCGCGGCGGGGATGGAACCTGAATCAGCTGGATCGGCCAGTCGGTTCCACCCGGAGTTAACTAACTCAACCCACTCAGTTTCCCGGCGACAAGTAACGCAAGGAGTTCCGCAAAAAAAGGCCTCTTTTTGAACTCCTCCTGAATCAGTTACTACCACTTGGGCACTTTTCATTAAAGCAAGCATCTCAAAATAACCCACAGGTGGCTGAGACATTTCCCCGTTTAATCCATACTGTTGGATAAGCTTTTTTGTTCTGGGGTGAATGGGCCAGACCAAGCCCATCTCATTACTCAGCGATTCCAACCCCTTTAATATGGATTCCATTATTTTAGGATCATCCGTGTTTTCGGCACGATGAATCGTAACCAATGCAAATGGATCTTCGGGAATGTAGATGTCCTCAGTTTGAGCAACCTCGCTAAAAAAGAGGCATGCGTCGTACATGACATCACCTACTTCGTATATGGAGTTTTGGTCGTAACCTTCTGCAAGCAAATGTTCGCTCGCCGTAGATGTGGGGGTAAAGAGAATAGTTGCTAGTTGATCAACCAGTAAACGATTAATCTCCTCGGGCATTTTACGATTAAAAGACCTGAGACCAGCCTCGACATGGGCAACCGGAATATGAAGTTTCGAGGCTGCTAAGGCTCCAGCCAGGGTGGAATTGGTATCCCCATATACCACCACCCAATCCGGTTGTTCCGTCATCATTACCTCTTCCAGACTGGCCAGCATCTTGCCCGTTTGAGCTCCGTGACGGCCAGAGCCTGACTCTAAATTGTATTTGGGCACGGGGAGTTTCATTTGCTCAAAAAATACCTTGGACATCGAGTCATCGTAATGCTGTCCAGTATGAACAATAATTTCCTCCCAATTGTCCAATTTAACCCAGGCGTTGGATAGCATGGCAGCTTTGACAAACTGTGGTCTTGCTCCGACTACTGAAAGGACTTTCTTTTTTCGATTCATTAAAATTTTATTTATTTAGAAACTGAGTGTTTCTTGAACAAAGATGACTGAAATACTTTCCTTTTAAAAAAGTAACAACGAGCAAAAACCGTAACCAATCAGGAATGACTTTGAAGAGTTCGCCTAAGTAGGACCGAAATCGGTCAACTGGGGTTGCTGAAATCGCCTCATTCTGTAAAACTGGGATGTTCTCCGGCAAATTCAAAGACCTCTCAATTGGCGGACCTTTGACTTGGTTCCAACTCGCATAGAGCACTTCATCAAAACCTTCAACAAAACATCGATAGGAATATTTCCCTGAGACAATCAGATCCTCATAACAACGATCAATCATTGCCTGCATATTTTCGGTTTCTTTCAACTTATCGATCACCTCATTAAGGTTGGAAAAATCCCTAGCCAGTTGCACATAGTGTCTGTCTGGTTTGAGGATGCCAGAATATTGGCCCTCAAACATAATCATGGCACACCCAAGTTTGGCTGCTTCAAAACATCTTGGAGAAATCACCTGGATTTCCAAAACTCCGTCTTGCTCAAGAAGATCAGGGGGGAGGTTCTCGAATTTCGCCCAAGGTTTGAACGCCTGATATAAATGAAGGCGGTATTCAAGAATGCCTGTAAAATCAATAAGGCTGGATCCGCTGTCTGTCCCCAAAGTTGCCTTGCAATCTCCAAGAAACTCGATCCAGTCATTGCCATAAAGTCGGTCCGATTCCCTGGAGGATATATCAACTTTAAGCCCCATGCCTTTAGTTAATATTCTAAATTTTTCCCCAATTAAAAATTTCTCCTGTCCTTTCCTCCCAAGAAAGAAAGGTAGCTTTCGGGCCCGGTAGCCAACATCGATCCCGCGATCGCGGTATGGTTTAAAAGCAGGACTTGAACAAGCATCCGACACATATCCGGTTAAAGTGGAATGAATTTCCACCCCAGGGCTTAACGCTGCATACATTTTTCGGGCAACTTCGATTGGGGCACAAGAGAAAAGCACATGAATGCCTGCATATTTGAGGTTCATACAAATGAAGTCTACCCGACGGTACTCATCTTGGATGAAAACGATTTTCAGACCTTTAAAACTCCTGATCCTTTCAAGAGTCTCACGAGAAATATAGCGTTCGGAAAGAAATGAAATTGAGTAGTGAACGATCAAACAATCAAAGCGTTTGAGAATTTCAGATGTGGGCAAACCTTTCAAAGAAGACCAAACCGTAATCTTATGCTTTGAGTACTGTGCAAATGCATCGATGTGCTCAGAAATGGTTGATGCATCCGAACTTCCAGAAGGACGATTACAAAAAAGCAAAACCTGCAAAGGTCTTTCTTCTACGCTCATATTGTAATTTTTATCTTAATTTTTTGACTTTTCAACAGAGGGTATTGTGCATCAAAAGCTCAGGAGTAAAAAATTTAATTGAACACTATCGTGCTCAGGAATCCAACATCAGCTTCTCGTGTTTCATCATACAGGATTGGATGGTATTAAAATTTTCTTTGGTCCATTCTACCTGTCTTGAAATCCCTTCTTGCATACCTACTTGAACGGTAAAACCAAGCTCCTGTTGTGACTTTAGGGTACATCCAAATCGCTTGCCTGAACGGTCCCAATCCCTCGCCGGTTTGAGTTCGGGGGGAGTAGGATTACCTGTCATTGAATTAATTATGTCTGCCAATTCTTTGATCGTTGTTTCAACCCCAGAGGAAAGGTTGTAGACTTCCGCAGGCACTCCCCGTAATGCACAGGCCATCAATCCCCGGGCCATATCTTCTACAAAAATAAAATCCCTGCTTGAACGACCCTCGTTTTCCAGGGGTAGAGATTCATGAGCGAGTGATTTCCAAACAAAAGTTGGAGTAACATTTCGCCAAACCGTATGGACGGTGCCACGCCAGCGTCCTGCTCCGAGAATTTCCCGCGGTCCATAAACATTTTGAAACCTTGCCTTCACTACAGGCAATCCATGTGTTCGCCAAAAATAGTTCCCATACATTTCCCCGATCAGTTTTGAAATGGAATAAGGAGAGTCGTGAAATAAGGATACCGGAGCATCCTCGGTCGTGGGCATGGCGTCCTCATAGGTTTTTTCTGCCACGGCACAGCCGGCAGCTGCATAAACCACTTTTTCAAGAGTAGAAATCCTGCTTAAACGGTCAAAAAGTTTCAGGCTGGTAAGGGTGTTGTTTTCGTGATCTGCAAATGGATCAGCCATAGATGACTGATTGCCGTGATAACATGCGAGATGGAAGGCATAATTAAGATTCTCAGGCAACGAATCAAGAATCGCTTTTTCGTTTATTGAGCCGTTGATAAATTTAACCTGGGGGGAAACTGGAACATTGAATTCTTCAGAGGAAAGAAGATTGTCCACGATAATAATTTCACGGGGGTGCTCCTCTAAAAGTTTTAACACAAGGTTCGAGCCAACAAAGCCAGCTCCTCCCACTACAAGTATGGTTTTATCAGAAAAATCAGGTTCCATCTGGATTCAGTTTTTCTTGGGTTCGCTCAAATGAGAGTAAATCGCTGATACTCCGTGTTGGTCATACCATGCGAGCATCCTGCTTATTGTTTCTTCGAATCCTACCTGTGCCCGCCAGCCAAAAGCTTCTGCGGTTTTGGAAGGATCAAGCACAACTTCCTGTACATCGTCTGCACTAGGTTCAACTAAGGGGGGAGGCTGCTCAGGGCGGATAGAAAGATAATTGCACACCGCTTGAAAAACTTCCTGCATAGATTTTGATTCCCCGGAGGATACATTAAATACACCGCTCGGAGAATCCCGAGAGACCACAAGGTTCATGAGCGAATGAAAGTCTTCCATATCAAGAAAATCTCTTTTTGTATTGCTGCAAAAACAAGGCTTACCATCTTTCAGCCTCTTGTAAAAGGTAGGGATTGGACCGATCGAAAGACGAGGCCCCGTAACATTGGCAAGGCGAAGTGAAGTAACAGGCAAGGAAGACTGCAGCAAGTACTGTTCTCCGGCAGTCTTAGATATGCCATAACTGGTAAATGGGCGAAGGGGATGATCGACCGGAATAGGTAAACGATCTGGATTTCCATAACATAAAGCAGTTTGAAAATGCACGAGCTTTCTAACCCCAGTACGCATGGATGACTGTGCAACATTGATCGTACCCTCAACATTTGTGCGTGTGTCCTCCCTCCAATCATTGGGGTCTTTATAGGAGGCTGCCGAGTGAATAACGACCTCAGGTTTAAAGTCATCAAATGTTTGATCGACCAATTTTTGATCCGTCACACTTCCCTCAATTAATTGCAACCCATCTATATCAGGAACCACTTCCCTTCGACCAGTTGCGAAATTATCGATGACCAAAATTTCATGCCCTACTGGTAGCCATTTTTCAATCAGGTTTGACCCCAAACAACCTGCACCTCCGGTAATTAGAATTTTCATGAGTCAGAAGTTATCGGTTTTTGAAATTGCACATACAAATCTAAACCTAGCCAAGGGCCGAAAAGCTTGAGCTTTATTTTTCGGGGTATTGGAAAGAAAAATTTAGAACCAATATTTTCAGATCTAATTTTTGGCTCAATTTTGTAGGAACTAAGTAGAGCACGAATTTGTTTAGATGAGAGAAATTCAGTAAATGGCGCAGACTCTCCCTGCGAGTTTGAATCATATTTGAATCGCTCCCCCGCATCAGCGTTATGAGGTTTGTAATCCTTCCCCGAGCTTATCCACCTTTTGAAAGTGTCAAGAGGAGAAAACAACCACTGTCTGTAAGAAAAGGCATTATAAACCATGATAATCGCATTCCCCCCTGGCTTAAGAGCTCCAATAACTTGGCGTAAAGCAAGTTCGAAATTTCCAGTATGATGCAAGCAACCAATTGAGATTATATTGTCGTAAAAATTTTGGGGAAATGGATAGGTTAAAACATTTCCCTTCACAGTATCTCCAGATAACTTCTTTTCATTCAACCGTTGGGCAACAAGTGAAACCGGGGCATCCGCCACATCCATGCCAAGATAAGAACCGCTTTTTTCGGCTAATTTTTCAGAAACTGTTCCCATGCCAAGTCCAATTTCCAGAACTTGATTACCCGCCAGAGACTGAAATGGAATATAAGCACCTAAATATGGATAAAAATTTAAATACCACGAATCAAACTGTTCCCTGTTCTCAAAATTATTTTTTCTAAGCGAAATGGTTCCACAAGGTTCTTCCCAAAAATTTTCGTTTTTCTTTTCCAGGACAACAGAATGTGAGCTCTCAGACATTCTTTAGGTGGGTATAACCTCCAAATACGCCAAATTCCTTAAAGTATTCCACTCCCAGCCTGATAATTTCAGAAAACGGAGTAAAATCAATCGGACCAAAATCAGTAAGGGTACGGGAAGGATCCAAAAGAATGGAAGGTGCCTCATCTTCTCCAATCTCACGAATTTCCGGCTCTGGATAATTGTCGAAACCAATTGAATCTACCACGGCATCATAAAGTTCCTTGATCGCCACATCCCGCCCCGAAGAAAAGTGGTAAGCCCCGCTGCCTGTACCGTCCACTGCCTTGATTACAGAATTTGCTAAATCCCCCACAAAAACAAAATCTCTGCGAGCGGTCGTTACAAAACATTTTTTTCCTTCAGTAAGCCTCTGGTAAAAAATGGGGAGTGGACCGGAAACATTGCGTGGACCGATCACATTGGCCAACCTGAAGGAAACATAGTCAAGCCCAGAGATCTCCAAGTAATCCTCGGTTACAGTCTTGGAAATTGCGTAGGATGAATTGGCAGGGAACTTAGGATGGCTAAGGGTTATTGGCTGCTCCAAAGGCTTTAATCCATAGCACAATGCAGTTTGGAAATAAATAAAACGGGCTCCGACTAAGCGATTCGTAGCTTGGATCAAATTGGTTCCCCCCACACAGTTAGTCAGGGTATCGTTGTGCCAATCGTCAGGATCTTTGTAAGATGCGGCAGTGTGAACCACGACATCAGGCACAAACTCATCAAATAATTTATCGACCAGCCCCTTGTCCGCAATGGTGCCCTCAACAAATGTAAGACCCTCATGGGATTCAGGTAAGTGAGATCTTCTGCCAGTAGCAAAGTTATCAATCCCCAAGACTTGGTCTCCTCTTTCGAGAAGCAATTCACTGATCCTTGATCCAATCTGTCCGCACGCTCCAGTTACTAATATTTTCATTTGTACAAATTTCTAAAATTACACCTTAAATTGTTGGGAAACTTACTCAAAGGTAAATTACTGCATCAAGGATTTATAGTATGCCTGTTGGTCGTGAAAGGTTTGATGCCAAATCTCCAAGCTTAAAAGTGACCAAACTTTTCTTGAGAAACGTCCAGCAGTTTCAAAATTCTTTAGGACTTCACTCGCATTAACATAGGGTCTGTTCTTCTGGGCCATTCCATGAAAAACATCCTGGGCAAAGCCTTTTAGCTCATTGCTCATCCACTCCTTTAACGGTACAGGGAAACCCATCTTATCCCGTCGGTTAAGAATTTTACCCGGAATTACATCTGAAAATCCTTCCTTTAAGAGATGCTTCATCCGTCCACCGGAAAATTTGATATCAGCCGGAACAGTTGCCGCAAATTCAACGATTGGATGATCCAGTAGAGGAACCCTACTCTCCAGTCCATGTGCCATACTCATGCGGTCTTCCACCTGGAGCAGAGCTGGAAGCAGTGTTTTAAAGTCGAAATGGGTCATGTGGTCAAAGTAGGAGCCCTTTTCCACATTTTTCGTATTCAGAAAAATTTCCCGGAAAGATTCAAACACCGCTTCTTTGTTTAACTCAGACCAGTCGATTTCTCTTTCCATATCAGACGAGCGATTGATCAATCTAAAGTAGCGGGCGTCTAAATCGTCAAAAAGCCCGTCTCTCCAGAATTCTTTCATCATTGGCTTGTACTCCCGCAAAAGTCCCAAATTGGGCACAATAGACTCAATGGTCACAACATAATTTCCATTCCTGTATGTTCCATCTATGGCTGCACGGATGCATTGTTCAAAATAGGCCATTAAATAGCGGGCATATCCTCCGAATATTTCGTCCCCTCCCTGCCCCCCGAGCACTACCTTAACTTTCTCCGCAGCAAATTTGGATACCATATACTGCGGAAAGGAACCAGGACCAGCTACTGGATAATCCAGATGATAAATTACCTTACGCAGGTTTTCCTCAAAGTCCTTGTGGGTGATATCGGTTAAGTTGAAGTTTCCTCCACAAGAATCCACCGCCAACTTGGCATATTCGCTTTCATCATAGCCAGGATATTCCATGAACCTTCCATGAAAAGCTTCCTGGTTATTTGAGTCATGCCTAGAGGCAAGAATTGCCATGAGACTGGAATCAATACCTCCGGACACATAAGAACCTATGGGCACATCTGCTCGCAGGTGGCAGTCAATTGAGTCGGACGCTAACTCGCGCAGACGAGAAGGAAATGAACTTTTGGGAGAAGACCAATCAATCCCATACTCAACATCCCAATAGCGACTAACCCTTACAAAACCATTTTGTACCGAGAGGGAATGGCCCGGGAGCAACTGCTTAATACCTTTGAACATGGTATTTTCTCCGATCACAAAATTAAATGTCAGGTATTCCGCCATCGCCAAAGGATCAGTTTCAATAGATGGCAAAAAAGGCAAAAGAGCCTTCGCCTCCGAGGCAAAGTAAAGAGTCTCCCCGATTTGGGCATAATAAAAAGGCTTTATGCCAAAACGATCTCGAGCACAAAGTAAGGTTTTTTTGGATTTGTCCCAAAGAGCAAATGCAAACATTCCCCTAAGATGGCTCATGCAGTCGGGTCCATACTTGTCGTGGGTGGCAAGAATCGTTTCCGTATCTGAATGAGTTTTAAATTTCCACCTATCTTGAAAAGATTTTCTTAGTTCTAAATAGTTATAAATTTCCCCATTAAGAATTATGCTTGTACCATTTGCCCCGTGCATTGGTTGAGAGGCAGCCGAACTAAGGTCGATAATTGATAAACGCCGGTGTGCCAGTCCAACTGATTGATCATAAGAAATCCATTCTCCCGAATCATCCGGCCCCCTATGGCTCAAAAGTCCCCCCATAACCTCCAACGCCTT
>ERZ807291.9132-NODE-9132-length-10828-cov-3.832266_pt1 | contig 10828 bp, 11 predicted proteins | sample MGYA00521257_ERZ807291 | MGnify/ENA primary metagenome ERZ807291 (study PRJEB31413, sample SAMN03169783) | marine metagenome | biome: Marine; feature: Water; material: Subsurface seawater | place: North Sea | collected 2011-04-28 | depth 1 m m ...
TAATCATTAACAACTAATATTATAACTATTTTTTTATATATGTGGTGTAAAAATTAAAACTATTTATCTTATATAAAAAATTAAATAAGACTTTGTCAAATTTAATTTTTTATTATTTTTTTTACTTCTAATAACTTGCATTTAGCTCTAATATTATTAATATTTTTTATAATTAATGGTTAATATTTAATAAAATTTAGAATTAATTCAGAGCAATTTGTAATGTTTAAATTAAATTTTTCCTTTATTTTCTTATAATATTTAGAATTCTTAGGTTCAAGTTTATTTAAAATTTTACTAAAATCTTCGTAAGAAATATTTTTCCAAACTTCATTCTCAACTCTAATATAAGTTCTATCGTCTAGTAAATATTGGTTTCTTTCCCAAGGTCTTAGGTCAGAAATTAAATCAATACAAGGAATTTCACTAAAAATAGTTTCTTCATTTGCAGATGAACTTGATATAATACAAAAATCTGAAATTTTCATTAATTCTAAACTTTCATTGGGATATATATCACTACATACAAATATATCTCCTTTTAGACTTTTATCAATATCATTATCTTTTGGTCTTTGTTTAACAATTATTTTATATCCAAGTTTATTTAAGTGAGAATAAATATTTAAAATATTGCTTTTTTTGAAATAACCTCTAATCTTAGGAAATAAAAATAAACAATATTTATTATTGGGACTTAAATTAAATTTACTATAAATAAATTCTTTAGCAGGTATATTTTCAAACTTTGTACTTCCTAAAAAAATATTTTTTTTATTTTTAAATGACTTATTGAATTTTATATTCACATCTTTTGCAATTTTGATATTTTTATTTTTTAACTGATCCATTTGACTAATAATATTTTCATTTGTAAAGCACGCATAATTAATTTTATCAATAAAATAATGATAAACTGCCCAAAAATTCATATGTTCAGTTAAACTAATTTTTATTGATTCTCTACTTAATTTTGATAAAAGACTGTTTTTTAAAGCAATTTTTCTTGGAGGACCGTAAATATCTCCATCAATCATAAAAAATAAAGATTTTATTTTTGATAAATCTATTTCATCTGATCTAATTTCTTTTATTTTGTATTTATCCAAATATTGCTTTATAATTTTATAATTATTTTTTTCGAAAATATTTGCATACTCTTTTGTTATATTTACATTAAAAATAAATATGTTATTATAACCTCTTTTATTACATTCAATTACTATTGGTATAAAAAACTGTAAAAATGTAATTGATGAAAATAAATAATAGATGTCTTTTTTCATATGTTATTACAATATATTATAAATTATTTTTCTTGCAAAATTCTCTTAATCTTTTCTCATGTAATATTTAATAATAAATATTTGAGTGAATTAATACCAACTGAAGCATCAAAATCAATAATATACCATGAATTTGATAATACATTTTTAAAAAATAAAAGTTATATTAATGATAGTATTTATTTTATAGGAACATTAAAAAAGTCTTCATTAAATGATAAATTAATATTTTGCTATTTCTCATTTATATTAATTTAATTTATTTTTTTTTTACTACGTATAGTATTCTTGTTTCTTTATCTAACACTTTTTTATATGTTATATTTCCTATATTTTTTAATAATGATTTCTCAAAGTTTTTCACATTATATTCAACTTTATGAGATTTTTTATTAAAATCTAAATGTTTAAATTTTTTAATTACTGAATCAGTAGGATCTATCCACTCAATAAATAAATATTTATTAACATACTTATTAATATAAGTAAATATATCATCAAAGTTACCATAAATAGTTGTACATGAGTAAATCCAATGTATTAATGCTAACATTATTACAATATCTGATTTTTTATTAATATCATCGCCAAAGCTATATTTTAATGACTCCAAATTTTCTAATTTTAGTTCTGTTTTAATTAAATTTATTAGATTTATACATTCATCATCATGATCTAATGCAAAGACGTTATACCCAAAAAAAATGGATTGTAAAGAAAATAACCCGTTAGAACATCCGATGTCAGTTAAAGAGTTACATTCTTTTTCTAAATAATATTCTTTTAATAGGTCACTAATTATTTTAAATTTTTGTTTTTTGCCCTTTAAATTAATTTTATTTTCAATAATTTCATATTTATGATAACCAGAAACTATAATTTTATTTTCCTTTATCTCTAAATTTGGTACTTCTTTTTGAGAACCTCTATTATCTCTTTTGCTATTTTTATATATCATTAATTTAATTTAATATTTTTTATACTGACAGTATAAAAAATATTAATTTAAATTAATGACAAATATATATTTAATAATATCAAATCTAAATACAGGTAGTTATTCTATGAAATATAATTTAATTAAAAAAATTAATCTTAAAAAAGTAAACTTAATTGTATCTTCTAAAATTATACCAAATAAGAATAGTTTATATATAATAATAAAAAAAGTTAATTCTGGATTCTTTGAAGAAATAAAAAAATTAAAAAAATATAACAATTATTTTATATTTGAACCTTTAGATTTAGGATGGAATAAAGAACCATTATCAAAATATGTTAATTTTATGAGTTCAATTATAGAAAATTTTGATTATATTATTTTTAATAGTAAATATACTCAATCACTTTTTGCTAAAAATGTAAATAATAGTTCTGTTATATATCATGAGTACGATAGTAGATTTAGTAATAATTCTAAAGTACAACCCATAGTTCAATATATAGGATCAGAATCAAAGTCCTCCTTTAGTAAGAAAGATTTTGACAAATATAATATATCGCATGTTCATGCATCTAAATATATAAATAATTTTAAAGATAATGTACTTACTTCGATACATATAGATCACTTAAATGACAACTTTACCTATTATCACATTCATACTGCAACTAAACTATCGACTGCTATATATTATAATTCTATTTTTATTTGTAATAAAATTCCTGTGTATGTAGAGTTATTAGGAAATGACTATAATTTATATTTAAAAGACGATCTAAGTAACATTGAAGAAATAATATCAAATGCTAAAGAAATTATTAATGATAATGATTTATATAATAACTATGTATCTAAAATGAAAAATGTTAAACGAGTCCTTTCTCCCGAAAATGTAAAAGATTGCTATGAAAAGATAATAAAGTCATTTTTAAAAAAAATAAAAAAAAATAAAATATAATCTATTTTCCAGAAAAGTTACTAACATTAATATTAATCTAATTTATTAACTTAGTTCCTCGTTAATTGTCCAAACATTTTTTTATAATAATCTCCTCTGTAAAACAACTTTTATTTTAAATAAAGATATAATTTTCAACCTTTTTATAATATTTATCTACATCATATATAGAATATTATGAATGATATAGATAAAAAATTAACTATATATCATGTAGATAAAAAAAAATTCATCCAAAAAAAAATAATTTTACCTAATATTTTCTATAGTAAATTTAAAGAATTAAATCTAAACAAATTTTCAAAATACTTATTTAATGACTTATTTTCTATTATGACTACTGACCAAATTTTTATATTTTATAATTCAAAAAGAACTGATATTATTAAATATATTGGAAAAAAGTATCCTTACTTCTGCTTTTTTTTTGTTGGTGCAAAGTTGTCTATTAACAAAAGAGTAAGAGCTTCATTAGTTAATGTTAATTCTTTCTGTACAAAATATACTAATTACGGTAAGATTAGTAATAAAAAATTTAATTATATTGCAAAAACGTATATAAAATTTAATGATAAATTAAGTTATAATAATAATGGTAAAATAATTATATATGTTAACAACTCAACAGGTTGGTGGGGAAAATTTATTAATTTAGAAAATCTTGAAAAATTAGTAGAAAAAATACGATTATATAAAAATAATGAAATAGTAATAAGACTACATGAAAAAGACTTTAAAGATAAAAAGTTTTCTGAATTAATTAATATACTGGATAAAAAGTTTGATGATAAGGTATATTTTGATAAGCAAAGTAAGCCTTGGAATAAAATTATAAATGAAGTTCATTGTGTATTTATACAAAATTCATTTACATTATTTGAATTGATGTCATATGGTATACCTATATTTAGGATGGAAGAAGTAGTTTCATACAATATCTATGATGATTTATACTATCCTAAAGATGAAGAAATGAAATATTTTAATGATTTAAGTTTATATAAAATAGATAGAAAAAAACTTTTAAAAAAATATTATTCACATTTGGTCTTTGAATATGATGCTAAGAAATTAGTAGATTTTGTTACTCATTTATATAAATCTTATTACCTGAATTAAATTTAATTATTTTCTAAACAGAAATTTCTTAGTTTTAGCAATTTACTAATAAATCCCTCTAATTCATCTAAGGGAAATTGTGTAGGTGCGTCACATTTTGACTCATCTGGTCTATCATGTACTTCCATGAATATACCATTAACTCCAAACAAAACTGCCATTTTTCCCATTTCTGGAATTAATTCTCTTAAACCACCTGCCTTTACAGTTCCATCTGCTTGTATTTGTGCAGGTTGTTGTAAACAATGAGTAATATCCATTGACACTAAATTTGTATCACTTCTTAACCAAACTAAACTTCTTGGATCTACTACTAAATCTTGAAATCCATACATACTACCTCTTTCACATAAAATAACTTGATCATTTCCGAAATCAATTAGTTTTTCTTTACATTTGTGCATAACTGATGGTGGAGCAAACTGTGCTTTTTTAACATGAATTATCTTACCTGTTTCTGCAGCAGCTTTTAGTAAATCTGTTTGTCTACATAAAAATGCTGGAATTTGGATTACATCTGCAACTTCTGCCACAATTGGCGCCTGCCATGACTCGTGGATATCTGTTACTATTGGCAAACCGACTTCTTCCTTTACCCTTTTTAATATTCTTAATCCTTCTTCCATTCCTACACCTCTATATGAAGAAGCTGATGATCTATTTGCTTTATCAAATGATGATTTAAATATGTATACAATATCAAACTTATCCATTATTTTTTTTATCTCTCTCGCCATATGCATAATATGGTCTTCGTTTTCAATAACATTTGGACCTGCCATAATGAAGAATTTATTTTCTAAATCTTTAAAATTTAACATATTATATATAACTTTTATAATAAATTCAATTTTCATACTTATTTTTTAAATATTCAAAATCTTCTATCGTATCAACACCAATCTCATGACTTTCAGATAGCACTGAATTAATCCTATAACCATCTTCTAATATCTTTAACCATTCTATATCTTCAGTTAATTGATATGGAGTGTTGGAATCTAAATATTGATTCATAATATAATCTTTATCAAAAACAAAAACACCTATATGTCCATAATAAGTTTTACTTTCATTATATTCCTCTTTTTTTAATCCAGGAATAACATTTCTTGAACAATACATTATATTATTTTTTTTATCTAAAATCATTTTTCCGTTTGATCTTTTATAAATTTCTTTTTTATCTGTATGTACAAAATGTAAAGTTGAACATTTCATATCTGGAATTTCAAAACGTTTATCTATAAAATTTTTTATACAATTATCAATATTATTTGGATTAATAAATGGTTCATCACCTTGAACATTTATTACTAAATCGCAGTCGGAATGACTATTTCTAATATATTTAACTATTCTTTCAGTGCCGTTTAGACAATATTCAGTAACCATTCCTACTTTTCCTCCAAAAGATTTAACTTCATTTTCTATTCTTTCATCATCTGTTAATACAATGATGTCATCTACTAACTTACATTTTTTAACCTGTTCATAAACTAAATTAATAACTGTTTTGCTATTAATTTTTAACATGGGTTTACCAGGTAGTCTTGATGACTCATATCTTGCAGGAATAAAACAAACTTTTCTATTAAAACCTGAAATTATATTATATATTTCAGATAGACAACCTTCACCACCTTTAGATTTTAGAACATTAATTCCTTTAATGGATAACAATTGTTGATTACAATCTTTTGGTGTAAATTTATATCCAGAAAGTTCAAGAACTTCCTTATCATTTAAGTCATCTCCTATATAAGAAACCTGATTCCAAGTAATATTATTAATACTTATAAAATTCTCTAAGAATTCTTTTTTATTTTCACATCCTATTACAACTTTATCAAAATTAAGTCTTTCGCCAATCATTTTTGTTACATTAGACTTATCACCAGATAAAATCATTGTCATTATTCCTTTATTTTTTATTTTTTTAACAGCTGACCCGTCTTTCATATTATATCCTTTTGTATGATAGCCGTTATCATCAAAATACCTTTTTCCATTGGTCATTACTCCATCGAAGTCAGTTACAAATAATTTTATATCCATATATTAAAAGAAACATTCTTTTTTAAATATTCTACCAAAAAATAAAATGTATACATATTATAATGGATTATTCAAATACTTCTTCAACAATAGATATAATTAGAAATGAAGTTAATCACCAACTAAATAATATGCCATTAGAAGATATTAATAATTTGAGTGAAATTATATCAAATTGTAAAAAGAATATATATTTTACAGGAATAGGAAAATCTGAAAGTATAGCTTTCCATACATGCAGTTTATTAAAATCAATAGGTGTTAAATGTTATCCATTAAACTGCATCAACAGTTTACATGGTGATATTGGAAGTTTAACAGAAGACGATATTGTAATTTTATTTAGTAAAAGTGGTAATACATCGGAATTAATTAATTTAATTCCCTTTTTAAAATTAAGAAGATGTACTACAATAGGAATTTGCTGTAATGAAAAGTCAAAATTTAAAAATATATGTGATTTAACATTGATTTTGCCAATGACTAAAGAGTTAGAAGTTAATAAAATATCATCTATCCCAACAAATAGCTATATGTCCCAGCTAATATTTTGTAATATTTTAACAACAAATCTTATTCAAAAAAAGAAAATTTCTATATTTGAATATAAAGAGAACCATCCAGCAGGTAACATAGGAAAAAATTTAATGACAATAAATGACATTCTATTAAAAGAATTTCCAAAAATAAATTTAGGTAGTAAAAATGATATTAAAATACATGATATTTTATTAGAAATGACTAATCATAATATTGGATGTTGTTTTTTTATGAAAGAAGATAAATTATATGGAATTTTAACTGATGGTGATATCAGAAGATTAATTTTAGAAAATAATTCTCCAGATAGTATTAATGTTAAAGAAATTAATACTAAATTTAACTTTGAATCTGATAAATTAAAATTTATTAATAAAATAGTAAATATTAAAACAAAAAAATTTATTCCTGTAATCGAAAATGATAAATTTATAGGAATAATTAGTTATAGAGATATATTAAATTAAATTACTTTCTAAATTTTTAGAAGTTAAACTATTAAGTCCTTTCTCTAAATTTATTGTAACATTCCATCCTAAATCCTTTAACTTTTGATTACTTATAAAATATCTAGAATCATTAAATGGTCTATCTTCTATATAATCTATCCATTGATCGTAATCATCAGTATCTTTTATTTTTTTAATTAATATTTTAGCAATATCCATTACAGAAAATTCCATACCATCATCACAACCAATATTATAAATTTCTCCTATTATGCCATTTTCTAAAATAGACTCAAATGCCCTTGCTGTGTCATATGAATGTAAAAATGCTCTTATTGCCGATCCATCACCTTGAATAGTTACTTTTTTATTTTCATTTAATAATTTAATAAATTTTGGGATTAACTTTTCTGGGTATTGATTTGGCCCATAAACATTATTACCTCTTGTAATTATTATTGGCATTTTATAAGAATGATTATAAGACTGGGCAATTAATTCTGCACCTGCCTTTGTAGCTGCATATGGATTAGTAGGACACAATATAGAATGTTCTGTTTTTTTACTTTCATCTATCGAAATCATCGATTCACCGTAAACTTCATCTGTTGAAACATGAATAAATTTATTTATTTTTCCATATTTCCGACAACATTCCAATAAAGTGTGAGTTCCTAATATATTATCTTGTGTAAATTGCAAAGAGTCATCAAATGAATTTTGGACATGAGTTTGAGCTGCAAAATGTACTACTTCATTAATATTATACGTATTTAATACATGATTTACCAAATCTTTAGAACATACATTTCCTTTAATTAATATGTAATTTTCTGAATTTCTTATATCAAAATTTATATTATTTTCATTAGCACAATAATACATTGCATCAAAATTAATAATCTTATATTTATTTTTTTCAAAAATATAATTTATAAAATTGGATCCAATAAATCCACATCCACCGGTGACTAGTAAATTTTTCATATATTAGTTTAAAACATTTTATTTTTATAATTAAATCATATATGAAAGTTTTATTATTTGGCCATAAAGGATGGATAGGAAACCAAGTAAAAGATATTTTAGAAATTCAAAAAATAGATACAATTTTAGGTAGTTCTAGAGTTGATAATAAAGAACAGTTATTAGAAGAGATTTTATTGCATACCCCAACACACATAATATCTACAATTGGCAGAACTCATGGTAAAATAAATAATAAAGTATATACTACTATTGACTTTTTAGAACAAAAAGGAAAAGTATATGAAAACGTTAGAGATAATTTATTTAGTCCGTTAGTTTTAGCTTTATTATGTAAACAACATAATATTCATTTAACATACTTAGGAACAGGATGTATATTTAAATTTGATGAAAATCATCCATTTGGTAAGGAAGTAAATGGATTTACAGAAGAATCAAAACCTAATTTTTTTGATTCCTCATACTCTGTGGTAAAAGGTTTTACAGATGAACTTATGCATTTTTTTGAAGATGATGTCTTAAATGTTAGAATAAGAATGCCCATTACTAGCTGTACAAGTGGAAGAAATTTTATTACAAAAATAACAACTTATGAAAAAATATGTAGTGTACCTAATTCTATGACTGTCTTAGATGAACTATTACCTATAATGATAGATATGGCAAAAAATAATATTGTTGGAACAATTAATTTAACAAATCCAGGACTAATTTCTCATAATGAAATTTTAGAAATGTATAAAGAAATAATAGATCCTAATTTTAATTACCAAAACTTTACTATAGAAGAACAATCTAAAATTTTAGCGGCAGGAAGATCTAATAATTATTTAGATACCTCTAGATTAGAAAAATTATATCCAAAAGTCAACAATATTAAAGATGCAATTAGAAAAGTTCTATTTAAAATGCTTGAAAATAAAAATAAAGTCTTATAATATAAATGAATCATTTAAAAATTTTATTTATATTATCTTATTTTGATAATGAAATTTTCAATTCAACAAATACAATTATACACCTAAATGCCGACTATTTATTGTCTGATGATAACGATTTTAATTGTAAAATAGTAGGAAATAAGGTTATGAGCTATAAAAAGCATGATTATGATAAAATCTTTTATATAGGGAAAAGTAGCAAAGATAACATTTCTTTTGGAATAATTACTCCTTCCTTTAATACTCCTGAAAAATTGTTTAATTTACATTTAGAAAGTATCATAGATGAAAAATATGACTATGTACATGTAATAGTTGATAACTATTCAGATAATTTATTAGATATTTGGAAAAGAAAAAATATAAAAAATTCTATTTTTATTAGTCACAAATCTAATCAAGTAAAGGCTATACAATTAGGTTATAATTTGATTAGTAATAATATTAAATATTGGACATGGTTAAATTCAGATGATTTTCTATGTACAGATAGTCTTAAAATAGTAGAAAATACGTTTAATGAAAATGAAACTGATATAGTTTATGGAAAATGTCTTTTTAAAAAAGGGGGTAAAGATATTTATTATTCACCTAATCGAATGTTAGAAAAAAATCCTAAATTATGCTTTTTAACAAATGTTTGTGTTTCTCAGCCTTCAGTTTATTATAAAAAAAGAAATGACTTTGTAATTGAAGATAATTTAATTGATGATAAATCTATTAACTACTCTTTTGACTACAACTTATGGATAGTACTTGCACAAAAAAATTATAAATTTAAATTTACAAATAACTTCCTTTCAATATTTAACTCGTATGATGATAATCTTTCTACAAAATTTAGAACTAAACAAATAGAACAATCATTAGACATTCTTAAAATGAATTATGGTTTTGTTCCTATTAAATGGATCAAAATTTATACAAATAATTTAATAAATAATAAAGATGGTGTTTTTGAAAAAATGGTAAGTCATAATTTTAAAGAGGTAATCACATATAATGAAAAATACAACAGTAAATTAGATGAAAGTAATATTTTGAATTGCTTTTTAGAAAAAGATCGTTATATAATTAAAAATCATTTAGCTAAAATAAAATCACTTTTGCCTAAAAAAATAAGAGTTAAAAAGCAATCAAAAAAGAAAAGAAATATTTTTAAAAAAATTTTTAAACTATAAATTATTTCTTTACAGTTGTAATGAAGTTTATACATGGATTAATAATTGGAATAGTAATTATGTATTTTTTGAATGAATTGAAAAATAAATGTTTACTTGGGTTTTCTAATAATGATATTCTAGTTAGTATAATTAAAGTTCTTACAAGGCAAGCAGCAAGATGGTCAACTGCTGCTAAACAAGATAAAAATAGCATGGTTGCTGTTTTACACGCTAATTATGGAGCTGGTTATCTTTGGGCATTAAAAGATATCGCATCTTCTGAACAAATAAAATCGGCAACTGGAATTAATCTTTTAAATTTTGAAAGAGAAATAGTATCTACACAAGATATGGCAACTAAAAAAATGATTAAGAAATTAG
>ERZ807291.9146-NODE-9146-length-10818-cov-6.315897_pt1 | contig 10818 bp, 12 predicted proteins | sample MGYA00521257_ERZ807291 | MGnify/ENA primary metagenome ERZ807291 (study PRJEB31413, sample SAMN03169783) | marine metagenome | biome: Marine; feature: Water; material: Subsurface seawater | place: North Sea | collected 2011-04-28 | depth 1 m m ...
AAACCTTGGATTTACGGCGACAATGATTAAACATTGTTTTAGCTACTAATGCCAGCATCCTCACTTCTGATATCTCTAAATTATTTTACAACAATTCTTCATAGATGTACAGAACGTTCTGCTACCAAAAAATATTCTATCGATTCGGATATTACTTTTAGACTCTATAAATTTTTGAGGCAAAAAAACTTGATTAATGAGCTGTTACGCTTTCTTTAAAAGATGGCTGCTTCCAAGCCTACTTTAAAATTGTCTTAATTTTTTTACACTCTTACCACTTAAGTAATAATAGAAGTCCTTATCGAATAGTAAGGGCTGTTTCCCTCTCGACTGTAAATCTTAGCACCTACAGTCTGACTCCTCAAAAATGTGCAGCATATTAGGAGTTTTTTAAAAATAAGTAAGATTAAAAATCCCCCGCATTTCAAAAGTGCTCTACCCTACCACACATTATTTGAAGGCTATACTAAAATATATTTCGCAGAAAACCGGCTATAACTGAGTTTGATTAGCCTTTCACTCCAAACCACAAGTCATCCCAATCTTTTTCAACAGAAACGGGTTCGGTCCTCCAGTTTAATATTCATTAAAACTTTCAACCTGCTCATGGTTAGATCACTCAGCTTCGGGTCTTATACTTAAGACTATAACATGCCTTTTAAAACTTGTTTTAACTACGCCTACATAAAAATTAAGCTTGCCTTAAATATAAAATTGCTGGCCCATTATGCAAAAGGTACGCTGTCACTTTTTAAAGCTCCAACAGATTGTCTGCATTAAATTTTAGGTTCTTTTAACTCTAAAGAAGTTCTATTTCACCTTTCCCTCACGGTACTTTGTTCACTATCGGTCATTCAAAATATTTAGACTTGGGGGAAGATCCCCAATAAATTTAGCAAATTTATCATAATCCGCTTTATTTGGAATAATTTTTTTAACCCTACAGGACTCACACCTTCTCTGGATTATGTTTTAGGTTTTATTAATTTATCCATGTCTAAAACCGCATTCGCTCGCCACTACTAACGGTATCTCGTTTGATTTATTTTAATGGGTTACTAAAATGTTTTACTTCACCCACTTAATAATTTTCTAAAAAATTAATTTTTTAAAAAGCAATTAGGTTTTATAAAATCTTTCAAACCTACTTTTTGCACTACACAACTTAAGTATTTGAATGCCAAGGCAGCCTTTTAATGCATTTGTTAAAATTTTTGACCATGTTTCCCGCGTTTGCAGTATCTAATGGCATTAGAAAAGATAACTCAAGAGTTCGTATAAGGAATCGGGTAAAATTTTCTAAAATATTAAGAACGAGAAAGACGGGATTTGAACCCGCGGCATTTAGCGTGACAGGCTAACACTCTAACCACTGAGCTACTTTCTCAAAAAATGTAAAGATAGGATTTGAACCTATGACCTACGGATTATGAGCCCGTCAAGCTACCAGACTGCTCTACTTTACAGTATTAGATTTTAATCTAATAAAAAATAAAAAGGATAAGGTGGGATTCGAACCCACGGTATTCATAAAACACATCAGTTTTCAAGACTAACGCTTTAAACCGCTCAGCCACTTATCCAACAAATTAAATTAAACTCGAAAATTTAAACGTATAACGAATAATGGGAATTGAACCCATTATTTTTAAAATAAAATATATTCGTTATAAATTTTTATAGCCATATAAAATTAGTGTAAATTTACAGCATCATTAAGATAAATACAAATTAAAACACTAAAAACAAAAGATTGAATTAAACCAACAGCAAGTTCTAAGCCCATTAATGGAAATAGAACGATTAAAGGAACATAATGCATTAAAAATAAAACACCAGAACAACCCATTAAAGTCCAACCGAATCCAGCAATAACTTTTAAAAGAGTGTGCCCTGCCATCATATTAGCAAAAAGCCGTATACCTAAACTGATAGGCCTAAAAACATAAGAAATAATTTCAATAGGAACAAGAAGAAATGCAAGCATTAATGATGTTCCTGCAGGAAAAAATAATGAAAAAAATTCTGAACCATGTATTCCAATACAGATAATGTTGATACCTAAAAAAAGGGCAATACCTAATGCAAAGGTAACAATTAAATGACTAGTTAAAGTAAAACTGTAAGGAACTAACCCAATCAAGTTAACACAAGCAACAAATAAAAAAATAGAAAAAATTAAGGGAAAGAAAAAAGTTCCTTTTTTTCCAGAAATGTTATCTGTTATCATTGACAATACAGTTCTATAAATGATTTCAACTATAACTTGCCATCTGTGAGGAATAACAAATAAAGTAGAATCTGTTTGTTTAAAACTACTTTTAAAAAAAGTATAAACAAAAAAGAAAATTAAAAATAAAATAATAGCCTCGTTAGTAATACTAAAATCTAAAATACCAAAGTAAAAAGAAATTGCTGGTAAAATTTCAAATTGTTCTAACGGACTAGAAATAGAAAATAAATTGTTCATTGATAAAAATGTATAAATTTTTAAGAACCCCACCAATAAATAGTTAAGAATAAAAACAGCCAAACAACATCAACAAAGTGCCAATACCAAGCTGCAGCTTCAAAACCAAAGTGATGCTCACGAGTGAAATGGTTAAAATATAATCTAACAAAGCAAATAGCTAAAAAACAAGTTCCAATAAAAACATGAAAACCATGAAATCCTGTTGCTAGAAAAAAAGTTGAACCAAAAACACAATCAGAAATAGAAAAAGGAGATGTAACATACTCAAAACCTTGTAAAGCTGTAAAGATAATTGCTAATACTAAGGTATAAATTAAAGCAATAGAAGCTTGAGATTTTTCACCCCAAACAATTGCATGGTGCGCCCAAGTAACGGTTGCACCTGAAGTTAGTAAAATTACGGTATTTAAAAGAGGAACTTTCCAAGGATCTAAAATAGTCATAAAAGCTGGAGGCCAAACACCACCAATTGCAACACTAGGGTTGAAACTTGAATGAAAAAATGCCCAAAAGAATGCAAAAAAAAACATAATTTCAGATACAATAAAAAGAAGCATTCCCATACGAAGACCTTCTTGAACAATTGCAGTATGTTGACCTTCAAGAGTACCTTCACGTATAATATCTCTCCACCATACAAACATCATGAAAAGAACCATACAGATTCCATACCTCCAAAGAAAACCACCACCTACATAACCGTGCATATAAAGAACTCCACCAAAAGTAACCATTAAAGCAGAAAAAGCTGCAATTAAAGGCCACGGACTAGGATCTACAAGATGAAATCCATGTCTTTGATTATTACGTATTATTGCCATAAATGTAAAATAAGATTTAATAAAAGATTTAGGCCTAAGTAGATTTGAACTACTGACTTTACGCTTATCAGGCGTACACTCTAACCTCTGAGTTATAGGCCTCTTGATATAAATCTAAAAAAAGAAAAACTTTTTTTAGTAAAAAAACGTCCAGAATAAAATATTTGTCCCTTTGAATTAAAAATAATTTCCCGGACAAAAAAAATGTTTTTTATTTTTTTGATCATAATTATATGATAATTATTATAAGTTTTTATAATACCAACCTACCAACGATAATGAATATTAGAGCGATTAGATAAAGCTTGATTAAGATTAAAAGCTTTTGTTTTTAAGGATCTTGACGAATTTCCAACTACAGTTTTTTGAATTTCTGATGACAATTTTTCTGAAAAAGATAAATTACTTTTATCTTCTAAAGATGCTTGCACCAACCATTTAACAATTAAATAAGAGCGTCTTTTAGGAGATACTAAAAAGGGCACAAAATGAGATCCTCTCTTAATCTTAACCTTTTTAACTTCAACAAAACAATTTAAAGAATCAAATAATTTTAAAGAAATTTCAGAAAACGAAAGGCCTGTTTTGTCTGAAACGTTTAAAAAAGCAGAATTAACTATTTTTAATGCTTTTGATTTGTTTCCTTTTTTAGTTAAGAAACCTATTAACTTTAAATAAAGATTTTTATTAGACATAAATAAATTTAGTTTAACATTTTTGAACCGCTGTTTTATTAACTACCTGATTTTTTTTTAACACCATACTTAGATCTAGATTGATTTCTGGTTTTTACACCTTGTAAATCATATTTACCTCTAATAAGATGGTATTTACACCCAGGAAGATCCGGAACACGACCCCCTTTCATAAGAACAACTGAATACTCTTGTATGTTGTGACCTTCACCAGGTATGTAAGCCTCTATTTTTTTACCACTAGATAATTTTAACCTAGCAACTTTTCTTATAGCAGAGTTAGGTTTTTTAGGTGATCTTGTAAAAACTTTTAAACATACACCTTTTTGTTGAGGATTATTCATTAAAGCAGGTGTTTTTGATTTAAAACGCTTTTTTTTTCGTTGTTTTTTTAAACAAAGTTGATTTATAGTAGCCATAATTTTAAAAATTAAAACTCCCCAAGTAGGGCTCGAACCTACGACCTAATGGTTAACAGCCATTCGCTCTACCACTGAGCTATTAGAGATTAAGTGTCGATAACACTTTTTGAGAATGATAACACTTTTTGAAATTTTGAACTAAAAAATGCTTTAGACAAAGAGCCAGAAATTCTTGAACCTATGGGCTTATATTGATTATTTAACAGAACAACAGAATTTTCTTGAAAGCTTATGTTTTTTCCATAAATATCAAAAGAATTTACTTTAACCCTAACAACAAGGGCTTTTAAAACATCACCTTTTTTTACTTTAGAAGTACTTTTACGACGATTTTTTAAGCTTTTTACTGAAACTAAGATAACATCACCTTCAGCTGCATATCTTCTTTTGTAACCTTTTGAAACTCGGATGCAACAAACTGTTTTTGCACCAGAATTATCAACTACATTTAAAAAACTACCTGATTGAACCATATATAAATATAAAAAATTACCAAACTGCCTTACAATAACCTGGTAATATACCAAACTGCATAAAATTTCTCATACTAATCCTAGAAAGACCGTAAGAACGAAGAACACCTCTGCCTCTATTTGTTAATACACAACGACTAGATATACGAACTTTAGATTTTAAAGACAATTTTTTTCTAACTTCGCAAATAGAAGAAAATAAAGAAGAATTTGAAAGTGAGCCAGTTAATTTTTTATTGTTTAAGATTTGAATTAACAAAAATTTATTAACCCTGCGAGATTTTTCTATGTTTTGAAACAGGTGTCTGTTTCTAATATCTTTTAGTTTTGATGATAACATAATATTTTTATTACTCCCACTCTAATGCACCAACTTCCCAAGCGTAGATATAACCAGCTATCAATTCAATTATAAAATCAACCATACCCCAAAGACCGTCAGAACTTAAAAGGCTTAGTGACACACACCAAGGAAAAACATAAACCGCTTCAAGATCAAAAATAATAAAAAGAATAGCAACAAGATAAAAACGAACATCAAAAACATTTCGGGCATCCTCATAAGGATCAAAACCACATTCATACGCCGAAACTTTTTCAACGTCAGGGTTATAAGTACTTAAACGAAAAGAAGCAAAAAGAATTAAACTTGCTAAAAAAATACTAAAAAAAAGTAAAATAAGAATTTTACTAAACTCTTGATAGAATAAAGTCATACAAAAAATTATATAATTTTATGGGATTTAAACCCAATTATAAAAAATAAAAATTTTAAAATTAAAAAAAAATAAATTTGTTTTTATTAAAAAATAAAACAGAACACAGGGAATTGAACCCTGTAACTTATATCTGAAATAATAAAAACTAGAAAAGGTTTTTTATCGTGCTAAATTTAATATTTCTTTAGTTAGCCCAAATGTTTTTATCTTTTATTCTGGTACCACTAGTTAAAGTAACATAAACAATATAAAAGAAAAATACTGCTGAAAATGCTGAAATATAAGAACCAAAAGAAGCTACTGCATTCCAACCAGCATAAGCATCTGGAAAATCCGGAATTCTACGAGGCATTCCAGCTAAACCTAAGAAATGCATCGGAAAAAAAGTTAAATTTACACCGAAAAAAAACAGCCAAAAATGAATTTGACCTAAAACTTCTGGATATTGAAGACCAGTAATTTTAGCAATCCAATAATACCAACCAGCAAAAATAGCAAAAACAGCGCCCATTGAAAGAACATAATGAAAATGAGCAACTACATAGTAAGTATCATGCATTACCGCACTTAAACCAGAGTTTGCTAAAACTACACCTGTAAGACCACCAACAGTGAATAAAAAGATGAACCCTATAACAAATAACATTGGAGTGTTAAATCTTATTGAACCTCCCCACATAGTTGCGATCCAACTAAAAATTTTAATTCCAGTTGGAACTGCAATAATCATAGTTGCGGCAGTGAAATAAGCACGAGTATCTACATCAAGACCTACAGTATACATATGGTGAGCCCAAACAACGAAACCTAAAACTCCGATAGAAACCATTGCATAAACCATACCTAAATAACCAAAGACTGGTTTTTTAGAAAAAGTAGAAACAATATGACTAACCATACCAAATCCTGGAAGAATTAGAATATAAACTTCTGGGTGACCAAAAAACCAAAATAAATGTTGATATAAAACTGGATCACCTCCCCCCGCAGGATCAAAAAAAGTAGTGTTAAAATTTCTATCAGTTAAAAGCATAGTAATTGCACCACCTAAAACAGGTAATGAAAGTAAAAGTAAAAAAGAAGTAATTAAGATTGACCAAACATATAATGGAAGTCTATGCATTGTCATACCAGGAGCTCTCATATTAAAGATAGTAGTAATAAAATTAATAGCACCTAAAATAGACGCCGCACCAGATAAGTGAAGACTAAAAATTGCTAAATCAACAGATGGTCCTGAGTGAGCCTGAGCACTACTTAAAGGAGGATAAACAGTCCAACCAGTACCAGCTCCAGCTTCAACTAAAGTAGAAGAAACAAGAAGAAAAAGTGATGGAGGTAATAACCAAAAACTAATATTATTCATTCTTGGGAATGCCATATCTGGAGCACCAATCATTAAAGGCACAAAGACATTTCCAAAACCACCAATAAGTGTAGGCATAACCATAAAGAAAATCATAATAAAGGCATGACCAGTAACTAAAACATTATATAGTTGATGGTTACCCATTAAAATTTGACTTCCAGGTTGAGACAATTCCATACGAATAAGAACTGACATTGTAGTACCAAGTACACCAGAAAATGCTCCAAAGATAAGATATAAAATACCAATATCTTTATGATTAGTTGAAAACAACCAACGAGACGAAAATTGATATGCGTTAGATAACATAAATTAAATATATTTATATATATAAAGAAATTGTAAATACTGAACGAAAGATAGATAGGAATCAAACCTATTAAATAATTTAATGTAACACACTAAAAAATTTTTCGTTTTAAGTTAATTATATTCAAAGTATGAGAAACAGTGGATTTGAACCACTAACCCCCTCGTTGTAAGCGAGATGCTCTACCGTTGAGCTAGTCCCTCAAACTTTGGAATCTTACTTTGAAAAGAAAGAAAGAAAAGTGTTTGATCTAGAAAGTTGACGCGCGAAAAGTTCAGTTTTTCTGTGACTACTAAAATTTAAAGTTAAAACTATGGCACCAACCATAGCTACCAATAAGATTAAACCTGTTAGAAGAAAACACAATAAAAAATTGTTATAAAGTGTTTGGCCTATTACATCAATACTACCTAAAGAATCCAAAGAATTATTAAAATTAAAAAAAAGATCTGTTTTCCAAAAAACAGAGTTTGATAAGGTTTGCTCAACAACTAAAGAAATTTGAAGCGCTAAAATAAAACCAAATAATAAAATAATAGGAGAAGGTCTAAAAGTAGTTGATGGGTCAACCTTAACATTTAACATCATAACAACAAATAAAAAAAGAATTGCTATTGCACCTACATATATTATAATAAAAATAAGACCTAAAAACTCTACATTAAATATAAATAAAATAGCTGCAGCATTTGCAAAAGCGGATATTAAATATAAAACCGAGTAAACAGGATTTTGTGAAATAACAACACCAAGACTGCTTAAAAGGAGAAGGCACGCAAAAAATTCGTGCAAAAAAGATCCATTTACTATTAAAGGTAAGATAGTCATAATTAATATTTATAAATCGGAACGATGTGATTTGAACACATGCCCTTCTATTCCCAAAACAGACGCGCTACCAGCTGCGCTACGTTCCGAAAAAATTAACGAAAGTGGGACTCGAACCCACAACACACGGATTATGATTCCGCCACTCTACCAATTGAGTTATATCGTTAAAAGTAATTTTATTATGGAGATAATCGGATTTGAACCGATAGCTTTATGCATGCAAAGCATACACTCTACCAATTGAGTTATATCCCCAAAAAAATTTTAAATGCGGACAATGAGATTCGAACTCATACCATCTGCTTGGAAGGCAGATAATCTACCCTTAATCTATATCCGCAAAAAATTTAAGTTAAATAATTTTTAAATTTTTTAAGGTCAAATGCTTCAGAAACTATTAAAATTAAGTCTTCATTAGTTAAGTCTGAAATATCTTTGACAATTATAACAGTATTTGTGTAAAAATCTATTTCAACAAATAGATTAAGGCATCTATTAAGAAGAAATTTTGAAGAAATAGTTTCAAAAGTTGAACTTATGGTGTTAGGCGACATATTTAATATATCACCTTTTTTTAGGAAAACATTAGGAGAAACTTTTTTAAAATTTAAAAGAACATCGCCATTGTTTATTGCTTGACGAGATTGAAAAGAACTAGAATAGAAAAAAAGTCTAGACAAAAGAATATCAATTCTAAAAAGAGGTTTTACTAAACAATCTATTAAAAACTGGTGTGTAGATTTTTTTAAATTAGAAGAAAGAGCTTTTTTAAAAAAAGATACTTTGACAGAATTATCAAAAGAAGACAATAAATGCCGCTTTAAAACAATGCCACTTTTAAAATTAGAAGATATTTTATCCCAAGAATTTCGTTTTTTTCTTGAAAAGGATAAAAAGTTTTGAACACGCTTCCATTTTGGCCTTCTAAATTTTAAAATTCTTGAAGGAGTCAAAGGTAGAGGAAATTCTAAATTAGAAAGTTGTTTATATTTTTTTACTAAGCGCATAATGCAATTTTTATTTATTCTTTATTTAAGACCAAGTCAAGTAATGCAAGAAAAAAAGTAAGCTTTTTAATATCACTAACATTATTGAAAATTCTATATGACCCTAAATTTTGTCTTTCAGAGTGAGAAATAATTTTAAAAAATAAAAATATATTATTTTTTAATAAGTTATTAATTAAATTGGTGTCTTTATCAGATGATCGGAAAGATAAACATATCTTAACCGAATCTTTTGGAAGAGGTTTTCTTGGTAGAGAATCACCAATAAAATAAGGCACTGGAAAATTTTTAGAAATTAAAAAAGATTTAATAATATTTAAATGTTGATTATTATCTACTAAAAAAATTAAATAAATAGGGTGTTTATCTTTAAAAAACTTTAATAGATGAACAAGCTGTTTTGAAGATTTTAAAAGAGAAAGAGGAGGCAAAACAGAAAGAGCTTTGCTGTTAGAAATCTGTTTAAAAGAGGAAGACCCTTTTAATGGTTTTTCAACAAATAAAAAATCTGAAGACATTAAACTATTTAAAAGTTTTGTGCTGGATAATTTTTTAAGCATCGTTAATTTTAAGTTTTTTTTATTTCTTTTAAAGCCCTACTTTCACCTTCAAGCCAAAACCCCTTTCCTTTATAAGCGTCTGGCTTTTTAAGACGCCTAATTGATTCAACAAAATTTCCAACAGATATTGCATCAAAACCAGAAACATTAATAATATTATTATTAACTTCAAGTTTTACATCATTTGACGGAACTTTTACGCGAACAGTATGACTCAACCCTAATTTCAATTCAAGAATGTTTCCATTATCTAATAATTCTGATTTAAAACCTAAACCTTTTAAAGAAAGTTGTTTTTTAAACGGTGTTTCAATAAAACGTAGAAAGTTAAAAAGTATTGAAACAAAAGCGTTGTATTTTTGAACATCACCTTTAGTAATTCCTTTAAATGTAACAACTAGAAAAGCTTTGTTTTTTGAAATATTTAAACAATTTGGAATTAAAATTTGTTTTTTAATCCCAGACGGCAACCTAAAAATCAATAAATTTGAAGATTCTGTTTTAATTAAAAAAAAGTTTAATCCTACAGGTAATTTTATTATCTTTTGTAACATTTAAATTATAAACTAAACAATAAAACACCCCCTATTTTATTGTATTTGCAGAAAGAATCTGTGGTAATACCTTTGTTTGTAGAAATAAATAAAACACGCCTTTTGTTAGAAAGCTTTGAAATGTCGTTTGAAGACGCATATCTAACACAAGAAGGCTTTGAAATGATTTTTAAGTTTTTAAAAACAGGCTTATCATAAAGATATCTCAAAACGATAACAATTTCTTTTTGGATTAATTTTGAAGAATTTTTAACTTCTTTCACGTGAAATGACTGAACGAATCCTTCTTGAAAAAGTAAGTTAACAACTTCATAAGAAATAGAAGTAAATAAAACAGAAACTTTTTCTTTCTTGACCAGAGAAGCGTTTTTTAAAGTAATTAAAAGATTTATTAAATGTATATTCATTAAAACAAAAATATTTAAAGGTATGTCCAAAGGTGGAATTGAACCACCGACACATGGATTTTCAGTCCATTGCTCTACCACTGAGCTACTTAGACAATAAAATTTAATGCAACCTACAGGACTCGAACCTGTAACCTGCAGCTTAGAAGGCTGTTGCTCTAGCCATTGAGCTAAGGT
>ERZ807291.9151-NODE-9151-length-10814-cov-6.675435_pt1 | contig 10814 bp, 9 predicted proteins | sample MGYA00521257_ERZ807291 | MGnify/ENA primary metagenome ERZ807291 (study PRJEB31413, sample SAMN03169783) | marine metagenome | biome: Marine; feature: Water; material: Subsurface seawater | place: North Sea | collected 2011-04-28 | depth 1 m m ...
GAAAGCATTTTTATTTCCTGGACAAGGAGCTCAATTTCCTGGAATGGGAAAAGATTTATATGAAGCTTCAGAAGAAGCAAAAATACTCTTTCACCAAGCAAATGACATTTTAGGGTTTAACATTACAGACATAATGTTTGGCGATGATGCTGAAGCACTTAAACAAACTCAAGTAACGCAACCTGCCATATTTTTACATTCGGTTATTCTGAGTAGTGTAATGGGTAAATCATTTAATCCCGACTGTGTTGCTGGTCATTCATTGGGTGAGTTCTCTGCCCTAGTAGCGGCAAAGGCTCTTAGCTTTGAAAATGGACTGAAACTAGTCCATCAGCGAGCTTTGGCCATGCAAGAGGCCTGTGATGAAGTTCCCGGAACCATGGCTGCCGTTCTTGGGCTTGACGATACAATAATTGAAGAAGTTTGTGCAAAAATTCTAGGTATTGTTGTTGCTGCAAATTACAACTGCCCGGGTCAATTGGTTATTTCTGGGGAAAAGGAAGCCATAGCTTTGGCTTGTGAAGCCATGAAAGAAGCGGGTGCAAAACGAGCACTTCCTCTTCCGGTTGGAGGAGCATTCCACTCTCAACTAATGGAACCTGCAAAAACAAAACTTGCTACTGCAATAGAGAATACCGAAATTCAAAATCCAATTTGCCCCGTTTATCAAAATGTAGCTGCTGTTGGAATTACGAACGCTGCAACAATAAAAGAAAATTTAATTGCTCAACTTACAGCCCCTGTTCGCTGGACGCAAAGCGTGCAGAAAATGATAGAAGATGGTGCTAATTCGTTTACAGAAGTTGGCCCAGGAAAAGTGTTACAAGGATTGGTTAAAAAAATCGATCGCTTCGTAGAAACTAGTTCGGGAACAATCGTTTAAATCTTTTTACTGATTATAAACCACACCATTCTTCATCACAAAAGTGATGTTTTCTAAGCTTGAAATATTGTCTAGAGCATTTGAATCTGAAGCAATAATATCCGCGTAAAAACCTGCTTTTATCTGTCCTAACTTGTCTTCTTGATCTAAAACAGATGCATTTACAATAGTAGCCGATTGAAGCGCTTCGCTGGCTGGCATTCCAACCTCAACCATGTAGCCAAACTCTTTTCCGTTTAAACCATGTGAAAATACGCCTGCATCAGTTCCAAAAGCAATTGGAACTCCCATTTCGTATGCTTTTCTGAAAGTTTCTTGAATTTTTGGACCCACCTTCAAGGCCTTAGGCACTATAATCGCTGGATAATACCCAGGTATTTTAGCTTTTTCTACTACTTGCTTTCCAGCTGTAATGGTTGGTACTAGATAAGCTTGTTTTTCGATCATCAGTTTCATGGTTCTTTTACTCATCAATGTACCGTGTTCAATGGTTTTTACACCAGAAGCAACTGCTCTATACATTCCTTCGTCACCGTGTGCATGTGCAGCTACGCTCATACCGTAATCTTTCGCAGTAGAAGTAATGGCTTTTATTTCTTCTTTTGTGAATTGAGGATTTTCTCCGCTTTTAGCGACACTCAAAACTCCACCAGTCGCTGTAATTTTAATCCAATCTGCTCCGTTCTTGTAGCGTTGACGGACTGCTTTACGAGCATCTTCTACAGAATTAACAACCCCTTCTTTAGGTCCTGGGTCACCTTGCAAAGTAGCTTTATTTCCGTTTGTTGGATCTCCATGACCTCCGGTTGATGCTAATGTTTTTCCAGCTGTAAAAATTCGTGGCCCTGCAACTTTACCCTTTGCAATTGCATTACGAAGTGCAATGTTTACACCAGAACCTCCTAAGTCTCTAACTGTAGTAAATCCTGCCATTAATGTACGTTCTGCATAAACAACCGCATCAAAAGCCATGTCGGCTTCATTTAGTCTGTAACGATTTAAGTATGCTTGTGGGCTAGATTCTGACTCAATATGAACATGCATGTCAATAAATCCGGGATAAACTGTTTTACTTTTTAAATCGACTATAGTGACGTCATTCGACTCACCGGATTTAAAACCTTTTTCTACCGAGGTAATAAGATTTCCCTCGACAATGATGGTCTGTTCTTTTTTCATTTTTCCAGATTTACTGTCAAATACTTGACCGCAATGCAGATAAGTTGTTTGAGCAATTAGCCCAAAAGACATCAAAAAAGTAAATAGGTAAATAATTTTCTTCATAATCGTAAAGTTTTGCATGAAGATACTATTTTCGTACAAACTTTAAAATGACATCTAAAACCAATCTTGACTCTTGAAAAAAAATATAATTCGCTTTTTATCTTCAATCTTTCCTAATGTATTTGTTTCAATCGCATACAAACACTTAACAACTCCCAAGACTCATAACCTAAGAGCGCACGAAGTGGTTGTTTTATATCATGCAAAACAGGATTATTTTACCTTTGAAAATTTTAAAATCAAAACCTACCAATGGGGCTCGGGTTCGAAATCAATTCTATTAGTTCACGGCTGGGAAGGTCAGGCAGGTAATTTTGCAGACTTAATTAACGTCTTAGTTAAAGACGATTATACCGTTTACGCTTTTGATGGGCCAGGTCATGGAAGTAGTTCTAAGGGAGAAACAAGCTTGTTCAAATTCAGTAATTTGGTGGGTGCACTAATCCGGAAGTTCAAAGTAAAAAAACTAGCAAGCCATTCTTTTGGGGGTGTTGCTACTGCTGTTTATTTGGGTAAAAATCCAGACATTTTTATTGAACGCTATGTCCTTTTTACTACTCCAAATAAATTTGAAGATAGAATTAAATTTGTTGCTGAAACCGTTGGTGTATCTGACAAAGTAACTGAAATGCTCTTTGATAAAATTGAACAGGAAGAAGGGATATTAATACGTGACATGAATGTTGCAGATTACGCTCAAAAATCTAGCGTAGAAAAAGCACTAATACTTCACGACACCAATGATCGAATTCTGCCCTTAGATCAGTCCAAGGAAGTCAATTTGGTTTGGGAAAATGCTACTTTAGAAGAAGTAACAGGATCCGGACACTACAAGATTTTGAGAACTGAACAGGTTTTACAAAGAGCCCTCGGGTTTTTAAATAGTTAGCTAAAAAACGCTTTGATCTTAGACACAATGTGTTCCACTTGATCTTCAGTTAATTCTGAATGCATGGGTAGCGCAATAACTTCTTTCACCAATTGATTGGTAACTTTAAAATCATCTTCATTATAGCCATCATGCGTGTATGCTTTCTGGGCATGCAAAGGGACCGGATAATACACACCACATGGAATATCGTTTTCATTTAGAAACTTCACTAAAGCGTCTCTATCGCTATTTATTATTCTTAGCGTATATTGATGAAATACATGTGAGTTACAATCAGCTAATCTATAAGGAGTAATCACATTAGGATGATTGGAAAGTAAGTTTGTGTATTGAATAGCAGCCTGTTTTCTTCTTTCGTTATAGTAATCTAAATACTGTAATTTAATTTTAAGAACCGCTGCTTGCATAGAATCTAGTCTAGAATTAACACCTACAACGTCGTGGTAGTATCGTGTGTACATTCCGTGATTTACAATTCCTCGAATTAGGTGTGCTAATTCATCATCATTTGTAAAAATTGCACCCCCATCGCCATAAGCTCCTAAGTTTTTGGACGGGAAAAAAGAAGTTGCAGCTACATGACCAATAGTTCCGGTCTTTGCTTTGGTTCCGTCTTTGTGCTTATAGGTTGCGCCTATTCCTTGAGCGTTATCTTCAATCACAAAAAGGTTATATTTATTTGCCAAATCCATAATTTCGTCCATGGGAGCACTTTGTCCAAAAAGGTGCACTGGGATTATTGCTTTGGTTTTTGATGTAATTGCTTTTGCAATTTCAGTTGGATCGATATTAAAGGTTTTAGGGTCAACATCAACCAGAACAGGTGTTAAGTTGAGTAAACCTATAACTTCTACTGTAGCAGCAAAAGTAAAATCTGCAGTGATGATTTCATCCCCAGGCTTCAAGCCTAAGCCCATTAAGGCTATTTGTAATGCATCTGTTCCGTTTGCACACGGAATAACGTGCTTAACACCAAGATAGGCCTCTAAATCTGTTTGGAATTCTCGAACTGCAGGACCATTTATAAAAGAGGTGTTTTCTAAAACCTCCTGCAAAGCAGCATTAACTTCAGGTTTTATAAATTCATACTGAACTTTAAGGTCAACCATTTGAATTTTTTTCATCATGCAAAATTAAAGTGTAAATTTAAAAAAAGGAATCTTCTTTCATGGGATTCATAGATAAACTATTTTTGAATACTGAATAAGTAACTATGTTATATTCCTTTTTAATAGAGATTTCGCTCCTTCTTTTACGAGTTGTTGCACTTTTTTCTAAAAAAATCGCACACTTTCTTAGTGTAAGGATTCATATTTTGGATACAATTCAAGAAAAAATCAATCCTTCAGATCATGTTTTATGGTTTCATTGTGCTTCTTTAGGTGAGTTTGAACAAGCCAGACCCTTAATCGTTGCTGCCAAAAAAGAATATCCAAACCATAAAATTGTCCTTACTTTTTTTTCACCCTCAGGCTATGAAGTTCAAAAGAAATATTCACTTGCCGATGTTGTTACTTACCTTCCTCTGGATCGAAAAAAATCGATTAAAAGATTCATTGAAATTTTACAACCAGAAGCACTATTCCTTATAAAATATGAGTTTTGGCCAAACCTAATCAAGGTTTTGAAAAGCCAAAATGTCCCTATTTTCTCTATTTCAAGTGTTTTCAGAAAAAAACAACTTTTCTTTAAACCACACGGAACTTTCATGCGTAGGTTATTGAAAAAAATTGATTTCTTTTTTGTTCAAAACGAGCAATCTAAAAAACTTTTATCAACTATTGGAATTGCAAACACTTCAGTGATAGGAGATACACGCATCGATCGTGTTCTCGAGGTTTTGAATCAAAATAACACCGATAGGCTCATTGAAGGTTTTATTAAAGGTCAAGAATGTTTTGTTGTAGGAAGTAGTTGGAGAGAAGATCTTGAAATAATTTCAAATACAATTGAGTCTAAACAAAATTTAAAAACAATTATAGCACCTCATAACGTTGATGAAAAGTCGCTGCAAGCAGTTGAAAGACTTTTTAACAAACCGATAATTCGGTTTAGTGAATTATCGAAAACAACAAACTCAGAAGCACACATATTATTGATAGATTGTGTTGGAATATTGACTAAGATATATAGTTACGCAACTATAGCCTATGTTGGTGGTGGTATGGGCGATAAAGGGCTTCACAACACCCTAGAACCAGCAGTATTTGGAATTCCAGTTCTTATAGGCAAAAACTACCTACGTTATCAAGAAGCGACTGATTTAGTTTCCTTGGGCGGGATTAAAAGTATTGATACTGCTGATGCTTTTAAAAATGTGTTCTCTGATGTTCTTAAAAACAAAGATCTCCAAGAAAAGATGGGAACAATTAACTTAAATTATATAAAAAGTCAAGCTGGAGCAACTACTAAAGTCATAAGTAAATTAAAACAAGTGTTAATGATTAAATAATAAATTAGAATTGCTAATTTGCATTTCTATAAAATTGAAATGAAAAAAAATATTCTTTTAGCAAGCTTAATTTTAAGCTTAACAGGCCTTTTTGCTCAAAATAAACCACCAACCAGTATCATATTTATGATAGGTGATGGTATGGGGTTGAGCCAGATATCAGCTGGAATGTATTATAATGGAAATAAAACTTCACTTGAAAATTTTCCTTTCGTAGGTTTATCTAAAACACATTCCTCAAATTCTCTTGTTACGGATTCTGCTGCCTCTGGAACAGCTATGGCTTGTGGAATAAAGACACTTAACGGCGTTATTGGTATTGGAACTAAAAATGAATACGCAAAATCTATACTTGAAATCAGTAAAGAAAAAGGATATCAGACTGGATTAATTTCAACTTCTAGCATTGTACATGCAACCCCAGCTTCTTTTTATGCTAATGTAATTTCAAGAAGAGAGTACGAGAAAATTGCTTTTCAACTAAGTACAAGTGTTGTAGATTATTTTATTGGTGGCGGAAAAAAACATTTCACTCAAAGAAAGGATTCAAGAAATTTAATAAAGGAAATGGTAGATTATGACATTGTATCTTCTGTTTCTAAATTTGATTCCTCAGACTCAAAAAAAATTGGTCATTTTACAAATAATGATGAGCCGAAAAGAATTTTAGACGGAAGGCTTTCTTTAGATATAGCAGTAAATAGTATATTAAATAAATTAGACCGCGATCAAAAGCCTTTCTTTTTGATGATCGAAGGATCTCAAATAGATTGGGGTGGTCATGCCAATGAATTAAATTATGTTGTTTCGGAATTTAAGGACTTTGATGCTGCAATTCAAACGGTATTAGACTACACCATTAAAAATCCAAATACACTTGTAGTTGTAACTGCTGATCATGAAACAGGGGGGTTAAGCTTGCTTAAGGGAGATCTTAAAACAATGAGCCCTGAAGGAGTTTTTTCTACGCTAGGTCATACAGGAACAATGGTCCCTGTTTTTAGTAAAGGACCATCTGCTTCTGATTTTTCTGGAATTTATGACAATACAGCTATATTCACTAAGATGTTAGCAGTACTAAACCAATAATTTACTTCGTTCTCATTTGATTGATAATCTCAGATTTATATCTTTTATCATCCTCAATTAATGTGAAAAAAGACTCTATATATTCAACAACTTCTTGATGTGATTTTGGGTTGTCAAAATCTGCCTTAAAGCCCTCAATAATAGCAAAGAATTTACCTTTATTCGCTATAAACTGACCACGAACTGAATTAACTATAGCCTCATCTCTTTTAAAACCTCTATACTGTCTGTCCTGAATATTCTTCAATCCAAGGGATTCATTTGTAACCGCATAACTTGGATCAACAATTCCTGACATATCAAAGTCGTAAGGAACAGGTATAAATTTGTTGTCTCTATTTACTAATAATTTCCCGTTATGAGAATATGCGGTAGAAAAATCAGTATTTCCAATCATGAACTGAAAAAAGTTGTTTTGAACAGAAGCTTCAGGAATCATATTCATAGGATGCATAAAACGATCCCAGTTTTTAGACTCTAAACGTTCAGCAACATTCTTATCATCTTCTATTAAAAAACCGTTCAAAACAAATTTTTCTGTTTTTCTTTTCTTTATCTCTTCAAAATCAACAGATACTCTTCTTGTTTTGAAATGATAGGGAGAAATAACTTCATATAACTTATAAGCTATTAATTCTCTTAGAATATTATCATTGTTATTATTCTCAAGTTTACAAGGCAGAACAAGTTTTAGTTTTTTATTTCCCTTGAAAATAGTTCCTTTCGCATCCTTCTTTTTAATTTTCATTTTAATTGGCGGAAAATAACACGTAGATCTTCTAAAGTTTCCTCGAGCTCTAACACCTACATTTATATCATTCCACACTCCGTCGATAGTCTGATACTTCATTGTGGCATCAAAAAACACGGTATCATTGTCACTTTTCTTTAAATCACGGTTAGAATAACTAATCTGAATGGGGATAATCCCTTCTGATCGAAAAAGTTCAACAGGTTCTCCTTGGGCAAAGACAAATGTTGTTGTGCATAAAAAAATTAATAATGTTTTGATTGTTTGCATAGCATATATATAGTTAATAGATTTATCAAATATAACATTTTAGAAATAAAAGACATGAATCAATATTTTTCTATAATTAACCTAAGAACTCTTTATACACTAATCATTTCATTAGCAGTTCCTTTTATTGCTTACAGGGAAGGGATAGTTTATAATATTGATCTTACTTTAATTAGTATTGCTATTATATTCCCTTTGGTTTTTGCAATTCGAGGAGCTTTTAGAAGAAGAGAGAAAGCGTTAGAGCATTTGAGTCGATTTCGCGGTGCACTTAAAATAATTGGAAATTGCTTTGCAACAAATTCAAAACTATCAGACGTAAAGAAAAAAGAGATTCATGGGATCTTATCAGAAATTAGTGGAAATCTTATTAAATACCTCAAAAGTGAGAACATGTCTATTCAAGAAGTTGATAAATCGATTGATAAAGTAGAACAATTTGTTCTGGACAACGACGATACTATTTCGGGTGGTTTTCGTTTAAAGATTTTTGGTTTTATGCGCTCGGTCAATGAAGGCATAGAGAATCTTGAAGCAATTCATACCCACAGAACACCCATAAGCCTGAAAGCGTATTGTAAAGTGTTTATTTATATATTTCCATTAATCTATACACCAACGATTATAGAAAAAATTGGTGAAGCTCCAGAATACATTACATATTTTGTGGTTATAATAAGTGAATTTATTTTGATCTCATTATATAATATTCAAGACGATATGGAATACCCATTTGACAACGAAGGTCTAGATGATATTAAGCTTGATAATTTTAAATTTGATCGCTAAGATTAATATCCTATTTATAAGCAATTTATTCTCGTGATTCTTTAACTTTCAGCCTAATAATCGGATGTGATCCGAGAAAACAAACTATTATGCGTTTCATAAGTTTATTATTACTTCTAACACTTGTTTTTTGCTCTAAAGAGGCAACTGGAACTTCAGATAGGATTTCTGAAACTACTATTAATTTAGACAATATAGAAACAAACCCTTGGTGGAATGATGCAGTGTTTTACGAGATATTTGTTCGTAGTTTTTATGACTCCAACGCAGATGGTGTCGGAGACCTTCAAGGGATTATTCAGAAACTTGATTATTTAAACGATGGGAATCCAAATACAGATACTGACCTTGGGGTTACTGCTCTTTGGTTGATGCCTATTTTCCCCTCACCTAGTTACCATGGATATGATGTTACTGATTATAGAAACATTGATGAAGAGTATGGAACTATGAATGACTTTAAAGCCTTAATTACAGCTGCTCATGCCCGCGGAATCAAGATTGTTATAGATTTTGTAGGAAATCATACTTCAGATCAACATCCTTGGTTCACGGCTTCCGCTTCAAACGAAAGTAAAAGAGATTGGTACTTATGGAATTCTAATAAGCCAAGTTACAATGGTCCATGGGGTCAAGAGGTTTGGCACGAAAGAAACAGCTCCTACTACTATGGTGTTTTTTGGGGAGGAATGCCTGATCTAAATTACACCAATCAAGAGGTTACAAACGAAATAAAAAATACACTCCGCTTTTGGAAAGAAGAAGTTGGTGTAGATGGCTTTAGAATTGATGCGGTAAAACATTGGATTGAAAACGGAAATCAACAAGAAAACACAGCGGCTACACTAGCTTGGTGGAGGGACTTATATATTTTTAAAAATTCATTAGACCCTGGACTCATGATGGTCGGAGAGGCTTGGACATCAACTCAAAATATAGCACCTTACAGTGATAAACGTTTGGATTATTGCTTCGAATTTGACCTTTCTTATGCCCTTATTGATGGTATTAATAACCAAACTAATTCTGGGCTTAAATCAAAAATGAGTGAAATTATCTCAACCTATGAGCCTAATCAATACGGGACATTTTTAACAAATCACGACCAGGATAGAAGTTTCTATCGTTTTGGAATGCATGAGAGGAAAGCTAAACTAGCTGCCCGTATTTTACTTTCTTTACCTGGAGTTCCTTATATTTATTATGGAGAGGAAGTTGGAATGTTGGGTCAAAAACCTGACGAAGATATTCGCAGGCCAATGCAGTGGACTTCTTCTGCAAATGCTGGGTTTTCTTCCACACAACCCTGGCATCCTTTAAATAATAATTACGCAAACTACAATGTAGCTAATCAGCAGTCTGAAAGTGAGTCAATATGGTCACAATATCAAATTTGGATTAAGCAAAGAACTCGAAACACAGCTTTAAGGTCTGGTACTTATGATTTTATAGAAAGCAACAACAGTAGGATGTTTTCTTATTTACGCACAGATTCTGAAAGTAATACTTCCTTTGTTGTTATTCATAATCTAAGTTCCCAAAATACTGATGATATTACAATAAGAATAAATAACAGCTCATTAACTGAAGGAACATACAATTTGATTAATATTTTAAACAATCAAAACATGGGAAGTGTCAATGTAATTAGTAGCGGGGCATTTGACACTACTCTGTCCGAAGTTACATTAGCTGCTTATAGTTCTTTTCTTTTGAAACTCGAAGAATCATAAAAAAATCCTATTTATTGAATAATAAAACTTTGTCGAAACTTTAATTCAAAAAAAGCTTTCTTTCAAAAAAGAAGACTTTTGTGCGGGTGAAGGAAACAAAGTATCATGAAACAGAAAACATAAAAACCCACATAAAGTCAAGCATCACGTGGGCTATTTGATATCCAGATTTTACAGAAATATCATTTTAAAGTGTAAGTTAGAACTTTTAGTCAGCTCTAAGGCATTACCAGTAAGATCAGCTAGTGCTGCAATTTGTGAAGTATGCACGTCAGATTTAGATTTCAAATCACGCACATCATGCCGCAAGGATTGTATCATAGTTTCTTGACGCTTTATAAGCTCACTCATGTTATGGATTATCTGTCTTTGCTTTGCATCAGCGAAAGGATCAAATGTAGCATAGTTCAAAAAATCTTTATCAATTGACATAACTAAGGAATTTTAGTAAAGGTAAGGGGTTAATCTATCATATCAAATGCCTGACAACCTCAGCACCCCTTTATAACACCTTATCAGAAAAGGATTTTACTATATTTGTTGTGTAGGTGTTGTGTATCAGCATTCCCAAAAATGCAAAAACCCCAGTAAATACTGAGGTTTTATACTTTTATAGTGTGCGGGTGAAGGGACTCGAACCCCCACGCCGTGAAGCACTAGATCCTAAATCT
>ERZ807291.9155-NODE-9155-length-10810-cov-22.754998_pt1 | contig 10810 bp, 4 predicted proteins | sample MGYA00521257_ERZ807291 | MGnify/ENA primary metagenome ERZ807291 (study PRJEB31413, sample SAMN03169783) | marine metagenome | biome: Marine; feature: Water; material: Subsurface seawater | place: North Sea | collected 2011-04-28 | depth 1 m m ...
CGATGTACCAAAAGTCGAGGTACACGAGCTGGCCTTGCAATGCTTCTAAGCTCACGGCTTCACCGTCCAAATTCAAACCCGCCATAGCAGGCGCTTCAGCGCCGATGGCAGGCAAGGAGGCCAGCGCTTCTTCGAACCAATTTTCACTTCCGCCTCCGCCTGCAACAGCAGGATCGACGGGCTTAGGCTCTTTGGCCCAACTCGGAGCTGTCCAATCGGCAATGGCATTCACGATCGCGGGCTGATTCACATCTTCCCACGTCCATTCGATGGTCATGTCGCTGCCATAGCCCATATCACCGCGGTACCAGGATAGTTCACGCCTTACCGGTAATCCATCGGGCGCTTGAAACACCCACTTTTGAACATCATAGGAGCCGGGATGAAAGTCTTGGGATGCGGAATCGGGAATGGAGGTACGCGTCAGCATGAATTGTTCGGGCGAGGAGCGGGTTGGAAGCACATGTTCCCAGACAACATCGACCAAAGAATCGCTCACTTGCTCTGCCCACCATGTGCTATCGGTAAGTGGTTTCGATAAGGCGAGTGAAGCATAATAGTTCCCGACGCCATTTCCATTACGCTGTTTGCGGGGATCAACGGGATCAATGGATTTGGTGCTGTCGGATCTAATGTCGGTGAGTTCGTTGCCCCATAAACGGCTCAACCAAATGCTGGAGTCCCCTTCCTCGATGAAAGTGTCTTCCAGCGTCCAAGCCATGTCGTAGGTGGAATCTTGCGCGGCATGGTTTCGAACCCACTGCATGGAAACTTCACGCTTCCATTGGCTATCACTCGCTTCCACGCTGTTGGTCATGTGAGCTTGAAATTGTGCGTTTTCAATTTGCATGATGGCATCGCGCACATCATTGGCATCGCTAAAAACGGGCTCGGGCTGGCTGCACGCCAGGAGGGCGAGTGGGGCAAAGAGTAGAATTCGATTCATGCCACGAAAGTAGACAAGCGGCGCGCATCTTAGCCGTGCATCGTTTCTTTCTTGCTGTAGTTGGCCATGATGGATGCCTCGTAATCGAGGTAAGCTTGCCAACGGGACTCGACATCGACGCCGGTGCCGTACTTGCGCGCGAAGCCAATGAACGTGGTGTAATGTCCCGCCTCGGAGACCATGAGCTCGCGGTAGAACTCGGCCAACTCGGGGTCGCTGATTTTTTCAGAAAGCATCTTGAACCGCTCGCAAGATCGCGCCTCTATCATGGCGGCAAACAGGAGCCGATCCACGAGTTGTTCTTCTCGGCTGCACTTCCGCCGAATGAACTTCAGCACCTCGCCCACATAATCGTCTTTGCGCTCTGGACCGAGGGCATAGCCGCGAGCCTTGATGCGTTCAACGACCATTCCAAAGTGTTCGATTTCTTCTTGCGCGATGCGCGTCATTTCTTCCACCAATTCCAGGTGTTCGGGGAAGCGTGCAATGATGGAAATGGCGTTGGATGCCGCTTTTTGCTCGCACCAAGCGTGGTCCGTGAGGATTTCGGAAATGTTGCTTTCGACCAGCGCGACCCACCTCGGATCGGTTGGGAGACGAAGGCCAAGCATCGGAGATTCGCTTGATGCAGAAGAGGGGGTACTCATGGTTGGGTGGTGATTCGGATGAGGCTGCCCGTGGGAATCCAATGGCCGTCTTCTCCGCGCAAGCAAAGTTCGCCGGCCTCGCTTGAGGCAGCAGGCAGAATGCGGTCCCAAACCGTCTCTAGGGCGGAGGGCGCGATGCCACTGTAGGTGTTCATGATGATGAAACCGCCGGGCTCAACCAAGGCGGCAACGGTTTCACACAGGTTGAGAAGTTGATCTTCGAGACGCCATTTTTGGCCTTTGGGTCCCAGTCCCCAAGTTGGGGGATCGAGCACAATGCCACGGTATTTCTTGCCTCTGCGTTGCTCGCGTTGGGCGAATTTAAGGGCGTCCTCAACCACCCAGCGGATGCCATCGAGGCCGCTCAATTCCATGTTGATGCGTGTCCAATCCACGACTTGGCGGATAGCATCTACATGGGTGACATCTGCTCCTGCAGCACGCGCAGCGAGCGAAGCTCCACCAGTGTATGCAAAGAGGTTCAGAAATGCATCCCCGGGCTTCAGATGTTCGGCGATGAATTCCCAATTGACGGCTTGTTCAGGAAAAACACCCACGTGCTTGAAGCGGGTCATTTCGAGCTGGAACGTCAAATCCAATCGCGGAGAGCGGTACTTTAGGTTCCATCCTTCAGGGACGGATTCCAACGGCACCCAATTTCCTTTGGTCATGCCGGTCGGTTCAAATCGGGCGTTGGCCTTGTCCCAAGCATCAAAGTCAAGGCTCCGCGACCAAACAGCGGAGGGGTCCGGACGGTCGAGCAAAAGGGTGCCAAAGCGTTCGAGCCGTGAACGGTCTCCGGAGTCCAGGACGGCGTATTCTTCCCAATGTTCGGGCGCCCATCGTTGATAAGTGCGTGTAGACATGCGGGTGCAAAGGTCGGAAATGCCGAGGTATTCAGAGCATCTTTGTGCTCAATGGCTCCAAGAACCCCGCCCAAGCAATTGCGCAAAGAGATCCTAGAGGTCTTCAAGCGCCAACCAAACAAGCCCCTGAACCACAAACAGGTGGCAAGTACATTGGGAATTCTCAATCATGATACTCGGCAGAAAATCACAGGAATCTTGGAGGACATGGGCCGCGATGGCCGCTTAGAATCAATCGGTCGAGGGCGCTACCTTCTCAAAGAAGTGCCCCAAAACGATCGGCCTATCGGAACCATTCAGGTGACCCGTCATGGACGGGGATTTGTCATGATGGCGGATGGAAACGAGGTATCTATTCCCAAGGGATTTACGGGAACAGCCTTTTGGGGTGACACGGTCGAAGTGGACTGGGTGCGCCGCGGCGGCCGGCACACACCGCGTGTAGCACGCATCGTAGAACGTCAACGTTCCCAGTACGTGGTGGTACTCGAAAAAGTCCGTGATTACGCCTTTGGCTACCCTTCGGATCAACGCCTTCACACCAACTTTTTCATCGGCGCAAAGCACTTAGCCGGTGCTGAAAATGGTCAAAAGGTCATCGTCGAAATACTCAAGTGGGACGATGCGTCGGACGCGCCTTCTGCAAAAGTCGTGAAAATCCTAGGCACGCCTGGTGACCACGAAGTCGAGATGCACGCCATCCTCGCCGAGTACGGATTGCCGTATGAATTTCCCGATCATGTGCTTGCCGCGGCTGATGCGATCCCGCATGCTGTGCCTGCGGAAGAACTGAAGCGCCGCCGGGATTTCCGAGATGTTACGACCCTGACGATTGACCCGGTCGACGCCAAGGATTTTGACGACGCGCTGTCATTGAAACGCCTCAAAAATGGTCATTGGGAGGTGGGGGTTCACATTGCAGACGTGGCGCATTACCTCAAGCCAGGAACGGTGCTCGACGAAGAGGCACGTCAGCGCGCGACGTCGGTCTATCTCGTAGATCGGACGATTCCGATGCTGCCGGAAGTGCTTTCCAACAACCTCTGTTCGCTGAGGCCGAACGAGGATCGACTGGCGTTCAGTGCGGTGTTCGAAATGAACGACAAGGCAGAAATAAAAGGCGAGTGGTTTGGCCGATCGGTCATTCATAGCGACCAACGATTCGCTTACCACGAAGCGCAGGAACGGATTGAGACAGGCAAAGGCAAATACGCCGATGAGGTGAAGACGTTGCAGCATTTGGCGGAGAAGTTGCGCGCCAACCGATTCAAGGCCGGGGGCATTGACTTCAACACGGAAGAGGTCAAATTTGAGTTGGACGAGGCGGGCAAACCGCTGCGGGTCGTAATCAAGCGCATGCTCGATGCCAATCGCCTCATCGAAGACTTCATGTTGCTAGCGAATGTGCGGGTGAGCCGTTACCTCGCCAAGCCGCGAAACAACGAAGGCAAGCGCGAGGAATCAACCCGCACAGCGGTGTACCGGATTCACGATCGGCCTGATCCCGAGAAGCTTCAGCAGCTGCGGAAGTTTGTTTCCAAATTCGGTCTCGAAATGCCTAAGATTAATCCCGCCAACGCTGAGTCTGCGCTGCGGCAACTGCTCCAAGCAGCAGCCGGCAACACGGCTGAAAATGTGGTCAAAACCATGGCGATTCGCTCCATGGCCAAGGCGGAGTACAGCACCAATAACATCGGCCACTATGGCCTGGCGTTTCCATTCTACACGCACTTTACCAGTCCCATTCGTCGCTATCCAGATGTGCTCGTCCACCGGTTGCTCCAGCAGTACATCGATGGGGGTAAATCAGCTGACCCCGGTCCACTCCAGGGAGTGTGCCAGCACAGTTCCAACATGGAAAAGCGGGCCGCAGAAGCCGAGCGCGCATCCATCAAATACAAACAAGTCGAATTCCTCATGACGCGCATCGGCGAGACCTTCCACGGCATTGTGAACGGCGTTGTGCCGAAGGGCATTTTTGTCGAAATCGATGAAAACAAATGCGAGGGCTTCGTTCCCAAGGACTCCCTTCCGGATGACCACTATGTATACGACGAGGACCGGCAGGCGCTGGTCGGTGCGCGGCATGGGGGTCAGTTTGCCATGGGTGAGCGTGTTGTGGTGCGTGTTGTGGCCGCAGATTTGGCCAAGCGTCAATTGGAATTTGAGGTCCCTGAAGAAAAGTGAGTTTTTAGGCTCAATTGAACCACTTATTATAATCACTTATCTAGATTATTTAGACTTTTATCGATTATAATCAACACAAATTGATTATATTCGATGACCATGAATCGCTTGACTCGACTTACCACCGTGACGGCATGTGCTGTCTTCTTCTTTTTGTCTCTTTTTACTTCATCGGCTCAGGCCCAATTTTTGGGCCTCCAAAGTGAAGTTTTGGCGGAGACTGAGTTGGGAACGACCTACAGGGTCTATGCGGAATTTGCATCGGCATCAGATGAGTGCATTGCGGTGTATTCAGTGGGGACGTCCGAGTGTGTGGAGAATGATGAGAACAACAACTGCATCCAAATGGGTCCTTTGCTGCTCGAACTTGGCGTGACGACCGCATTTTTTCAGCACCCGGCTGCGGGGGACATGGGATCAGGCATTAACCCATTCTTTTTCCCATTTTATCCGGAAATGGAATACGATAGTTGGCTGACCATTGGTTCCTCCTCTACCAATGACGAGGCGGTAAGTAACATCGGAATGGTTTCGGATTTGGCAGAATTTGCTTCGGGAACCGGTTTTGTAATGGATGAGACGGTCGGAGGAAGTTGGTACGTTACACCCGGAGCCAATCCAGCGGCCATGGCTGGAGATGACGGGTTGGTATTGCTCGGGCAATTCACAGCAGTTGACGATGCAAATGGAAATCCTGGACACGTGACCTGCCTCTGGAATATCCAATGGCGCAATAACGTTGGTGTATCGTTTAAAGAAACCGGGATTACACATGACACTTCGGGTGACGGAACCGTTTCGGGTTGCATGGACGCTTCGGCGTGCAATTACAACGCCAGCGCAACAGCCAGCGATGATGGTTGCGCTTTTGCGACGGGATGCGATGTCTGCGGCGGAAACGCGACGGACGGGACGGGCTCCGTGGTGGACAACGATGCCGATAACGATGGCGTTTGCGACGTGGACGAAATTGCCGGTTGCCAGAATAGCGCGGCCTGCAATTACAATGCTTCCGCTACGGATGCGGCGACTTGCCTGTATGCGACCGGATGCGATGTATGTGCGGGGAACCCTACCAACGGCACCGGAACAGTATTAGACCTCGATGCCGACAACGATGGCGTGTGCGACGAGGACGAAATTGCGGGCTGCCAAAACAGCTCCGCGTGCAATTACGACGCGAGCGCCACCGACTCGGGCACGGCGTGTGTTTTCCCTTTTGGCTGTGAAACGTGTTCCGGAGAAACGAATGGAACAGGGACGGTCGTTGACAATGATTCGGACGGGGATGGCGTCTGCGATGCAGATGAAATTTCCGGTTGCCAAGTCGCCTCAGCCTGTAACTACAACGCCTCAGCTACGGACGCCGGAACCGTGTGCATTTACGCGGCGGGTTGTGAATCATGCTCGGGACCGACCGACGGTACAGGAACCATATTGGCCAATGACGACGACAACGATGGCGTGTGCAATGCAGATGAAATCGCAGGCTGCCAAAACAGCGCAGCGTGCAACTACAACGCCTCCGCTACGGATGCGGCTGACTGCATCTTCGCTACGGGCTGCGACGAATGCCAAGGCAATCCAACGGATGGGACAGGATCGGTCAACGACCTCGACGCCGATAACGATGGCGTCTGCGATGCAGATGAAATTGCCGGTTGCCAGAGCACCTCAGCGTGCAACTACAATGCTTCTGCGACGGATTCCGCCACGTGTTTATTCGCCACAGGCTGCGATGTGTGCGCAGGCAATGCGACGGACGGCACTGGAACGGTAACAGACCTCGACGCCGATAACGATGGCGTGTGTGACGCAGACGAAATTGCCGGTTGCCAGAGCACCTCAGCGTGCAACTACAATGCGAGTGCTACCGATTCGGGTTCGGCGTGCATCTTCCCATCGGGCTGCGAAACCTGCTCAGGGGCAACCGATGGCACAGGCACGGTCCTGGCCAATGACGACGACGATGACGGGGTGTGCAACGCGGACGAAATTGCCGGTTGCCAGAACAGCAATGCGTGCAACTACGATGAGAGCGCAACCGATGGCGGCGTGACATGCGTCTATGCCACGGGCTGTGAAACGTGCTCTGGAGCGACCGATGGCTCCGGTACGGTCGTGGACAATGACGCGGACAATGATAGCGTATGCGATGCGGACGAAGTAGCGGGTTGTCAGAACAGCACCGCTTGCAATTACAATGCAAGCGCGACGGATCCTGGTGCCACCTGCATCTTCCCCCAAGGCTGTGAAACATGCTCTGGTGAAACCAACGGCAACGGAACGATTGTGGACAATGATGCTGACAACGACGGCGTGTGTGATGCGGACGAAACGGCGGGTTGTCAAGATAACACGGCATGCAACTACGATGCCAATGCCACCAACGGAGGCATCGCTTGCGTGTACGCCAGCGGTTGCGATTATTGTTCAGGCGAAACGGACGGTTCGGGCACGATTGTCAACGGAGATGTCGATGCCGACGATGTCTGCGACGTAAACGAAATCCCCGGTTGCCAAGACCCTGTCGCATGCAATTACAATGAAGCGGCAACCGATGAAGACAATTCCTGCACGTACGAAGTATTGGGCTACGACTGCAATGGCGATTGCTTGTTCGATGATGACGAAGACGGTGTTTGCGACCAGTGGGAAATCACGGGTTGCCAGGACGAAGCGGCTTGCAACTACGAAGCGACTGCGACCAATGCGGGTTATTGTGATTATCCGGCGACAAATTATGACTGCGATGAGAACTGCCTCAACGACGCGGACGGCGATGGCTTATGCGACGAATTGGAGAGTGCAGGATGTTTGGATTCCAATGCGTGCAATTATGATGCCTCGGCGACCGATAATGACGGCTCTTGCACCTATGCCGCAACCGGTTATGATTGTGCGGGTGTCTGCTTGGCGGACACAGATGGTGACGAGGTATGCGATGCGAATGAAGTGGCGGGCTGCACGGATGGGGATGCGATGAATTTCAACGCATTGGCCACCGATGATAACGGGTCATGTGTTTACTGTGAGGACGCCGACAACGACGGAGTGTGTGACAATGAGCTTGTGGGGTGCACCGACTCGGCAGCTTGCAATTACGACGCCACGTCTACTGAAAATGACGGTTCTTGCATGTATGCTGCAGCAGGATATGGATGCGACGGAACGTGCTTAGCGGACGCCGATGAAGATGGCGTGTGTGATGCCAATGAGGTGGCCGGATGTGCCGATCCCTCGGCGTGCAATTTTGCGGCGGCAGCCACGGACGACGATGGTTCGTGCACGCACGCGACCACAGGCTTCGATTGCGATGGCGCCTGCTTGGTTGATTCGGATCAAGATGGAATTTGCGATCAAGATGAGGTGACGGGTTGCCAAGACAGCGCAGCCTGCAACTACGACGAGGCAGCCACGGATAATGGCTACTGCGATTATCCGGCGGTGAATTATGATTGCTCTGGGGCGTGTTTAAGCGATGCGGACGGGGACGGCATTTGTGATCCGTTCGAAGCGGCGGGTTGCACCGATCATACGGCCTGCAACTACGATGCGAATGCGACAGACGATGACGGATCATGCACGCACGCGACCACAGGCTTCGATTGCGATGGCGCCTGCTTGGTTGATTCGGATCAAGATGGAATTTGCGATCAAGATGAGGTGACGGGTTGCCAAGACAGCGCAGCCTGCAACTACGACGAGGCAGCCACGGATAATGGCTACTGCGATTATCCGGCGGTGAATTATGATTGCTCTGGGGCGTGTTTAAGCGATGCGGACGGGGACGGCATTTGTGATCCGTTCGAAGCGGCGGGTTGCACCGATCATACGGCCTGCAACTACGATGCGAATGCGACAGACGATGACGGATCATGCACGCACGCGACCACAGGCTTCGATTGCGATGGCGCCTGCTTGGTTGATTCGGATCAAGATGGAATTTGCGATCAAGATGAGGTGACGGGTTGCCAAGACAGCGCAGCCTGCAACTACGACGAGGCAGCCACGGATAATGGCTACTGCGATTATCCGATGACGGGCTATGATTGCGAGGGCAATTGCCTACCCGGGTATGAAGCCCTTTGCAACGGGGGAACTACGACCACGGAGGTGTTAGGGTGCATGGACAGCGCGGCCTGCAATTACGCTGCGACGGCTACCCAGGACAATGGTTCCTGCACGTTTGCAGATGCGGGCTACGATTGCGACGGTGTGTGTTTGTTTGACGAGGACGGCGACGGCATTTGCAATGCGTTTGAGGTGCCAGGCTGCACCGATTGCGCGGCTTGCAACTTCGCGGCGTCTGCTACGGACGATGACAATTCGTGCACGTACGCCGAGGCGGGCATCGATTGTGACGGAGGGTGCCTCGTTGACAGCGACGGGGACTTTGTTTGTGACCAAAACGAAATTACCGGCTGCCAAGACAGCTCCGCGTGTAACTTCGATGAGACGGCTACGGATGCTGGCTACTGCGATTACGCCGAAACCAATTACGACTGCGCTGGCAACTGCTTGAACGATGCGGACGGTGACGGCGTGTGTGATGAATTCGAGCCGGAGGTAATGGTCTTAGGTTGCACCAGTGCTGAGGCGTGCAACTACGATGCGACTGCGACGGACGACAACGGCTCGTGCTCGTTTGCGGATACGGGCTACGATTGCACAGGAGAATGCCTTGCGGATAGCGATGGCGACGGAGTTTGCGATGCGTTTGAGGTGCTAGGCTGCACCGATTGCGCGGCTTGCAACTTTGCGGCGTCCGCTACGGACGATGACAGCTCGTGCATTTACGCTTCTGCGGGCTATGGCTGTGATGGTGGTTGCTTGGTTGACTCAGACCAAGATGGAATTTGCGACCAAGATGAGGTCGCGGGTTGTCCGGATGCTGAGGCATGCAACTATGATCCCTTGGCGACGGACGATGGATATTGCGACTACGCTTCGGAGAACGAGGATTGCGATGGCAATTGCTTGAACGATGTAAATGCCAATGGCATTTGCGATGAGTTGGAGGATGGGTTGACGGTGGGGAATAATTGCGCTGCCGCAACAGAGGAATTCATGGCAGCCTTGGCCAGTGGACTATACTGTGGGGACGGCACGGTGTGGGTCGATGCCGTCAGCGAATGCATGGTCATTCCTACGTGCTTTGCCGATTTGGACAACAACGGCAACCGAGGAACGGAAGATTTGCTCATTATGCTATCGGTCTTCGGTGCGGAATGTGATTTGGCGGAGGGATGCATGGATCCCTTGGCAGAAAACTACGATCCCTTCGCGGTGGTCGATGACAACAGCTGCATTGTCCTTGAGGACCCTTGCGCCTTGGCTACTTCTATCACGTATCAAGGCGAGGATTATGCCCTGGTTTCTGTGGGTGATCAATGCTGGTTCCGGGACAATTTGGCTTCGGATCAATTTCAAAATGGCGATGCCATTGGTTTGACGTTGGAATCAACCGATTGGTATGCTGCGGCGAACGCAGCAACACCGGCCTTTGCTCCAATCAACGGCGACGGTGCGAATACCGCTGCGCACGGCTACCTCTACAACGGTTACGCTGTGAATGACGCCCGTGGTTTATGCCCGAGCGATTGGCACGTGGCATCCGATGGAGATTGGATGTCCCTCGAAGCGGCTTTGGGGATGGATTCATTGGCGTTGGCGGACTTCGGGGACCGCGGTACCGACCAAGGCGACCAACTCAAATCTTCTGCCTCTGACGCGCCAGCTTGGGACGGTACAAACGTGTCGGGCTTCTCAGGAACGCCATCTGGACAGCGTTATTCCTTCGGAAGTTTCAACGGGTTTGGCACGATGAGCCTCCTGTGGACGGGCACCAACAGCGGGTCTTCGAATTGGGCGCGTAAGCTCGAATCGGACAATGCGCAGGTCCAGCGCTCACTTATCTCCAAAGGCTTTGGCGGTTCCGTCCGGTGCGTGATGGATTAGTGGGCTCTTTGAATTTGAAGCATCCACTAAGTCGTGCGAGTTTTTATTACGTTTCATCTTGATGTGATACGGGGGATTCCTATTCTGAATGAATCCCGGGTTTTTTTGTAGTGGACTTTGGCCAGGGAAATGGCCCAAGAAGATTAGCGAACGCATTACCTTTGCACCCGAAGAGCGCGCCCATAGCTCAGTTGGTTAGAGCA
>ERZ807291.9161-NODE-9161-length-10806-cov-4.206957_pt1 | contig 10806 bp, 11 predicted proteins | sample MGYA00521257_ERZ807291 | MGnify/ENA primary metagenome ERZ807291 (study PRJEB31413, sample SAMN03169783) | marine metagenome | biome: Marine; feature: Water; material: Subsurface seawater | place: North Sea | collected 2011-04-28 | depth 1 m m ...
TATTGAACCCACTGCAAGTACTGCTGCAGCTGCAGAAAAAATTGGCGTGCCAGTTCTGCAAGAATTCTTTGGTGAAGATTTGGCTGAACAACTGAAGCGTGAGGGCAAGCAGGCTGATCTCATAGCAGGAAATAACGTATATGCACATGTGCCTGACATAAATGACTTTACACGTGGGTTGAAAGTCGCCTTAAAAGATGGCGGAGTCATTACGCTTGAATTCCCTCACTTGATGCAGTTGATTCGTCATACACAGTTCGATACTGTTTATCATGAGCACTTTTCATATCTGAGCTTACATACTGTAAGTTGTATTTTTCAAAAAGTGGGGTTAAAAGTCTGGAACGTCGAAGAGTTAACGACGCATGGAGGAAGCCTTCGTGTCTATGGTTGCCACGATGATGATTCAAGAATAGTTTCTCCAAAAGTAGAGCGGATGCTTGTGAATGAAAGTAATGATGGCTTGCAAAAGTTATCGACTTATCAGTCTTTTCAAGCTAGAGCGAATCAAGTGAAGGATGATTTATTGTCTTTTCTTGTTGATCAAAAAAGATTAAACAAGACTGTTGTTGCATATGGTGCCGCAGCCAAAGGTAATACGTTGCTTAATTATGCTGGAATTAAACCGGACCTTTTGGGGGTTGTGTATGATGCAGCAATTGCAAAACAGGAGAAATACATGCCTGGCAGTCACATTCCCATTCGATCACCTGACAGGATAGAAGCTGATTCGGTTGATTTTGTTTTGATACTACCTTGGAATATTGTGGATGAAGTGACGGATCAGCTGAGTTCTCAAGGGTTAATAGATAAAGATTTTGTAACGGCAATTCCAAAGCTTGAAATATTAAAAAAAGTTAAAAGGAACGAAAAATGATACCTGTATTTAAACCGCTTATCGAAAAAGAAGAGTTTGAAGCTGCAAATGCCGTGCTTACCAATGGATGGCTTGGTATGGGGAGTTATGTCGGCGAATTTGAGAGTAAAATTAGTGATTTACTTCATTTGAAAGACACAGGTAGGCACGCTGTAGCAGTTAGTACCGGACATGCTGCGCTGCATTTGGCCATGCTGTTATTTGATATTGGCAAAGATGATGAAATTATTACGCCTTCATTTAATAATATTGCTGACTTTCAAGCAATTCTTGCCGTTGGAGCTAAGCCAGTTTTCTGTGATGTTCTTGAGGATACTTTGTGTATTGATCTTGATAAAGCAGAGGCACTTATTACGAATAAGACTAAAGCAATAATTGTAATGGACTATGATTGCTTTCTTTGTGATCACGATAAAGCTAAAAAAATTGGTAAGGCGCATAATATAAAAATAATTCATGATGCCGCGCATTCTTTTGGTGCAGTTTATAAGGGGCTCCATTGTGGTAATCTCGCTGATGCTACGATGTTTAGTTTTGACCCTGTTAAGTCAATAACTTGTCTAGATGGTGGTGCATTAATAGTTAAAACAGAAGAGGAAGTGGAGAAATTGCATCAAATGAGATTGGTTGGGATGGGTCAGCCGGCTGCAGTTATGTACGGCAATCAGCGGGCCTGGACCTATAATGTTGAGCAGCTAGGTTTTCGTTATCATATGTCTAATATGCATGCTGCTATAGGACTTGCTCAGCTGTCAAAGTTTGATGAAATAGTAGAATCTCGTCGTCATGCTTGTTCGTTTTATGATAGTCAACTTAAAGATGTTGTTGAATTAAAAGTCCCGCTAGCTGATTACTCTTTTGTAGTGCCATTTCTTTATTACATAAGAGTGCCAAAAGGCAAGCGAAAAGATTTTATAGATTGGATGAAGCTTGAGGGAGTAGATTTAGGCATCCACTGGCAACCAGGTCATTGGTTTGAGCTTTTTAAAAATTGTAAATCCGGGGACCTTAGCGTGACAGAAAAAATCGCTTATGAGATAGTTTCTTTACCCTTACACTCAAAAATGAACCTTAGTGATCTTGAAAAAATTACCCGTAAAATCAGGGAGTTTTTTAATTATGCATAGTAAAAGTGCTATTTTCTTAGGCACAAAGCCGGCCGCTGCAATTGCCCTCCAAATTCTTGTAGGGCGGGGGTGGGACATCAAAGGAGTAGTTACTCCTCTTGAAGACCTCCATCCTTGGGCCTCTGGTCCAAAGGTGGCTGAAGTAGCAGAGCTTAACAACATCCCAGTTTATCAAGATCAGGTAAGCCTGAACGCTCACTCTTTAAAAGCAGATCTTGTAATTAGCTATATGTACCGAAGTTTAGTGAAACCAGAGACCATTAATAGTGCAAAAGTTGCAGCTTTAAATTTCCATCCGGCGCCTCTACCCTATTTTGGAGGCTGGGCATTTTATAATGTAGCCATCATTGAAGATGTTGTCTCATATGGGCCGACTTGTCACTATATGGATGAAGATTTTGATACAGGGCCGATACTTAAGGTTGATAGGTTCGAAGTCGATGCTAGTCGAGAGACCGCAGTTAGCCTAGAACGTAAAACTCAAATTAGTATGTTAAATTTATTTAAAGAAGTTGTGGGCATGGTAGAGCAGAATATTCAATTACCGATCGAATATCAAAAAGACTCAGAAATGAGATATTTTAATAAAAAAGAATTCGAAAGCCTTAAAAGAATACCTTGCACAGCTACAGCAGATGTAATTGATAAGTTTGCAAGGGCTTTTTGGTATCCGCCCTATATGGGAGCATATTTGGAGCTAGACTCTGGAAAGGTTGAAATAGTCCCTGAGATAGTTAAAGAAGACATTGCGCGACATTATCATTATGATGATTATGAAATTTTGAAACAATCAACAACCTAAGTAAGTTCCAATATTTGAATTTCGCCATGTTAGTGTGATCTGTGCGGATTGATCAAATTTAATTTTCTTAGTCGTTTTTTATAATCATTTATAGGTACTATTATGACTAAGGGTAATGAGTTGTTACTTGATTACGTCGGAAGACAGTTAGCGATTTACTTTCCTGATGACATAGACTCTCGTTTGGTTTTAAAGAAAAATATAGAAGAGGCTCATGAACGGCTCATGTACTCTATGTCCAAAGTAAAATTGAGAGGTTATAGTCAGTTTAACTACTTACACTCAGATTTATACGCTCAATTTTTGTATTTTCTCTCAAATTCAGTTTGGAAGAACTCTCAGGACGCAGGTGTGGCTTCAAAACTCTTCTATCTCAATAAGGTAATGCATGGAATAAACTGTATGTACGATACTAATATGCCTGATATTTTTTTACTAATTCATTGCGTGGGCACTGTTCTGGGAAAAGCTGAGTATAGTGATTACTTCGTTGCATGCCAAAACGTTACTGTTGGATCTGATAGGGGCAAAATGCCCAAAATGAAGGAAGGTGTTTATATGGGCCCTGGGTCCTCGATTGTGGGAAATTGTAGTGTGGGTGAAAATGTTCACATGGCGATTAATAGTAGTGTGTTAAACATACATATTCCGAATGCGATGCTTGTTGTTGGGGTCGGTAATAAAGATAATTATCGGCCTATTCGCCGGAATCTGATTGATGAACAATATTTCATTCGCTAACTGAACTATCAAATCAGAATAGTGATATAGGTCCAAATTGTGTTGACAATATAAATTAATTTTTTTCGGCAATGCAAGCAAAAATGATTTTTGTGCTATCGAATAATTTAATCTTGCGTTCATTAGTTGAGCCCAGTAAAATTAAAAAAATTTTCTGATTAGACATCTTTCCTAATTTAGTGATGACTCATTGGAAAAGAGTGGATTAAAGAAGCACTTAAAGTTTTAGTGAAAATTCCTTTTATCGCTAATTAATTATAGCCCATTAGGCCCGAACTGGAGCTGTTTTTGTGCGAGTTGGCCAAATCAAGGGTAGACGGTGAAAGAATCAGAAAAAAGAGGATGAAAACCAAATACTAGTATGGTTTTGAGAACTGCACTTGACCTTTGAATCTTTCTTTAATGACATAATTATAGTTTGTGTTGGCTTTGTATGTCCTTTCACCGAAGCCACACCATTTTAATCACCTGTTTGCATAAATAAAGAGAGTTTCTTCGCATGAACCTAATTTCCCACTCTCTTGATAAGAGATTCAATGCCACCTTCGTTGGCTCAGGTTGCACTGGCCTGCTTCTTGCCGTTGATTTTGTGGAGGTATGGAATAATCACGGTGCGCCTGTCTTTAAACGGCAGGGGGAGTCTTTGTCCAGTTATGTATTGCATGATTGCTGCATGGGCCATTGCATTATGGAAACTGAAATGAATTTATGTAATTTCCCTGTCCGATGACTGAACAATTTCCTCTGGTCAGTGTGGTCATCACCTCTTACAACTGCGCCCACTTCATCGACAGTACGATCAGGTCAGTACTGGCCCAAGACTACCCTAATTTGGAAGTCGTGATCAGCGACAACTGCAGTACTGACGATAGTGATTCAGTGATTCGCCGTTTTATCAGCGATCCTCGCATCCGCTATTCGGTCAACGATCAAAACATCGGAATGCTTCCCAACTTCCTCAAGGCGACTTGTGATTTGGCGCGGGGGAAGTACATTACCTATGTTTCATCTGATGATTATCTTGTTGACGAGGGCTTTGTTTCGGAAGCCATGTCTCGGATACAGGCCTTTCCGTCGGTGCTGATGGCTCACAGTATCAATATTGCGGAGATCACGTCATCGCAAGAATTCTTTATAGATGAGTCCTATTTTTATTATAAGGACAGCTTTTACAAGCAACCCTTCGTCGCAGGTCTGGAAGTCTTTCGTTCGTTTCCAAAATCTCATTCGATTAGTTTTGGCGGTACCGTATTCAACCGTGAAAAACTTATGGCATGTAATCCATTTCAGGGAAAAATATTTTCTGGTGATACACAGGTTGTCCTTCAATTGTTACTGATGGGGGATGCGGCCTTTATTGATAGGAAAACTTATGTAGCCCGCCGTCATGATGGGAGTACTACCTATTCTATTACGCGTGCTCAGTCATACATTGACAATCTTGATTATATCGATCTGCCATATCGCTTTGCACTGGATTGGGGATTCCTTGAGCGGGAAGAAGCGGCGTCCTGGAAGCAGCATATGTACGTTTGTTGCTTCTCACAATGTTTGATGAGCCTTTATAAGTCGAATCGTGAGGAATATTACGTATTGACAGATTTCCTGCGTGAAAAAGAACCAGTCGTGCTGACCCTGGTGACTGCCACCCCGCGCTGGAGACTAAACAGGGTGATATTTGCCAACAAGCGGGTTGGTCAGTGTTATATGGGATTGCGCCGCGTGGCAAGAAAAGTTAAAAACTTTTTGTTTGGCTCCAGTGATGGCCGCAGTTTGATCGGCTCTGGACGCTAACTAATATATGGTTCTCGTTCACAATTTGGCCGCTAATTATCTTGGCCAGGGATGGCGCGTTGTCATGTCTTTGGTATTTTTGCCGATATACGTGAATTATCTGGGTATCGAAGCCTATGGTTTGATTGGCATGTTTGCTGTGCTCCTTTCATGGCTGGCGCTTATGGACATGGGAATGAAACCTGCACTTGCCCGCGAAATGGCAAGATTTACGGGGGGTGCACATGATTCCCAGTCTATTTGGGATCTGTTGCGTAGCATCGAACTTGTGTCCATCGCACTCGCGTCATTACTAGCGCTTGCTGTATGGGGTGGCTCTGGATGGTTGGCCACCGACTGGGTTCAGCCAGACAAACTTTCGACGGATCAGGTGGCAGGGGCATTCGCTCTGATGGGTGTCGTGACGGCCTTGAGTTTTGTGGAAAGTCTTTACAGCAGCAGTATGGCTGGTCTCCAGCGGCAGGTGCTGCAAAATATCATTTCTAGTTTTTTTGCCACGATTCGGGGTTTGGGCGCGGTGGCGATACTAATCTGGGTGTCGCCATCGATTAAAGCTTTCTTCCTGTGGCAGGGATGTGTGTCCATTCTGTCACTGGCGGTGTCGGCCGCTGCAGTCTACCATTCGCTGCCAGGTCGGACTCGGCGCGCCCAGTTTTCGGTTGAGGCAATCAGGGGAATCTGGCGCTACGCTGCCGGTATGATCGGCATCACTTTCCTTTCTTTGTTGCTCACGCAGGTTGATAAAATTCTGCTGTCGAAAATCCTGCCGTTGAAAGACTTTGGTTTCTATGCCTTGGCTGGGGTTGTATCAGGAACGTTATATACGATGATAACGCCAGTCACAGGAGCTTTTTTTCCAAAATTCGTGGAGCTTCTGGCTCAGAAAGACGAGGTTGCAGTGCGCCGAGCTTATCACCAGGCTGCACAACTTATCGTAGTTTTGATGGGCTCGGCCGCAGTCGTGCTGGCGGTATATTCTAGTCGTGTGTTGCAGGTTTGGATGGGTGATGCTGAAGTAACACAACAGGTCTCGCCGTTGCTAACAGTGCTTGCCATCGGAACTTTGCTCAATGGTTTGATGTGGATTCCATTTCAGATGCTAATGGCCCACGGCTGGACATCGTTGTCCTTGCGTATGAACGGCTTTGCAGTATTAATTGTAGTGCCAGCGATTTTCTATATTGTTCCACAATATGGAGCTTTGGGGGCGGCATATATCTGGGTGGTACTGAACGGATGCTGTCTCGTGATTGGGATCGACCTTATGCACAGAAAAATTTTAGTCTACGAGAAATGGACCTGGTATTGGCAGGATGTTGCGGTGCCTTTATTGACTGCTGGAGTTACGGCTCTGCTCTGCAGTCTACTTATTCCAGATCCAGGTAAACCTTTGACCGAGGTGCTGGTCATCGGTACCGTTTCGCTTACCGTGCTGCTCGCTACCTTTTTTTCCGCCCCGAGAGTTCGTGATCCCATGTTGGCGTTTTTCATACGCAGCATAAAATCATATGGAGTTTGACGTTGATGCGTGAACAGGTGATTCACTTGAAGGGATTGAACGGAATCCGTGCGATGGCCGCCATCGGTGTCGTGATATCGCACATTTCAGTAACACTCAATGCGTTTTTTCCATGGTTCCAAACCAATCCAGTCCATTTCGGGAACGGAATGGCTGACTTCGGCGTCACGATGTTCTTTACACTGAGTGGTTTTCTGATCACCTATTTGCTGCTCTGCGAAAAGGCAGTTTCAAGGGTGAATATCAGAAACTTTTATATAAGACGGATTCTGAGAATATGGCCACTATATTATGGCTACCTGCTTGTTTCGTTAATAGTTATTTATTTTTTTGGATTGTATGATGAGCCATACAATTACCTTTTTTATATCCTAATGATTGGCAATGCTGGGTATGCACTCCATATCGTACCAATTCCACTCCTAAGTCACCTCTGGACTATCGGCGTTGAAGAACAGTTTTATTTGTTCTGGCCCTATCTGGTTAGGAAGGCTAAACACGAGTTGGTGGCGTTTGCCATATTTTTGGCTGGGTTCATCCTTATTAAGCTAGTGCTGAGGTACCTTTTATTCCGCTATGGCGACGGGGCTTCTGTACAATATGCAATGGTCTACTTAGCGAGATTTGATTGTATGGCCATTGGCGCCATCGGTGCCTATTGTTATTTTAATCGGCCCTCGACGCTTATTTCTTTGATGTCACTGCCAGCAATTCAGTTTCTGGCTTGGCTCTGCCTAGCTCTAATAGCGCTGAACCGTTTTTACGTAACCGATTTTGTCAATCACGACCTTGTTGCGACAGTTACATTGTGTGTGATTATAGGTCAGATTAATGGAGGTTGCGGGCCCGTAAACCTCGACAATCGCCTCTGCGATTTTCTTGGACGCATTTCTTATGGAATTTATGTTATTCATCCGCTGATTATGTTGACTTATTTCCGATTGGCAGATGAATATGGAGCCGATGGATTAATGTTTGGGCTGGTTTCCTACCCTGTCATAATATTGCTGACGGTTTTAGTCGCGCATCTATCCTATGAGTTTTATGAAAAGAAATTTATTGACATGAAGCACCGCTACACCAAGATCAAGAGTGAAGCCTAGTGTGTCAAAACATGCAGCAAAACTTAATTATCATCCAGAAGCAGGAATAGATATGGCTATTTTCAGACCGTTGGTATCAATACTGACGCCATGCTGGAATCGTGCGGAGTTTCTAGATCGTGTATGGCAAGCGCTTGATGATCAGACCTATCCAGTGATCGAATGGATTGTATGTGACGACGGCTCCACAGACGATACCGCACAAAAACTTGAAGAATTTCGCACTAAATCATGGTTCCCTGTATGTGTTATCACCGCCAGCGAACATATTGGCAAGGTGCGGATGGACAATGAGGCGGTATCGCAGGCCAGAGGACAATATATTCTGTGGAACGATTCCGATGATTATTTGCTGCCTGGGGCCATCGAGGAACTGGTGAGTATTATCGAATCTGTACCAGAAACTGAGCGAGACGAGTACGTTGGCGTTACAGCACTCTGTTCTGATGAAGCAGGTACTATTATTTCGTCAGATTTGCCCTCTTTTGGTCAATTCGATACCACATGGAATTTGTTGGTAACAAAACATGGTGTCACCGGAGATATGATTTACATGACCCGCGCAGACGTTCTTAAATCGAACCCGTTCCCTGAGGTAGATTTTGTTGTTCCCGAGAGTATTGTCTGGAATGTAATTGGCGAGGCTAAGGCAAGAATTCGCCCAATTGTTGTGAAGGTAAATTGCTACAGGGCCCCGAACGCAATTTCTTTTAGTGGCGTCATCGCCTACCCGCGGGGAAGAGCCCACTCTATGGCGACCTGTGTGCGGTGTCTCAAGAAATACAGGAGGGGTCTGCGTGCATCGTGTTGGCGGTTGATCACCTTTACTCGATATTCAATACATGGTCAGTTGTCGTTTGGCCAGGCATTGAAGCTTTGGGGGAGTAACTCTTCGCGTTTAGCATTTCTATTGATGTTTCCCATTGCTATTGTTTTAGTCCTTGGGGACAGGATGCGGGGCATAGTACGCATGACTCACAACGAATTTGATCTGGCAGAGAGCCGGGTATCAGTCAGTATAAAATCTAATAACCAGTTTGAGAAAATGCAATGAGCAAAAATCTATCTGCCTTGGAGTTGTTCCTAAACCGTTATGGGCATCCGGTCTCCGAGTGTCGTGCAGATATACTCGCAGTTCTCCAACAGACATGCCCAAATGATGCCTTCAGTTTGGTAATGTGGGGTCTTGGGACTGAATTCTATGAGAACAAACTGAATGGTATAGTTCCACTAGGTGGTTCTGTTCTTGATGTTGGTTGCGGAGCTGGTACGTGGACGATGGCAGCATCGACGATCGCTGAAGAGGTGATTGCTGTCGATATTTATGAGCCGCGCATTGCTGCTGTGACGAAAATGGCGGCGGCATTGCAAGTGGATAATATCAAGGCGCAACATGGAGATATTTTTTCATTACAAGCGGAATCAAATAGTTTCGACACAATTATCTGTTTTAATACGCTGCAGTTTATCAAAGACTACGATGCAGTCCTGCAAGAGGCCTATCGTCTCCTTAAACCGGGTGGCAAGTTCTACTGTTCTATGGCTGATTGGGGAATCATCATGTATTACCTTTGGGAATCATTGCATGGCCTTGCCCCGGGGAAAATTGCAAACGTAATAAAATGTCTGGTAAAGAGCCAGTTTTCTAGTTTTTCGCTTGAACCCAGTAAGCCGAATTATTATAACGGTGTATATCTTCGTGATCAAAATTTTCTGCGCGAGGCGCACCATGCAGGTTTTTTGTTGGTGGAAGATGCGACCACTGAAGGGCCAATCACAGAAATATATCCTAAAGTATTTTGGATGATGCCGTTTTTCAATGAATATGTACTGAAAAAGAGCGAGGATGCTCCTTTTATTTCGCGGACAGTAAGGAATGTAGAAAATGAGTAATCAGGATCAAGGGAAGTTTGATAATTATTATGAGAGTTGTTTTGCAGGGACTAAACTTCACTCACCGAAGGAATCATTTGATCACTATCGACGAAGCTTTGATTGGCTACTGCCCGCTGACAAGCAGTGTAGGCTTCTTGATTTTGGAGCAGGTCTTGGAAATCTAACGCTCTGGCTGATGTCGCAAGGCTATCAGAGCATTACATCCATCGATGTCTCGAAGGACCAGTGTGCTGTTGCGCAGGAATTCGGTGCGAACGTGATTCATGTTCCAGATTCTCTTAGTTATCTGATCGAGGGAAAGGGTTCGTTTGACGTTATATTCTTGAGTGATGTTATTGAGCACATTCCGAAATCACAAATGATGGATTACATGTCGGCTGCCAAGGATGCTTTAGTTGAGGGCGGCATGCTGGTTGTAAAGACGGAAAATGTCTCGTCCCCAACTGGAATTTATCAACATCATATGGATTTCACCCATGAATACAATTTCGTTGAGAAATCCCTGCGTCAACTCTTGATGATGGTTGGGTTTCGAGAGGTGGAGATTCGTGGCCCTTCGATGCCGTGGCCACGGCGCCCCTGGCTGTGGTGGAAGCCCATTGTCCGAATGATTTACATTGGGCTCATAAGAGTAATCTACGCTGCTGAGCAGCCTCGGGGTGACAACAATCCGCGCATCTTTTCAAACTCCTTGGTGGCCCGTGCTTATAGGAAATAAATCTGAAGCCCTTGCAATAAAGTGGCTAGCATTATGAATGCTAGGTATCTTATTCGTATGGATGACGCATGCCCGACCATGGATAGTCGTAAATGGCAAATGTTTGAGGATTTGTTTGATAGTCTTGGAATTAAACCCTTAGTTGCAGTGGTGCCAGACAACCGTGACCCTGAATTGCAGTGTGATCCACCAGACGCTCTGTTCTGGGAAAAAGTTCGTTGCTGGCAGG
>ERZ807291.9164-NODE-9164-length-10801-cov-155.323097_pt1 | contig 10801 bp, 10 predicted proteins | sample MGYA00521257_ERZ807291 | MGnify/ENA primary metagenome ERZ807291 (study PRJEB31413, sample SAMN03169783) | marine metagenome | biome: Marine; feature: Water; material: Subsurface seawater | place: North Sea | collected 2011-04-28 | depth 1 m m ...
AAACATGTGTTTCATTGATAGATGTAACATCATATAAGTCATGCCTTAGATTATTTATATCGTTAATTAAATTAGAAATTTTTAATTTATTGAAATTTTTTGAATTAAAAATTTTATAGACACCACTTAAATCTTCGTTCGTTATTCTGGCTTTTAGTATTATTTTATAAAATTCAACAAAATAATTCATTTTTAAGATAAGACTAATATCAAGATCATTTAGTAATTTAATTGCTTGATTTTGATCTATTTTTAAAGAAATAAAATCTACTAAAATTGAAACAAATTCTTTATAACAATTCTGATTATTGCTTTGAATATCATCCAATATAGAAAAAGGCGAAGCAAAACTTGGAAAATCATTTGAAGTGTAATCTGTTATTCCGTTTTCTATTAACCAGGTATCAATCTTATTTGTCCCAATAAATGGAATATTTACTACCTGGCATCTGCTATAAATAGTTTGATTTAAAGCTTTTGAGCGACTTGTTGTCATAATGATATAAGAAAAGGGAGCAGGTTCTTCTAGTGATTTTAGCAAGGCATTTTGGGCAATATTATTCATCGAATCTGCATTAATCATACAGACTACTTTGTTTTTAGAGATTGATGGGGTAAGAGTTAAAAAAGATACGACATCATTAAAACCCTTCTCCTCATCCCAATTTTTAGTATCTTTTTTTTGTCTTCTTATATCTTTGAGCAGATACTTATCTTTATCCAGGTGATATAGATCAGGGTGATTATTTTTATCAATTAAATTTTGAAAATCATCTCTTAAATTTTCTTGGAAATTTGATATTATTTTTTCAGATATTTTTCTTGCAAGTAATTTTTTTCCAACCCCCTTTGGGCCGTTGATAATTATTCCATGAGCAAGATTGTTGAAATTCAAAGAGTTAAAAGAATCAACTAACCAATCACATTTTTCGAAATTCATAAATATTCTTTTACTATGCTCACAATCTCTTGATGTATATCACCTATTTCTTTTTTTGCATCAAGAACTCTAATTCTTTTATTATCTTTGCTTAGCTCTAAATAACCCTGTCTAACATTATCAAAAAAAGTATGACCAGATGATTCTATTCTATCTTTTTTGTCATTAGTCTTTCTTGCAAAACCTTCGCTAACATCAATATCTAATAAGAATGTAATATTGGGAACAGGACATTCTATAAATTCTATTAAACTATCAATTATTTTTAAGGAAAGGCCTCTTCCATAGCCCTGATATGCAGATGAAGCATCATAAAACCTATCGAAGAGAATAAAATCATTAGTAGAATTATCAATTTTTTCTTTAATAAGTTGTGCTCGAGCAGAAAACATTAAAAGAAGTTCAGTTTTAGATGATAGATCATCATGTGAATTTAAAAGAATATCACGAATTTTTTCACCGGTACTTGTAGATCCTGGCTCCCTTAATATCTCTGTCTTGAAACCTTTATTTATTAAATAGTCATTTAATAGCTTTATTTGAGTTGACTTGCCTACCCCTTCAATACCCTCAAAACTAATTATTTTCATTTATCTAAACCTATCTTTTTAATCATTCTTTTATGCTCTTCATATGTCTTAGAGAAATGATGTGAAGTTGGTGTATCTGCAACAAAAAATAGATAATCTCCAGGTGTACCCAAAACAGCTGCTTCAAGAGATGTGATTGAAACAATAGAAATTGGAGTAGGAGGTAAACCTTTAATCATATATGTATTGTATCTATTATTTTTATCAAGAATATCAGTTTTTTTAATATCGCCATCAAAATTAGGCAATAAACCATAAATAATAGTTGGATCTGCTTGAAGTTTCATTCCAAGACTAATTCTTTTTAAAAATACACCAGCTATAGCTTTTTTTTCGAGATGATTTCCGGCCTCTTTCTCAATAATAGAAGCTAATATTAAAGCTTCAAATTTATTTTTTAGCATATTTGATTGTGGCTTTTTATCCCATAAATTTGTTAGCTTATTATTAAGAATTTCATGGCTAACCTTTAATATTTCTGATGCTTTCATACCCTTCTTATAAAAATAAGTATCAGGATAAAGAACTCCTTCTTTGAATGGATAATCTGTTTTCAAGCAATTTAAATTTAAACAATCATTTATAAGCAAACTATTATTAATAATTATATCTAGATCAAAAATTGTTATTCCTTCATTAATTTGCAAAGACCTTGTGAAACTATCACCTTTATTAAAGGCATCAATGCTTTTGGCAATAGTCATTTGTGAAATGTCATACTCACCTGCTTTAAAAGATTCAATTTGATTCTGTTTGATATAGATTCTGAAAAAAAGCCTATTAAGAAAAGAATTTGGTACTAATTTTGAAATAACTCCATACATAGAATCACCTTTTTCAATAGTTATTAAGGAAACCGATGAGGTTGAATTAAGTAAAGCTGTGTATGGACCAATAATAGATGCTATGGCAACTAATAGTATGAATATATTTCTTATCAATAACATTAATCTATTTTAATCCCATAAAAAAACGAGATAACATATTACTATGAAATCTCGTTAAAATTATTCTAATTTAGAATTGTTATTAAAAACTTAAATTATTTTTGGAATAGTTTTTAAGAATTTGAATTGATGTAATCAACAGCTTCATTTACAGTTGAAATTTTTTCAGCATCTTCATCTGCAATTTCTATATCAAACTCTTCCTCTAAAGCCATTACCAATTCAACTGTATCTAAAGAATCAGCACCTAAGTCATCTACAAAAGATGAATCACTTTGAATCTCATCAATAGATTTTCCAAGTTGATCGCTGACTATTTTTTTAACTCTATCTTCAATACTCATAATTACTCCAAAGTAAAAAGCAGCATTTTACATCGAATTATAAGAAGATGTACAATTTTTTAGGAGCAAGATATCAATACATAAACAGGCCGCCATCTACAGAGATGGTTTGACCTGTAATATAAGAAGCATCTTTACCTGCTAAAAAGACTGCTAATTCAGAGATATCATCAACAGAACCTAGTCTATTTAAAGGAATGTCTTGTATGAGCTTCTCCTTTGCATCAGCATCAAGATACGACGTCATATCGGTCTCAATAAAACCTGGAGCAATAGAGTTTACAGTTATTCCCCTAGAACCAACTTCTTTTGCTAAGGATTTAGTAAAACCACTCAACCCAGCTTTAGCAGAAGAATAATTAACTTGGCCAGGATTGCCCATCAAACCTGAAACGGATGAGATATTTATAATTCTCCCATATCTATTTTTTATCATTCCCTTAATAAGAGCTCTTGTAAGATTAAAGGTACCAGTCAGATTAGTTGCAATTACATTATCCCATTCATAATCCTTCATTCTTAAAAATAATTGATCTGATGTTATGCCAGCATTGTTAATTAAGATCGAAGGTATGAGATTATTTTCTTTTAAGAAATTCGTGCATTCGGTAATAGACTCTCTATTTGTAATATCTAGTGAGATAGGTATTAAGTTTTTATTTTTTGAATCAAATGTAAAACTAGACCTTGATGTGCCGATTACTGTATAACCAAGATCTGCAAAATTCTTAGCAATAGCAGTTCCAATTCCACGAGAAGCGCCAGATATAAATACTACTTCTTTATTCATAATAATTGTTTTAGCTCGTCTTTAAATTTTAAATCTGTCATTGATAATATATTATTTATTCCATTAGTTTTTGCAAGACCGCTCAAAACCTTGCCAGGACCACACTCAATAACAAGCCCGTCATACTCTCTAATTTTATTCATAATGCTAACCCATTGAACAGGTTTAAAAAGTTGTTTTTTTAATTTTAATTTAATATCTGAAGAATCCTTGCAGTGTGAGGCGTCATAATTATGAAGTACAGTCATTTTTGGTTTATTAATTAAAATGCTTTGAAGTTCTTGCTCAAGGAGGTTAGCAGCCTCGCTCATTAAAGCGCAATGAGAGGCAACACTTACCTTGAGCTGAATACATCTTTTAGCTCCAGCTTCTTTACATCTATCTGCAGCAATTTTTGTTGAATTATCATTACCCGCGATAACAATTTGATTATTCGAGTTTATATTTGCAGCGCTAACTATCTGTCCTGTTATAGCCTCAACCTCTTTACAGATAGTTTTAATATTAGAGATATCAAGATTTAAAATTGCATACATGGAACCAGATTCTGCATTTTCCATATATTTACCCCTTTTATGGACTAAAGATATAGCTGTTAATAAATCAAAAGATTCTGAAGCTAATAAAGCTGTATATTCACCCAATGAATGTCCAGCTAATATATCTGGCACTATTCCAGTATCATTGATAAATCTTCGATAATAAAGATAGGAAGTCATTAATATAGCTGGTTGAGTAATTGATGTTTGATTTAATATTTCCTCTGGACCATTTTTAATGTGATCGATAATGTCTATGTCTAAAACATTATTAGCGGCATTTGAAATTAGATTAATTTCTGAGGATGAAAAAGTACTCAACATATCTAAAGATTGAGAGCCTTGACCCGGAAAAAGTAAACTTATGTGCCTAGGCATAAGTTAAGCCTGTATATCTTCAGCCTCTTCTTTTTCAACTTTTCTTAAATCTTTTACAAGTCTGCCTTTATAAAAACCATCTTTTGTCATTTGATGACGAGCATGTTTTTCACCTGAAACAGGATCAATAGATAATGTAGAAGCTTTTAATGAATCATGAGATCTTCTTTGACCTCTTCTAGATCTTGTAACTTTACTTTTTTGAACTGCCATACTTACCCTTAAAAAAAACGTATCCTATCAAAATTATACTATGAATGGTAGAAAAATTTACTTTAATGCATCTATAAGGTTTAAAAATAAATTATCTAATTCTGCGTTTATTGATATGAGTTTATTATCAGCATCAAAAAATTCGATTTGTGAAGAATGAAGGGCCATTCTTCTGATGTTTTTAGGAGCAATTTCTTTATTAAAATCTTTATCACCATACTTATCATCATTAAGTACCGGATGACCTATATGACTACTCTGAACTCTAATTTGATGTGTTCTTCCTGTAAAAATCTCAATTTCCACTAAACATGATGAATTTAATTTTTGTTTGGGATTAAAAACTGATACAGATTCTTTCCCTACCTCAGATATAAAAGATTTTGTTGAAGATGTTTCAGATTTAGTTATTAAAGTCTTTATTTCTTTTTTAGTTTTAAGATGACCTTTTAGAATTGCTAAATATTTTTTCTTTATCTTTTTATCTAAAAGTAATTTATTGAACCACTTATTTGATTTTTTATTTTTTGATAGAACAAGGCATCCAGAAGTTTCTTTATCTATGCGATGACAAAGGTCTATTGAATTTCCATAAAGCAATCTAATGACATCAATAACACCAATGTTATTTTTTGTACCTCCATGAACGGCAATGCCGCAAGGTTTATTTATAATAATAAAATTATTGTCATCGTATAAAATACTATCGAGAATTGATTTTTTTAAGTTTTGATCTATTGATTGCTTAAAACTTTTTTTTTCATCATTGTGAAGGTAGGGAGGAATTCTTATCAAATCTTTGGTTTTGATTTTAGTGTTAGGCTTAACTCTTCCAGAATTAACTCTAACCTCACCCTTTCTTATGATGTTATAAATTTTTGATTTTGGAATGTTTTTATAAATAGACATCAAGTAATTATCTATTCTTCTTCCATCATTATCGTCATTAACTTCTAATATTTTGACAGGCATAAGACAAATCTATAGGATATACGTTTAAATGACTAGATAAAGTAGTCAAATTTAGTAAAAAGAAAGATATATACAACAGTTTAAATACAACCCTAGGTAGGGTTAATCATGTAAGCAAACAAAGTAAGACTTACTGATAGAAGCTTAACAAAGCACACTGCTGCATTATCTTCCTATAAATAGGGAGAATAATATGAAAAGAATTTTAATCAACTCATCTTATGGAGATGAGTTACGCGTTGCTTTAGTTGATGGTGCAAAACTATATGATTTTGATACTGAATCACCTGATAAAGTTTTATTAAAGGGTAGTATTTTTAAAGCTACTGTTTCAAGAATAGAATCAAGCCTTGATGCTGCTTTTATAAATTTTGGATCTGAAAGACACGGCTTTCTTCCTTTAAAAGATCTATCTAATGAGTTTTATAAAAAAAATAAAAATGGTAAAAATGAATGCACTTTAGAGGAAGGTCAAGAGATAATTGTTCAAGTAACTAAGGAAGAGAGAGGAACTAAAGGAGCGGCTCTAACGACTCAAATAGGATTGGCGGGTAGGTTTATTGTTCTAATCCCAAATTCATCACGATCTGGTGGAATATCTAGAAGGATTAGTGGCGAAGAAAGAGATCAAATAAAAGCAGCGCTAGATTCTTTAAATATTCCTGAAAACATGAGCGCTATAGTGAGAACTAATGGTCTAGGAAGATCAAGTGAGGAGCTCAGTCTTGATTTAGCTTATTTATTAGCCCTTTGGGATGAAATCAATAATCACATACCTAACGCTAAAAGTCCTTCTCTTATTTACAGGGATGACAAACTAATTGTTCGAGTAGTAAAAGATTATTTTAAAGATGATATAGAAGAAATTCTTATTGATGACAAAGAAACATATAACGAGGCTAAAGAATTCGTAGATGCAGTTCTACCTGATCATTCTGATAAGGTTATGCTCTATCAAGAAGAAATTCCTTTATTTAATAGATATCAAATAGAATCTCAGATTGAATTAGCATTTCAGAGAGAAATATCTTTATCTTCAGGTGGATCTATAGTTATAGACCCTACCGAGGCAATGACAGCTGTAGATGTTAATTCTGCAAGATCTACAAAAGGCAAGGATATAGAAGATACTGCCTATAAAACAAACCTAGAAGCTGCAAAAGAAATTGCAAGACAATTGAGGTTAAGAGATGTTGGTGGATTGGTAGTTATTGATTTTATTGACATGCTTGATACCGGCCATCAAGAAAAAGTAGAAGCAGCTTTTAGAAAAGCTGTATATTCTGACAGAGCAAGAGTACAGGTTTCTGGCATTTCTAAATTTGGTCTATTAGAAGTTTCTAGGCAAAGATTAAGACCATCTTTAAATGAATCATATGATATTGAGCATGTTCTTGTTAGAGGTCCAAGGTCTCTTGGTCAATCAATTTTAAGAATTATTGGTGAAGATTCAGCAAAGGATAATACCGGAGAGATCCAAGTTTATGTTCCCTCAGATGTCGCTAGCTACTTATTAAATGAAAAAAGAAATGACATTATAAATATTGAAAAAACTAATAACATTAAGATTCTTGTTATAGCAGATCCATATAAGTTTAGGCCATATTATAAAGTTATTAGAATTAAATCTTCGGATATAAAAAATGTTGATTCATATAATCTCACACCAAATAGTCCTGAACCTGATACAAGTTGGAGAGATGATAAAAACCAATCAAAATCAATGAAGCCTTTGGTTGATAGAATCAAACCACCAAAAATGCCTAAAAAGAAAAAAGAAGGTCTTATAGGTTGGATTAAAAGTATTGCTGGTGTAGATAAAGAGGAAAAGCCGAAACCTAAACCTAAAAAAAATAATCACAATAGTAATAGAAAACCTAGAAATAATACGCAACAAAACCAGAATAAAGCCAAGGCCCAAAAAAACATAAATCAGAACAAAAAACCTGTTCAGAACAAAAAACCTGTTCAGAATAAAAAACATGTTCAGAATAATAAAAAAGTATCTGACTCAAAACAAAATGATCTTAAAGATAATGCAAAAATAAATTCTTCACCTAAACCTGAAATAAAAAATCAGGAACCTAAAAAAGAAGCTATTAAAAAAATTGAACCAAAAAAAGCTCCTGTAAAAGCAGAATCAAAAGATATTCCTGTTAAGAAAGAACCTGCTATTAAAGAAATTGTAAAAGAGCCTAAAGTAAAAAAAGAAATACCGACTAGAGCGGCTAATGACCCGAGATATAAGAGTTAATTAGAAGCCCTGACAGTGTTGAGCTAGGTGGTGTATTTGGAAGATTGTCTATATCGAACCATTTAGCATCAACGATTTCATGGCCGTCGACTTGAATTTCACCTGATTCATATTCACAAGTGTATGCAAGCATAAGCTGGCTTGGAAATGGCCATGACTGACTTCCAAAATATTTAATATTTTTAACTTTTAAGCCAACTTCTTCATACACTTCTCTTTTAACCGTTTCTTCTGCAGTTTCAGAGACCTCTATAAACCCTGCTAAAGAACTATATAAGCCCTCAGGAAAAAGTGCATTTCTTGCAAGCAGGATCTGATTATCTTTTTTTATTAAAGCAAGTACGCATGGTGAAATAGTAGGATAAGTCATGATGTTATTACACTTACAAAACATAGCTTCTTCTTTTTCATGAAAAATCTTTAATGAGCCACAATAACCACAATGGGTATTACTTTTTAGCCAATGCAATAATTGATTAGCCCTTCCAACCAAATTCATTTCAGCTTCATTTAAGGTTGACATTAAATGTCTTAGATCATATTCAACAAGAGATGGATAACCTTGATCTGATAAATTAAATAACTCATCAGTAACATCAACAGCATAAATATTGATACCATTATCTTCAGCGATACCAATTTTTTTGAAGTTATAATTAATAAAATTTAAAAAAGAGGAATTTAAAAGATAAGTCTTATCATTCAAGTCATAAATTACTTTATTATTATTAAAAATAATGAATAGATTCGGAATATCGGGTTTAATGTTAAAAAATCTTTTAAAATGCATACAACTTATTAATTAAATTTATATATGATCAGCGTAATACAAAAACTGTTTTTAGGTAATTCACCAATTTGGTATAAGAAAACTATTGTAACTTTCTTATTAATTAATCCAATAGCTTTAATACTTTTTAATTCATTTGGCTTGAATGGTAATTTTATTGTTGGTTGGATGCTATTACTTGAATTCATATTTACTCTAGCTTTAGCACTTAAATGCTACCCACTTCAACCAGGAGGCCTTCTTGCTATCCAGGCTATAGTTCTTGGTCTTACAACCACAAAAGGAATTTATTATGAAATTGAGCATAATCTTGAAGTAATTCTTCTTTTAATTTTTATGGTAGCTGGTATCTATTTCATGAAAAACTTAATGTTAGCAATATTTACAAAATTGCTACTCAAAGTTAATTCAAAGATAAACCTTTCATTAATGTTTTGTTTTTCAGCAGCCATTCTATCTGCTTTTCTTGATGCATTGACAGTGACTGCGGTTTTAATAGGTGTAACCATTGGTTTTTATAGGATCTATCATACTGTTTCATCTGGTAAAAATTTTAGTGATTTATCTCATAACTATAATGATAATTCTTCTTTAAGCAGTGTCAGCATAGAAGATTTAGAAAAATTTAAAGCATTCTTGAGAGATTTAGTAATGCATGGTGCAGTTGGTACTGCTCTTGGTGGAGTTTGTACTATTGTAGGTGAACCTCAAAACTTATTAATAGCCAAGGTTGCAGGATGGGAGTTTATAGAATTTTTTATCAGGATGGCTCCCGTGACTATGCCTGTTTTTGTTGCAGGCTTATGTACATGCTATTTTATAGAAAAATTTTCAATTGCTGGTTTTGGCAGTCAATTACCTGCAACTGTGAGAAATGTTTTTAATGATTTTGATAAATACGAAACTGAAAATACTACTTTAGAGCAAAAAACAGAATTATTTATCGAAATGTGTGTAGCTCTATTCCTTGTTCTTGCACTAGCATTTCATGTAGCTGCAGTTGGGCTAATTGGTTTAGCTGTGATAATTCTTCTTACTGCTTTTAAGGGAATAACCGAAGAACATAATCTTGGTGAAGCATTTCATGAAGCTCTTCCCTTTACAGCACTTTTAGCTGTATTTTTTGCAATAGTAAGCGTGATTAACGACCAACAACTTTTTTTACCAGTTATTACCTATGTACTATCACAATCTTTAGAAGTCCAACCACCACTATTTTTTGTAGCAAACGGTTTTCTTTCTGCAATTAGTGATAATGTCTTTGTAGCAACAATATACATAAACGAAGTTAAAGCTGCTCTTGATAGTGGCGTTATTACTAGAGAGCAATTTGATCTTCTGGCTGTTGCTATAAATACAGGGACTAATATACCAAGTATAGCCACACCTAATGGACAGGCTGCATTTTTATTCTTATTGACATCATCATTAGCACCTCTAATAAATCTTTCATATATGAGAATGGTACTGATGGCACTACCCTACACCATTGTGCTTTCAATAGTAGGGTTTCTTTCTATTATCTATTTGTTGTAATAATGTCTTATTCGGATTCTCATAAGGCATCGATTGCTCCAATGATGCAGTATACCGACATGCATGACAGATATTTGTTGAGACTAATTTCAAAAAAAGTGTTTCTCTATACTGAGATGGTCACAACAGGAGCTATTTTATATGGCAAATGCTTTCATCAATTGGAATTTAATCAAGAAGAGCATCCCGTAGCTGTTCAGCTTGGCGGTTCAGACATTAATGATCTAGTTGAATCTTCAAAAATTGCAGAAGATTATGGATATGATGAAATAAATCTTAATGTCGGATGCCCGTCTGATCGTGTACAAAAAGGAAGATTTGGTGCATGTTTAATGCTTGAACCAAATCATGTTGCCGAATGTCTAAGTGCAATGCAAGAGAATGTTTCTATTCCAGTTTCAATCAAATGCAGACTTGGAATTGATGATCATGAAGAATATGAATTTTTATATAATTTTGTCGAGATAGTTAAAAACTCTGGAATTAATCATTTTATTATTCATGCTAG
>ERZ807291.9170-NODE-9170-length-10798-cov-5.437215_pt1 | contig 10798 bp, 11 predicted proteins | sample MGYA00521257_ERZ807291 | MGnify/ENA primary metagenome ERZ807291 (study PRJEB31413, sample SAMN03169783) | marine metagenome | biome: Marine; feature: Water; material: Subsurface seawater | place: North Sea | collected 2011-04-28 | depth 1 m m ...
CACACTTTCACTGGCGAGCAAATCGCAGATTGTTGATTTTGATATTCTGGGAAACTATGTGATTCACGTATGCACAAACACGAGCTCGCCGAAAATACTGGTGTTCTACGATAGTTTCCTGCTGAATACCCTGTCTCTCTACCTTGCATTATTCGAGAACGCCTATTTCACAAAGGATGTGTATAACCAAAGCATCATTGACAAGGTGAAACCGGATTACATCTTTGAATTCCGTGTAGAACGATTCCTATTCTAGCGCGCGGGAGAGAAAGATAGAAAATAGAAAATAGAAAATAGAAAATAGAAAATAGAAAGGAGAGAGTGAGAACGTGGCGGTGTATTGCATTTAGGTAAGACCGAAAATAATTATATATCGGTTATTATAATGAGCGTGGTCACCTACAAAAAGGTGGAACTGCACCTTCCAGATCGGTACTGCACACCGGGTCTAGTGAAATCGTTTGACGCCAACACATATGAAAATGACATGTACAAACTTGTAAAGGAGTTTGTCCAGAAACAACACAATGTTCTCGAGGTGGGGGCGTGTTCCGGGTTCATCTCGGTCCTTGCGGCAAAAAGGGCCAACCGCGTCGTGTCTGTCGAGGCGAACCCATACCTGATGGAATCTTTAGAAAAGACGCGACAAGCCAACCAATGCGACAACCTGACCTTTGTCAATTGTATGCTGGAGAAATCCGACGACGAGACACGGCCATTCTACACAACCGCCGGAATGGCTTCGGGACGACACATTACCACCAACCGCAAGGCTCCGTTTGACCCCTCGCAAGAGGGGGTGGAAACCCACCACATACCCACCAAGACCATCGATACGCTGGAGAAGGAGCATGACATCACGTTCGACACGCTCGTAATCAACGTGGGTGGCGACGAGCTCCATTTTCTGCAGAGACACGCCAAGTATCTCAAGAGACCAACCACCAAGAATGTCATCATTATGCTGCACGGATTCGCGATGAAGGATCCCAAATTCGACTTCAAGTGTTTGTGTGTATTGAAGGACGCCCAGCTCGGAAAGAACGCCGCGTCAATGTCCACCTACTTCTTGCGGTAATGCCGCGCTCTTCGCATCAATGCAGAGCGTCTCCCACGAATTGTTCCGGAAAGAACCATTCGTGCTTTTCTATTTTCTATTTTCTATTTTCTATTTTCTATTTTCTATTTTCTATTTTCTCTTCTCTATTTTCTATTTTCTATTTTCTATTTTCTTGTTCTCTCTGCGACAACAAACAATCATCGTTCGTGGGACAACACCTCGCCACGACCAGTGCTGTGCAATGTGAGAATCCAGACAATCCAATACAATCTTAGGGTCTCGTTCGAGAGAGGGGTTCTTTAAGCCCCAGGGTTATATATTATTATTTTCGAACTTAAAGAAAAAATGCAGAAAAGTACCCCAAAAGTTTTTTTGGAATCGGGAAAGTGGACATTTATTTGTCCACTTTTCATTCTGCGAGAGAGTTTCTGGGAAAGTTTTTTACGAGACCATAATGTATTTTTATGGTCTCGCGTTGAAAAATAGATCGTCCATTTTGTGACGATAAAATTTTATTAAAATCCCACGTTCAATTCTGGCTACTTTTTTCACTTCCTAGTTTAGGAAGTATATGGAAGTATTTGGAAGTAAAAGTAGCCAAAAAGTAGCCGCGAAATTTGCCTGTGAAAAGTGTAACTACGTTACGTGCAAAAAGGGAAATTTTATGAAACACATCACAACCGATAAACACGCGCTCAGTCACAATGGAAGTATTGGAAGTATATCTGGCTACAAAAAGGAGCCAGAGCATTATCAGTGCGATAATTGTAAAAAGATATTCAAAACGCACGGCGGGATGTGGAAGCACAAACAGCGGTGTATGGTCAGTGTTCTGGGCGCAACAGCCGACCAGACTCCGCTGCATACATCGTCTGCGCACGATCCGGTGGAAAGAGACACCATTTCGCTGTTGTTGAAGCAGAACCAGGAGTTCAAGGACCTGATCCTGGCCCAGAACAGCCAGATTCTGGAGATGTCCAAGAACATGGGCAACAACACGAACATCACGCATACCAATAGCCACAACAAGACGTTCAATCTGCAGTTTTTCCTCAACGAGACGTGCAAGGATGCGATGAACATCACAGACTTTCTCAAGTCTCTCCATCTTAAGATGACAGATCTAGAGAGAGTGGGTGAGCTTGGGTACGCAGAAGGGATCTCGCGCATGTTTGTGCAGGGACTCAATGAGCTGGAAGTGACCAAACGCCCGATCCACTGCAGCGACCTCAAGAGAGAAATCATTCACATAAAAGACAAGGACCGGTGGGAGCGGGACAACGCGAGCCAGGACATACTGAAGAGCGCGATCAAGGAGATCTCCAACAAGAACATTATGTTGTTGGACGACTGGCGAAGAGAGAACCCCGGATGCACGGAGTACGACCACCGCAAGAACGACATGTATCTGCGGATGCAATGCGAATCTATGGGACCGATAGACAAGAGCGCGGAGAAGAAGGATTTCGGCAAGATTATCCGGTCCATCGCGAAAAACACGATTATCAACAAGGAATTGTATATTAATTAGACCATTGTCCAAGCTAGCAGGCGTATCGTCACAAAATAACTAATATACATCAATATCAAGATAAAGATTTTTTATGCACATATAGTAACATATGCATAAAGACCTAGAGCAATACATGGATAAAATTCATAAACACGTTTCTCTCCCATCGAAGAGCGTCACATCCAAACTAAAGAAAATCGCCACCGATGATCTCGTGGTACCAACAACATTGACGATTGACTTGTTGCATCAATACAATTACAACCGGGAACAACTGAAGATGATTGCGAAGCATCACAAACTGAAGCAAGGTGGAAACAAGAACGAGCTGGTTCTGCGCATCTTCCAGTTTCTGGTTCTCTCCAAGACGATTGTTCAGATTCAGAAAGTTGTTAGAGGGCACATCCGACGTCTGTTCGTCCGATCGAGGGGTCCGGGCCACACGAACCGGTCAGTGTGCGTGAACACCTGCGACTTCCTCACGATGGAGGAGCTGGGGGACATTAGCAACAATCAGTTTTTCAGTTTCAAAGATGGGGATGGGTTTGTCTATGGGTTTGACGTGGTGTCTCTCTACAACCTTATATACGGGGCCGCAGCAAGGGTTGGTCTGCGTGCGTCGCCCAAGAATCCGTACAACAGGAGGATCATTTCAGCGGACGTGTTTGACGCCTTGAAGCGGGTGATCCGGATTGGGAAATTGATCGGATCGCCGATTAACGTTGACATTGAAGAGGAGGAGAACCCCAACCAACCGGAACCGACACTTGAGAACCGGATCGTCAATCTGTTTGCCGAGATTGACAGGATGGGGCATTACACATCACCGCAGTGGTTTTCGACGCTGTCCATTGTTTGGTTGAGGAGGTTTATCCGCGAATTGACTGAGATATGGAATTACCGGGCGAATATTTCCCGTGAGGTGAAACGTAACATATGTCCTCCGTACGGAGACCCTTTTAGGAATGTGCGGTACTCTTCTTTTTTCACCCCGGACGATGAAACGACCGACGAACAGAAAAAGATGGTGCTAGTGGCGTTAGAGACATTGGTCATGTCTGGTGTAGACGAGGACAGCAGGGCGCTAGGCGCATACTATGTGTTGGGAACACTCACTTTAGTAAATAGAGATGCTGCGTTGGCGATGCCCTGGTTGTACGAATCATTCCAATATCATTGAAACATTTAGCACCAATTATGGTATCATATTATACAATATATAATATAATGCGCTAAAGCACTTAAAAAGTAAATGGTAGTATAGTTTATAAGATGGTAAGAGCCAAGACGACTAAGACCGAGACCCCCGTTGCCGCCAGCAAGGCCGCACCCACCGCACCCAAGACCCCCAAGGCTGTCAAGGCCGAGAAGGCCCCCGCAGCCGCCGCTGCTGCCGCCGCGGCTCCTGCTGCCGAGGAGGAGGCCGTCCCCGAGGTGGATAACAGCAACGCTATCCAGACTGCCGAGTTTCTCGTGAAGCTCCAGCAGGTGAGTGCCCTCATCACCTCCCTCAAGACCGAGTTCCGCGGCCTCGAGAAGAAGTGGTCCCGCACCCTCACTGCTGCCCAGAAGGCCAGCTCCAAGCGCAAGCGCAAGACCGGAACCCGTGCTCCCAGCGGTTTCGTCAAGCCCACTCGCATCAGTGACGAGCTTGCCAAGTTCCTCGCCAAGCCCACCGGCACCGAGATGGCCCGCACCGACGTGACCCGCGATATCAACAAGTATATCCGCGAGCACGGCCTTCAGGACAAGGCGAATGGTCGTCAGATCAACCCCGACTCCAAGCTGTCTGGCCTCCTCAAGGTTGGCAAGGATGAGGTCCTCACCTACTTCAACCTTCAGCGTTATATGAGCCCCCACTTCGCCAAGGCTGGTGCTGCTCCTGCTGTCTAACATCATTTGTTATTCAGTCTTCATTCTTCATTATTCAAGACCCATTATACATCATAGTTCATTCTATTGATGGGGGATCTCACTACAAAAAATAGAAAACGCAACGTATATCATAAACAATACAAAACTACTATTATCCAATAAAAATATTAGATAATACAATACAAAACAAAACAAGCCAGCGCGGCTGAACCAGTTCATATCGGCACTATTCGAATACTTATTCGCGACAAAAATGTGCAATGTACAATGTACAATATTATATATCGATGTGGGTTGAGTTGTTTTTATTTTTTCGATGTTGTTGTGCTGTGTTGTGCTGTGTTGTTGTTCCGTTACATTAGACAATGATGGAGCTGAACAACCTGTTCATATTTGCGACCTCGGGCTTGTCTTCTTCGTGGGTGAATAGTTTGTGTATGGGTTCGTCGTCGCGGAACCGGATCGTGTATTTTTGCTGCAGTCCGTTTCTGCCGATACGCCCGATGGCCTGGATGATTTTCTCCTGCGTGAGGTTCATGTTCTTGCTCACGTATCCATGACAGAACTGGTAGTTTGTTCCGTAGATGTAATCGCTCGTTGCAATGATCAAATACAACTGCTGCTGGTCCGCCAACTGCTTCATAATCTCTGTGTATTCAACGCTCTTGTGGTTGGTGAATACACCGATGCCCAGCATCAGCAGTATCTTCCAGCTGTTGGAGACGTCACCTAGCGCCATTATTTTCACGATGGTGTCCTCGTGGATGGTGGAGGTGAATGCGTTGTCCGTGGGTTCGTCCTTTGCCCACTTGTCCAAGTGGGCTCTCTTGTTTGGGACAAACGTGTCGTTTAGCTGCGTGACCCGGATCATTTTTCTGAACGTCTCGAGCTGCGTCTTCAGTTTGGTAACGCTCGCCTTGGTCGTCATCAACCGGTCGATTTTCTTGGTATTTTCCTGCTTTTTCTTGCCTCCGCTGCCCGACGCCCCGGAGTCGGCGCTCTCCTTGGGCAAGGCGTCTTCCAGATCCCGCTCGATCCTGTCGATCTTATCGGCGAGGACATTGTTGTACTCGATGGACTTGAGCAGATCAGTGAGGACAATCTCGGGGATGTTTGCCTGCTGGACGCAGAACTTGGCGATCTTCTCAGGCTCGTCGCTGAGGTAGATGGTTGGTCCGTCCGTAAGCGTATGCGAGTCTCGCGTGGAGACATAGGTGCCAACCACACTTGGCTGGGTTGTTGCCGCCGTACCCGTCGCGCCAATGGCAACATCCACGCTGGTCGTTCGGGTGAGATGAACAGACCCGGCCAATGACTGATGGGTCGATGGCTGTGGCATAACATCGACGCTCTTGGATTTTCGCAGCTCGTCGCCTGGGGCGGGTCTCGACGCTCCTCCGACGATGCGTTTGCGCGTGCTGAAGATCTCTGCGTAGTAGGCGCTCCACAGATTCTGTGGGATGGATTTCAGCATTACCAGATAGTACTCCTTGATGGACACCAGCGTCACGTCGTCCACCGAGGCAAAGCACCGCTCGATTTTCTTGCCGGCGTAGTTGCGTTTGTTTGCCACAAGGATGGCGTTCGATATGTCGTGTAGATCAAAGTATCTCATCAGCACCGGGTTATTCGCACAATGCGCGACGATCTTCTGCGCCACGTCGTAGTCCGAGCTGATGTTGTGGGGGGAGACAATGTATCCGTACTTGTTCACGATCGGTACGGATTTCCGGCAATCGCTGCTCACCACGTCAATCACCTCGGTCTCGGGGTCGTCGAATTTCATAATGAAATCAGAGATGGTGTTGTTGAGTTCCTGACGTTTGGGGAGCGTCGCGGACGAGAGCACCATATTGGGGATGATGTTCTTGGACCAGTTCTTCTGTATGAGATCGTGGCATTCGTGCGACTCGTAGTCGAGTGTAATGGTGGGTTCGTCCCAGTACGTGATGATCTTCTCCTTCTCGTTGAACGCGAGCATGTAGTACATTGCGGGCAGATAGGATTTGATGTCGCAGATCATCAGCTCGACCTTGTCGCCGACCGAGTTATCGACCTTGCGTATTCCGCCTGACCGCCAGTCCTTTGTGTAATCCTTTGCCGCAAAGTAGTGCAGTCGGATGTCGTCTGCGGTATCGCAACCAAAGGCAAAGGCGACGCACTTGTGCATATTCAGCGCTGCCTTGGCCAGCGCCAGGCCTACGTGGCGGGCGGCGCACATAAATATGACCTTGTGTCCGCCAAGAAGACCGATGGGGGTCAGTGTTTTGCCGGTGCCGGTGGGTGCCGTGTACATGATGAGTTTGGGGTGCTCCTGTTTGGCATGCGTGAAGATCTCGCGCTGGTGCTGGTAGAGCGACATGTCCGCGTACCGCAAGAGAGTGCTGTTTTGCTCCACATAACCGGCAGACTGCTCAATGATGTGGGGCATGTCGAGCTCAGGTTCGAGCTCGCGCAGGAGGGCGTTGGTGATGGTCGCAACGTGCGTATTGGGGGAGAGGCGAATCTTCAGCAGTTTGTGCATGGTGACGTACTGCTTGTGCCACTCTTTGGATGCTACAAAGGCGCGGCTCGTTGGTTTCTTTAGTTTTTTCCCGTATTTATTGGTAATCATCGCCTCGATCAGTTCGAGGAGGGTGTTCTCTAGCAGCTTTTCCGCCGCAATCGTCGACGTGTCGTGGCGCTGTAGTTTGATGGTAATGTTTTTCTTGATGGTCGTCTTGGCGTTCCATTGGGACGTGTAGATGTCCAGCGCCGCAATCGGGGGGAAGTTGGTCTTTTCCTTGATTTGCAGAAATCTCGGGAGGAGGTACTTTGAGAACAGGTAGTCCTCCACCTGCTTGTCTGGTTCCATTTTCAGGTAGGTGCAAATGTTGTTGTTGGTGTTGTACCTTATGTTGATGTTGTCGTATCCCTCCATAATGAGCTTTAGAATGGCAGACTCGTCGGCGGACACGGGTCTCTCGATCGAGTCCCATTCGGTTTTGGTTAGTTTGCGTTGTTGAAGATCCATCGTTGTGTGGTGTCTCTTGTCTTGTTGTATAATAGCGAGATTAGTAAACTAGTTTATTCATTTTTCTTTAGAATGGGAAAGTACGATTTGGAAACGAGGCGAATTATAATAAAAAATGAACGAGGGTATATTGTACCGATTTTATCACCAACTATAACATATACAATGACTCCTCCAAGAATTATAAGCATCGAAGGCAACATTGGATCCGGGAAATCGACCCTGTTGCGCCACATAACAGACGTGTTTAAGAGGGAGGGGCTAGATGTGGTCCTCTTGCAAGAACCGGTGGGGGCGTGGGAAGAAATTAAGGACAAAAAGGGCATGACGATGCTGGAGAAATTTTACAAAGACCAGACCCGCTATGCGTTTTCGTTTCAAATGATGGCCTACATATCCAGACTGGCGTTGCTCAAGGATGCGGTGGATAAACACCCGGGGGCAGTGATCATCACCGAGCGTAGCTTGTATACGGACAAATACGTCTTTGCCAAGATGTTGTACGACACAAAATACATTGAGGAGGCGGAGTATAGCATCTATAAAAAATGGTTCGACACGTTCGCGTGCGACTACCCCATCTCCCACGTTGTGTACGTGAAGGCGGACTCGCCTGTGTGTCTGGGGCGCATTATGAGAAGATCTAGAAATGGCGAATCGGACATTTCCATCGACTACTTGGTAAGGTGCAACAAATATCACGACGAGATGATCAATAACCACTACAAGGACAATGCGCTGGTACTTGACGGAAACAACGAGTTTGAGGATGTGAAACATCAATGGGTCGCCGAAATCAAAAAAATCCTGGTATGAATCTAAAATAACATTGTTGTATACAAATGGCAAAAAGTATGAAGACCGCGCAAATTAACCTGGCGGAGGTGAAAAAAACGGCTAGTTTAGCGTACGTCGGCATAGTCCTCATTGTTGTTTGTTTCTTTCTGTATGTTGTTCGCCCACAGATGTTTCTCGATCCGGTCGGTCTTCTGATTCTCGGCCTGATAGTGTGGTTGTGTTGGAGTTGCGGGAAAATGTACGCATTGTTTGCTGCGTTTATCATAGGCACGTTTATACTTTATGCACACACGAATACGCAAGTAACAAATGCTGTCACTAGATCTCGGTATGTGGCTGAGATGTAGGTCAGAGGCAGGGACGGACATCGGCGATGGAATCTCGCGCAAATTTTATATGTTGTATGTATACAAGATATAAATGACCACCAATATCGATGTCTCTTCCGAGAAATACAGCACGCTCATGTACTACCACACCGCGTTGAGAAATGTAGGTCTGTTCACCTCGGTGAGCTTTGCGTCACTGGCGTACGCGGCCAAATTGAAAGCCGACAAGCACCGACTTCTGGGATTATTCTTGCACTTTTCGTCGCTTGTCTTTTTGCTGATAGCCGCGGCCATCAACTACAACTTGTACATGGACATAAAGCGAATCGTCAAAAAGCACCCAAGCCTAGCTCCTGCGTTTGCGCCCTGGCTGAACATCACCTTTATGGTTTTCCCGGTTCATCTGGTGGTGCTGATCACCAATATAGCGACCATTACGAACTCCATCTACAATATGAAATAATCGCGAGGAACGGAATCAGTAGCCGATCAGGTTGGTGTGGATGGCCCGCCGCGGCTTGTATTTAAGAATATCGAGCTCCTTGGAGGTTGTTGGGAACTCCTCTGTGCCGTATATGTCTTGCAGAAGCAGCCATTCAAACAGCCCGCCCGCATACATGTACACATTCGAAAACCCCATCTTTAAGAGCTGCGCGTGTTTTGTGTAAATCGTATGATCGTTTGCATTCTTTCCGTAAACGATGATGTACATACCGGTCATTCGCGTCTGGAGACAATTGTTGATTATGTTTTCCTCCTCAGTGGCCAATACCGAACGATGTATCAGACATAGTTGCTCGTTTTCGGGGATTGTGTTGACCAATAGAAACCCGTTGGGTTTAGCGATGATATATTGAACATCTTCGAAACTTAACTTGTTTGTTGTTGATTGAGATGTGCCCATATACATTTACGCAGAATATGTTTAAATGGAAACAACGGGTGAATTTATGTATGTGTATATTAGTATGTCCGAATGTATAAAAGAAGGAACGATTGTCTTGACCATTGCCATTGTTGTCCATGGACAAGTGATTGCACTCGACCTGACTCCAGAGACATTACGTATGATGGATGATGTCAGAATGTTCAGCATGGCAGGCGATCTTACTTACGTAGTGTGCGAGGATTCGATCAGGAACCAGTATGCATCAAAGCTGTACCCCATCTTCCGGGAAGACTTGGACCAGGGAAGCGGGGCGCAGATGCGCGAATATACACAACGCCTGAAGTCAAAGTACCGAGAGTATGTGGAGACCTTTTTCAAGGATCTGCAAGACACGAATATGTGTCAAGTCTACAAGAGCGTCACCTTTGACAAGGAGTATGTGGAGGACAAATCAAACCCAATCGCGGGTATATTTCTTGTTTCGGTACACATCAAGACAAAGACGGCTCTGCAGCTACTCTTCCCCACACAACAGCACTTGCCGAGAGATAGTGCAACATCTGGGCCATTCGACGTGAATTTGATGACCATAGATGGGTTGAAACAAGTGAGTGATGTATTTAATATGGGTCGGGGGGACGAACTGGTTGCGAAGTTGATGTCTGCTTCGTCGGCGTACCCTGCCTATCATTTAGGAAGCTCCTCGGACGCGAAGGCGGCGTTTCGCGAAAAGGTGGACAAGTGGATGGTCACCATGGACAAGGGTCGCGGCGACATTTCCCGGATTAGACTGAGTTATTTAGTGTATATCTTGAAGTATATTGTTACTGGGATGAACGAATTTAGGGTAAACGACTGCGATTGCAAAATAAACGTGTTTGATTATTCTTGTTTCTCGTTGCACGAATCTATTGTCGATAGCGATGGCGCGAAATACGTGAACGAGGAGGACGTGGAAACGGGCATCACAAAATGGGGATAATTATCTCTCGTTCAAAAAAAATATCTAGGCGTATAATATAAGATGCTCATGCACGGAAAGACAACCAAGCGCAGAGGAGGAAAGGTGACTACCGGAGGACGCCGCCGTCGTGGAACCAGAAAGGTCGGGCGCAAGGGCGCCAAGAAGAGTGGAAACAGTAAGAAGGGACGCAAGTCTCGCAAGTCTCGCAAGTCCCGCAAGCACTAAGTGCCTTTAGTAACTAATATGGTAAATAAGCAAGGTAACTAGTTACGCTTGCATAATTCAATATATTACTAACGTGCTAGTAGTTTTACTAGCACGTTAGTAATATATAAATCAATCAATCAATCAATCAAT
>ERZ807291.9175-NODE-9175-length-10793-cov-6.670237_pt1 | contig 10793 bp, 8 predicted proteins | sample MGYA00521257_ERZ807291 | MGnify/ENA primary metagenome ERZ807291 (study PRJEB31413, sample SAMN03169783) | marine metagenome | biome: Marine; feature: Water; material: Subsurface seawater | place: North Sea | collected 2011-04-28 | depth 1 m m ...
TGATGGATCGTCTGAGCAACCCAGCGAAAATCAAAGCCTTTGATATGTCAGAAGAGCTCAAAGTCACACTGCGTCCGCTGTTTGAAAAGCATATGGACGATATTATCGAGGGTGAATTCTCACGCACCATGATGGTCGACTGGGCTAATGACGACGCGAACCTTCTCAAGTGGCGCGCGCAGACTGCCGACTCGTCTTTTGAGCAGGCACCAGATTGCGATATCGACATTACCGAGCAAGAGTTTTACGACAAAGGCATCTATCTTGTCGCAATGATTAAAGCTGGTGTTGAGCTGGCTTTTGAAACCATGGTTGCCTCGGGCATTATCGAAGAGTCTGCCTATTACGAGTCGCTGCACGAGACACCATTGATCGCCAACTGTATTGCGCGCAATAAGCTCTATGAGATGAACGTGGTGATTTCAGATACTGCAGAGTATGGCAATTACCTGTTTACTCATGCGGCAGTGCCACTGCTGCAAGACCACGCTAACTCATTGACTCTGGAAGATCTGGGCGGTGGTTTAACTGATAGCTCCAATGCTGTTGATAATATTCGCTTGATCGAAGTGAACGATGCGATTCGCGACCACGATGTCGAGATTATCGGCCATGAGCTGCGCGGCTATATGACAGATATGAAGCGTATTGTAGAAATGGGTTGAGACGCATAGCGTCTAATTCAGTGGCATAACAAACGGCGGGCTGAGACTTTAAATCAAGACGTTAAAATAAGGCTTGTTTTAATGTCTTAGCCCGCTTTGCCATAGAAATCTTATTGACACTGATTGCCAATATCAGCTCTTTAACAATGCCCTCGATTACGTTTTAGCCATGCTCCATCGGAGGCTAACACAACAATAACCAGCCCAAAGCGGGCGAATATCGTAAACGCTCTGTTATATAAGGCTATATTGCAGCCCGACATCCTATAATTAGTACTAGTTCTGTCGATACAATCTGATACACTTCGGGTTTAATTAGGTTTGAGCAGCTACCAGGGACAGTCGAACAGCCTATCAGGACAGACTGGATTGAGAGTTAGGTTAATTAAGCCAGCATCACTTAGCCGCTAGAGCCTTTTATTTAAGCTTTAAGGCGTACACCATTTTTTTGTTGAATTTTGTTAAAGGCACTAACCTATGTCAGACGTCAATGGACAATACGAATTTTATGTAGGCGAAGGCACTCATCTCGAGGGTGCATCCCTAGCTATCAGCGGCACTGCTAGAATCGACGGCAAAATTGTTGGTCGGGTCTCAGTAAAGCATCTTATTGTTGGTCCGAACGGGGTCGTTCAAGGTGATATTTCTGGCGAGACAGCCACCGTTGAGGGCATCGTTGAAGACACTCTGACCTTGACCGGAAAATTGACTGTCTGTGCGTCAGGCAAGATTCGCGGCAAGATTCACTATGGGTCACTCGAGACTATTCAGGGCGCCAAACTGGTTGGTGAAATATCCACCGACTGGGATGAAGACTCTTACAGCCCCAAGCCAGTTGTTTCTGACCGTCTGGAAGCCTTCACCGCATCGCTTAACAATGATGATGCGCCTGCGGATGAAACAGTCTAGAGCGCAGTGACACCGCGCCTACTGTCAAACTATAAGTATAATTTTGCCTATTTTCGGAAAACCGCCTGTGCATGGCCTGACTAAAACAGCTATTTTTGCAAATTCAAAAGGTGGTGTAGGCAAAAGCACCATCGCACTGCTGATGAGTCTGGGTTTGGCGACTCGGCACAGCGATTCAAAAATAGAGCTGATCGATCTGGATCCTCAAGCGACCAGTAGTGACTCGCTGAGACGCTTTGCCAACCGACGCTTTACCGTCGTTCAGGATGAAAGCTTCTTTCTTGGCAATGGCTTTCCCAACAACTCGAAAATCATCAACCATATAGAGTCAAAAGTCAGCTTCAAGCACAATAGCAACTACATGGTTTTTGACAGCCCTGCTGGCAGTGACCCAGCGCGAAGTGCATTCTTTCTCAGCTGCGATATTATTTTTGTGCCGACCTCAGTGAGTGACGCCGATATCTTTGCAACCAAAAAATTTCTCGACTCGCTAGATGAATTATTTAAAAGTGAAGCGGGCATCAGTAGCGGAAAACCACCCTCTGTGGTGATTCTGCCGACCATGGTAGACAGTCGCGATGAGTTTAACGAGTTGCGCACAGTGTTAGCCCATGCCCCAGCCTACCTCGGTAAGCCACTTTATTATTCACCGCTTTTCAGGCGTGCATTTCGCGCAGAGGCGAATGATAAAAACGTGAGAGATTTACTCTTGGAATCAGCTGACTATATTCAGTGGCTGACCCATCTATTCGTGCACTCACACACCATCAAACAGCGCCCCAAGAAGCTTTTCCAGCTCTAACGCGGCGCTGCGACGATTCCAATACTGGGTTTGTTTAACCTACTGAGTGATGCGAATTATCTTCCCATCACTCAGCCTATCTAAGGACGACTACTCGGCGACCGGCTCGCCTTTTGGCGCAATCACTTTTGCACCATTCAGCGCATACCAACCGATATAGATGTAACAGATCAAAGGCACAATAAAGCTCAACTGAATCCCAATAGTATCCGCTGCAACACCCTGTACCAACGGTATCAAGGCGCCGCCGACAATTGCCTGACAGACAAAGCCAGAGCCTTTGCTGGTCATTGATCCAAGGCCCTTGACCGCCAGCGTAAAGATGGTTGGGAACATAATCGAGTTAAAGAAGCCAACTGCCAGAATAGACCACATTGCCACACTACCAGTCGTATTCATGCTGACGACAATCATCACGATGGCAATCACAGCATTGACCGCCAGATATTTAGTGTCGGCGATATAGTTCATTAACACAGCACCGATCAGGCGCCCAATCATCGCCGCACCCCAGTAATAGGCAACCATTTCACCAGCATCTTCTGTACTCAGACCTGCAATGGAACTCTCAGAGAAGTAGTTAACCAAGAAGCTACCGATAGACACTTCGCCGCCTACATAGAGAAAAATCGCCAGCGCGCCCAATACCAGGTGACGGTGCTCCCAGACATTGCCCTCGCTCTTCTCCTTACTTTCCATATGGGTCAGCACTGGCAATTTAATTTTGCGAAACACCAATGCTGCGGCAGTCAGTAAGCCTGCAATCATTAAATAGGGCCCCTGCACTGCTGAAGCATCTGCAGCCACAACACCGAGAATCAATGTAGCGCCAACGATTGGACCTACTGTGGTACCAAATGAGTTCGCTGCCTGCGCCAGATTAAGACGACTGGCCGCCGTCGTCTCTGGCCCCAATGCTGCCACGTAGGGGTTAGCAGCTACCTGCAAAATGGTGATGCCACTGGCCAGCACAAAGAAGCCAAACAGGAACAGTGAATAGAGGTGCAAACTGGCAGAGGGGTAAAATAGACAGCAGCCGGCTGCAGTGGTCAAAAGACCAATCACAATACCCTGCTGATAACCAACCTTATCAATTAACCTGCCAGCAAAGGGCGATACAATAAAGTAGGCGCCAAAGAAGCAGAACTGCACCAACATGGCTTGCGTGTAGTTGAGATCAAATGACTCTTTTAAAAATGGAATTAAAATATCGTTTAGAACGGTGATAAAGCCCCAAAAGAAAAACAGACAGGTCATCGCGATAAACGCAAACGTTTGCTTCCCCTGAACCTGACCCTCTGCCACTGTTGCGGATGACGCTTCTGGTGTTGAACCTGCCATGAGACCCCCTCTCGAAATAAAATGTAGTAAGTTGTTGTTTTAAAATTTTTATTATTGGTCAGAGTAGGTTGCAACAGAGTCACATTCAACAACTATTCGTTGGATGGGGCCATCTTTACGCTTGAATGACAGCAGATTTGTTAATACTTACTTATAGAAGCAAAGAAACGTCAAGAATCAACACCAATCAATGCAGTGACTCAAGGAATTGAGCCCAATCCTCAGGAGTGTCGATATCCATGGCGGCCCTATCAAGCTCGATTTCGATAATGTTGATATCAGGCCGCTGCAACACAGTTTTGGCGCCGCTGTCACCGGACAAAGCGGCTAGGTCAGGCAATAGGCTCTGCGGAAAAATGGCCGGCACACCGCGCCTACCGGCGTAATAGGCAGCCACCGTATTGTCACCATCAAAAGCATTCAGCAATAGCTTAAAGTCGTCGATGGTAAGGACCGTTTGGTCCGCTAAAAGAATCAATACGCCATCGCAGCATGGATCAATATTCTCGACGCCGACAACAATAGACGAGCTCAGGCCCTGCTGCCAATCATTGTTATGGATAATCCTAGCGCCTGAAATAAGCGGCTCAATACGTTCGCGATTGGCCCCCAACACCACTGAAACCCGATCGCGACAAACCACATTAACGTTATCTATACAGTGCTGGAGCATCGACTTGCCGTGGTATTCAAGCAGCTGCTTGGCAGAACCAAAACGGCTGGCGGCACCTGCGGCAAGAATTAATACCTGGATATTGTGCTTCACTATCAGTATCAGCTGCGCAGTTCGGGCACTGTTGTCAGCACACCACTTATGGACTGACCAGCGGCGCCCTGCAATAGCGCATGACACTCGGCCAAGATAGACAAGGCGATGCCTTCGGGTAATTCAGCACCGAGATTTAATCCGGCTGGACCGGCGATGGGAATACTCAGCTCTTGCTTATCCAGCTGCGCCAGCGCCAACACCTGCCGCCGGCGAGAAGCAGGCCCCAACAGCGCTAGATATTGGATGGGGCTGTGCTGCAAGACCTTGATTGCGTCGGCATCGATCTGCAAATTGTGCGACATCACCACCGCGGCATCCCAATCTGTTGCGAGTTTATTGTGCATTAGCTGATCCAGCGGCTCACGGAGAATATGGTCAGCGGACAAAAAGTACTCGCGTCGTCCATTGGCCGGTCGCGAATCCCACAGCGTCACCGTCCAACCCAGGGTCTTGGCCATTGCCACCAGTGGCTGGGCATCGACACCGGCACCAATTAATAAAAGATGCGGCGGCGGGCTCAAGGGGGTCACCAGCCAAGTTTGATTGTCTTGTTCAATTAATGTTGCACAGCGGCCATGAGAGCTCGAACCCAGCGCAACTGAGTCCTGCGCCTGCCACTTAGCAGCAACAGTACCCTCGCTAATATGCTGGCTATACAGTCCCTTTCCGCCGCGGCTTAGGTGCTCGTAGACCTCGATCAAATCGAGATAATTGAGCCCAGCTAAAATCGGTTGCAGCACAATATATACTGTACCGCCGCAGCCAATTCCCAGCTGAAAGGCAATATCATCTTCATCGCCACCGTCATAACTGATAGTCAGGGCCTGCTTGCTATGCATGACTCGCGCCGCTTGGCGCTGAATATCTGCTTCCAAACAGCCACCGCTAAGCAGACCAAACTGCTGCCCGAGATCGTTAAATAGCATCATCGCGCCGGCTTTTCGATAACAGGGGCCAAGCGTCTTATAAACCGTCGCCAGCACCCAGAGATGCTCATCGCGACGGGGATACCAATGCTCTAGCAACGGTAAAAAATGATTTGCCATCATATTTCGTTAAACCTCCAGGCGAGCAAGTTAGTCGTTAACTTAAACGCAGAGGAAGATTGCGCAAACGCTGCCCGCTGGCTTTAAACACCGCATTGGCCACGGCTGGCGCCAGCGGCGGTAAGCCGGGCTCACCAACGCCCTCAGGGTGCTCTTGGCTATCGACTATATAAACATCAACCTCGGGAGCGTCAGCCATGCGCAGTATCGGGTAGTTATGGAAATTGCTCTGCTGTACCACGCCATCGACCAGGGTTATTTCGCCAAACAGCGCCGCAGTCAGACCATACATAATCCCTCCCTCGACCTGATCGCGAACAATCCCGGGATTGACCACCATGCCGCAATCAATCGCCGCGGTGACTTTGTGCACGACAATCTTAGCCCCCTCAACCGAGACCTCGGCGATTTGTGCAACCGCCGAGCCAAACGAGCTGTGGCTGGCGAGCCCGTGAAAATGGCCCTCTGGCAATGGCTTGCCCCAACCTGCTTTTGCAGCAACCATTTCAGTCGCTTTGGTTAAGCGCGGATTATTTTGCATATTAGCGAGACGAAATTGTAGCTCGTCGATACCGGCACGCTGCGCCAATTCATCAATAAAGGATTCTTTAAAGAAGGCATTGGATGAGTGACCCACCGAACGCCAGAAACCGGTGCGCAGCCCAGGATCCTGGGTGACATGACGAACTGCCTTGTTTGGTGCGTCATAGTCAGCGTAAATGCCATCAGCAGAACTGGGATCAGCGATAAAACGCTTAAACAGCGGCCGACCCAACTTGCTTAACCAATCGACAAAGCCCTTATTTAAATAGTCAGGCGCCAACACATCAACCCATTGATCGAGCACATGATCCATCACATTGGGGCCCACTCGACGCACCGCCCAGGTTTCAATAACCCCCTGCTCAGAGACCCCAGCCTGCATGCGCACCAGCGCCGCCGGACGATAGAAGTCATTGCTCATATCATCTTCGCGACTCCAGACCACCTGAATATTGCGTCCGGTTTTCTTGGCAATCACCACTGCTTCCGCAACATCATCGCCAAGACCGCGACGACCAAAACCACCGCCTAAAAAGGCCGGATGAACCTTCACTTTATCGGCATCAAAATCACCGTAGTAAACAGCTGCGCCAGCCGAAGCCTGCACCGACTGGGTACCCAGATAAACCGCACAGGAGTCGCCCTCTACTGCAACCGTGCAATTCAATGGTTCCATGGTGGCGTGAGCCAGATAAGGCGCGTAATAATCAGCTTCGACAACATGCTGTGCCTGATCAAGTAACTTATCCCCCTCGCCTTCTTCACAGCACTCCAAGCCCTTCTGACTTTGGTCATTGAGGGTTTCAGTAAATCCCTTATAGATGCTATCGGATGACCACAACGCAAGCTCGGGCGTATCCCAAACCAACTCCACGGCAGCGGCGGCTTTGCGCGCTTGCCAGTAGGACTGTGCGACAACGGCAACGCCATTGCGAAGTTCAACTACATCCACCACACCGGACTGCTTTAGTGCCACAGAGGCATCAAAGCTCTGCAGCGCAGCACCGAGTACCGGCGATCTGACCACCACCGCGCGATAAAGATTTTCAACCTCGGCATCGATACCGAAAATGGCCGTTCCAGTAGACTTGGCCAAGGTATCCAAACGCGGACGCTCGCGACCGATTTGGTCAAACTGTTCGGGGCTTCTGAGTGGCGAATTTTCTGGTATCGGCATCGTAGAAGCCAGCGCAACAAAGTCACCAAATCCATAACGTTGGCCATCGACCGTAACATGACCATTGGCTAACAGTAGCTTATCGACAGGCTGATTGAGCTGGCGAGCAGCGGCATTGCGGATTGCCGCGGCAGTATCAGCCGCAGCCTGTCTGATCGGCAAAAACTGGGCGCGAGTTGCATTGCTGCCACCGGTACCCTGCATCCCCATCTCTGGATTTTTATAGTCCTCGTGCAGACTGGCATGGCGAACATCAATTATCGTGGGATCAACGCGCAACTCTTCGGCAATCAGTGTGGTAAGGCCATCGAGAATGCCCTGTCCCATCTCACTGCTGGGCAGGTAAAAAATAACCTGATTATCCGCGGTAATCTGAATAAATGAGTTCGGCTCAAACGCACCGGCAATAGCGGTATAGCCTTTTGTTTTAGCGGTAGCCGTCGAGCAGCCAACAATCAGCCCAGTGGCTATGGCGCCGGTGGACAATAGAAATCGCCGTCGCGTAAGAGAAGTTTTATTCATTGCTTGACCTCCACGTTCGCGGGATCAAATGTCTCGACCATGCTCACCGGTGCACGCATAGCCTGTGCGGCCGATTTAATCGCCGACTTGATTTTGCTGTAGGTGCCGCAACGACAAATATTACCGTTCATAGCCGCTTCAATATCGGCATTGGAGGGGTTGGGGTTTTTGCTCAACAGCGCGCTGGCTGACATTAACTGGCCAGACTGACAGTAGCCGCATTGCGCGACGCTCTGCTCTACCCAAGCCTGCTGCAGCGGGTGCAAATTATCCGCCTGACCTAAACCTTCAATGCTGGTAATGACCGCGCCTTGAACAGCCGAGACCGGTAAGATGCAGGTGCGCACCGCTTCACCGTTTACATGCATGGTACAGGCACCACAGAGACCCATACCGCAACCAAACTTGCTGCCCTTCAGTTTAAAGTGATCACGCACTACCCACAGCAGTGGCGTATCGGGATCAAGGTCGACTTCGACAGGGCTATTATTGAGCTGAAAATTAATCATGGCAGGGTTAACTCGCTAAAGTAAGCGGCATAGATTGCAGAGTAAGCGGGCAAACTTCAAGTTAAAATACCCGACAATAGTGACCCGCGATACCCCTTAGCCGCGCAACATACTGTGCATCACTTGCTTTAGCGCGTTGTGCAGATTGCGCATCTCATTGAGGTTATCGGGATCAGTCATCCAGTGATAGACAATGCCGCTGACTGAGGCGGTAAAGTGATCGGCGAGCATTTCCGCATCGACGGTTGATGCCACTTCTTGCGCTGCTATAGCCTGCTCAATCCAGCTGATAACATCGGCACGACGGCGTTTGTGAATACCGAGGATTGCACCTTTAAGCTGAGAGTCCGGCGCCATAGAGTCAAACCAAAGGCGATAAAATGCCTCAACATGTTTTGGTGCATCTTCACAAAACTTAATATGTGCATCGAGGGCCGCGGCAATGGCTTGGTAGCCGAAGCTGTTGGCGGAAACCTGAGCCACTCATCACCAACCGACCTGAGCACAAAATCAAACAGGCCCTCTCGATTGCCAAACCGGTAACCGGCCAGCCCGCGGGAATAACCGGCTTTTTCACCGACATCTTTTAAGGTGACCTGGCCAGCGCCGCGTTCGACAATTAGATCCACCGCCGCCTCAAGCATCTTAGCGTCGGAGATCTCTTTGCGCTCAACCTGAGTCAGTCGAAGAGCTTTAGCCATTATTGATCGGTCCCTGTATTTGGAGTTGCTGATGTTATTATCGCAAACGCTTCGTGCCGCGGTATTTTGCGACACAAGTGGGCAACAATGCACGCAGAAAGGGAGGCTATATTAATCAATGACCAAATCAGAGCCTTTTTAACCCCCTTCTGGTAGACCATGCCAAGCATGATTACATGCTGCGACGATATTGGCCGCCAACGTCAAACAAGGCATTAGTGATCTGCCCCAAAGAACAGCAGCGCACCGCTTCCATAAGCACCTCAAAGCCATTACCACCCTCGCGCACGGTGTTCTGCAGGCGCTTAAGCACCTCTGCTGACTCGGCACTGTGCTGCTCTTGAAACGCGTGCAGCCGTTTGATCTGGCTTTGTTTTTCAGCGTCCGTTGAACGAGCCAGTTCAATTTCCACAGGCTCTTCTTCGGTTTCACTGAGGAAGGTATTGACCCCGACAATCGGGAATGAACCATCGTGCTTTTTGTGCTCATAATACAGCGATTCTTCCTGAATCTTGCCACGTTGATAACCGGTTTCCATGGCACCCAGCACACCGCCACGATCGGAAATTTTTTCAAATTCCTGAAGTACGGCCTCTTCAACTAGGTCAGTTAGCTCATCAATAATAAAGGCACCCTGGCTCGGATTTTCATTCTTAGCCAAACCCCACTCCTGATTGATAATCAGCTGAATCGCCAGTGCCCTGCGCACCGACTCTTCTGTGGGCGTGGTAATGGCTTCGTCATAGGCATTGGTGTGCAGGCTATTACAATTGTCGTAAATCGCGATTAACGCTTGCAGGGTAGTGCGAATATCATTGAAGTTCATTTCCTGGGCATGCAACGAGCGGCCAGAAGTCTGAATATGGTATTTCAGTTTTTGGCTGCGTGGGTTCGCGCCGTAAAGGTCGCGCATGGAGGTGGCCCAGATACGTCGCGCCACTCGGCCCATCACCGTGTACTCCGGATCCATGCCGTTGGAGAAGAAGAATGACAGGTTGGGAGCAAAGTCATCGATATTCATGCCGCGGGCCAGGTAGGCTTCAACAAAGGTAAAGCCATTGGACAGGGTAAAGGCCAACTGGGAGATTGGGTTCGCTCCCGCTTCGGCAATATGGTATCCAGAGATCGACACCGAGTAGAAGTTGCGAATCTGTTCGTCGATAAAATACTGCTGCATATCACCCATCATGCGCAGGCTGAATTCGGTAGAAAAGATACAGGTGTTTTGCCCTTGATCTTCTTTGAGAATATCGGCCTGTACGGTTCCACGCACCCGCTGCAGAGTGTTGCTGCGCAATTTTTGGTACTCATCATCTTTCGGCTGACGACTGTTTTCAGCAACAAACTGATCAACCTGCTGATCAATTGCCGTGTTCAAAAACATCGCCAAAATAGTCGGTGCCGGGCCATTAATGGTCATCGACACTGAGGTGGTTGGGTTACATAGATCAAAGCCATCGTAGAGGGCTTTCATATCATCCAAGGTACAGATGGACACACCGGCATTACCGATTTTGCCATAAATATCGGGACGCTCATGGGGATCAAATCCATAGAGGGTGACTGAATCGAACGCGGTGGATAATCGCTTGGCGTCGGAGTGCTCCGACAGCGCCTTAAAACGGCGATTAGTTTTAAACGCATCGCCTTCGCCGGCAAACATTCGCGCCGGATCTTCGCCCTCTCGTTTAAAGGGAAATACACCGGCAGTGTAGGGAAACTCACCCGGCAGATTTTCGCGCATCAACCATTTAAGCAGCTCGCCATGATCTTCAAAGCGCGGCAGGGATACTCGAGAGATCTTGTTAC
>ERZ807291.9177-NODE-9177-length-10790-cov-6.258593_pt1 | contig 10790 bp, 7 predicted proteins | sample MGYA00521257_ERZ807291 | MGnify/ENA primary metagenome ERZ807291 (study PRJEB31413, sample SAMN03169783) | marine metagenome | biome: Marine; feature: Water; material: Subsurface seawater | place: North Sea | collected 2011-04-28 | depth 1 m m ...
ATTCTCCCCGAATATTGCTTTGCATAATACGCTTAATCTCTTCGTTACTGAGATCATCGTAACTGAGTAAATACGCCAATTTCATCAAAGCCGCTTCGGGCGTCAAATCATGCCCACTGATTACACCGACATCAGCGAGAGATCTACCCGATGCATAATGAGACTTCACACGACCACGCATACATTGCGTACAATTTACAATGATCACACCCCGATCGTTGGCCTCTTTTAACACCTTGAGCAACTTAGGACGGTTATCTGGAGCATTTCCTGCTCCAAAAGTCTCTAACACCAACCCACGAATTGGATCTTTAAGTACATTTTCCAACAACCCTGTTGGAATCCCAGGAAACAGTCTCAATGCTGCAACATTTTTCTCTACAATTGGTGCAACTCTTAGTCTATTCTTAGAAGCCAAGCGCACCAAACTCCATTGTACTAAGACATCAACACCGACTTTGGCCAAAGGTGTAAAATTCCCACTATCAAAAGCGTCAAACGCCGATGCATCTACTTTTCTAGCTCTGTTCCCACGATACAATTTGCTTCTAAAAAACAAACACACTTCTGGAATACTATACGAACCTGCCAAGGCTAGAGCTCCCAACATATTTTCTACTGCATCGTTTCGAATTTCTCCAAGTGGCAACTGAGATCCCGTAACAATTACAGGTTTCGATAGATTGACAAGCATGAAAGACAAGGCTGATGTTGCATAAGCCATTGTATCTGTCCCATGTAAGACAATAAAAGCATCAAACGCATCATAATTATCGGCAATATCTTCGGCAATACGCACCCAGTCTGCAAACTCCATATTGACGGAATCCCACAAAGGATCGTACTCTTTGATTTGATAACGAACACGTCTCCCCAATCTGGATGGGGGTGTCGTCAAATCTGGTTGACTGGGATCATGAAACTGGGGCATCAACCGCAATTGTTGTTGTAAAAAACCTTTTGCAGGAGCATATCCTCTATCGGTAATTCGCATGCCAATTGTACCACCAGTATACAGAATCAACACGTGACTGATCAATTCTTCACTCATATTTCCTTCCCAACACACCATTCACATTGATGCAACCACCATTGTACTTGGATTCTATGTATTCTTTGACAATCGAAAGCAGTGGAATATCTGCAGGAGCCCAATCATACGTGTCGATATCTTCTGGCGAAATCCATGCTTGATTGGTGTGTTCCCGTAAAACTACGTTTTTGGATTCACATACGGAAACATACAAATCCATAACAATGACTTTACTACCCACATCCACTTCTGAACGACCCAACCATTCTATAATTTCAATTGAACAATTCAACTCTTCAAAGATCTCTCGTTGTAAAGCGTCGTGTTTGTTTTCCCCTTCTTCTACTTTACCACCAGGAAACTCCCAGCCCACGCCATCGGCTCTTTCTGCAATAAAAAATGCTCGTGGATGCAGTTGATCTGTCAAAACAGCTGCCACCACATAAATTTTCTCTTGAGAATTCATATTGTCTATCCGATACTCATGATACTGGAAAATCAGTGTATACTATAACAGAACACAATCACACTCAGGATGTTGATCATGCTCTCTTCTCTATCCATATGGACTGTATCTCTTTTGATACAAACTGCCACCGCTTGGGAGCCACGCATCGTAAATGGAGAAATGGTACGTTGGAGCCAAGCACAGATTGGGTTTGAAATCAATACAGACAATGCACCAAACCTCTCCGAAGAAGAGGTTGAAACAGCCGTCGTTGCAGCGGCAAAAGAATGGGATGGCTCTATACATGATGCCAATACACAGTTGCACTATGATGGACTGAGTAAAAAAAGTGGAGCTGATCTCAGTGATGGGACACACATCGTCTCCTTCGACACCACATGGAATCAAGATCCTTCTTTACTTGCAGTGACACACGTTTGGAGTGATGCCAATCATGATATTGTGCACTTTGATATCGAAATCAATGCGGATGGTGTTTTGTGGGCAACCACAGGAGACCCAAACAAACACGATCTTCACAACACAATGACTCATGAATTTGGTCATGCATTGGGACTGGAACATTCAGATGACATCGCAGCAAGCATGGCAAGCACCACAAGCATGGGTGAACTCTCCAAGAGAGATGTACACAACGATGATATTCAAGGCTTTGTCTCTCTTTATCCGATGCAAGACGGAAGCAATACAGAACAGAATGATCCAGCCGAACCAACTGAAGACAATCAAGGTTCTGGAAGCAACGGTGGTGTGGACAATGCTCTAATACCTGCTGCTGGTGGTAGTGGTGGCTCTGGTGGTCCCGTAAGTTTAGAAAAGGCTGGATGCACTACGCAACCCTACAACATCGCATTTTGGATGCTGGGAATTATAGGCTTATTGCCTTTCCGACGAAGATAACCGTACTCTTATTAACGTCAAAAAAATACGACCAACCAAATTCTAGTTTGATATTTTGCTCTTAAGAGAAGTCCACACTGTTTGTGTTCTATTCTGATTTTTGAACATGCTGTCCGTATTGCAAACGTTCCTTTACCCGTACTCGCTGACGCTCTTTATACAACAGGTGTGAATTGTCACCTTCTTCATTTGAAACAGCAGTCTCCGCATCAACAATTTGAAATTCAGCCATCACAAAAACCAGCTTCCCGAGATGTTCGTCGACAGGATGTTCTACAACTTGATGGATACAAACAGGAACATCAACGATAAAATTGATCACACGATAAGTGGAACTCGAAAATTCATTTGGACTATCAACAACGTCTACTTCTGCAATGCCATTCGATGGTGGAATCTCCAAATCATACGTCTTTAGCATATGTTTAAAGCGCAGTAGATTGTTGTGACTTTGACCTGGGATCACAAAATTATACGGAAAGGCAACACGCTGAAGCCACACCATTAACGGAAGAAGATCTTCACGGGTCTTGGTAATAATTCTAAAACGCAACTTGTCAAATACAGTACTGGCAACATCCTCTTTTTTAGCCAGTAATTTTGATATGATGCTGTCTCTGGTTTTTCTAGAACCATAAAATTCCAGCACACCTGGATTGGCCTCCATCATCGCTTCTTTACAACGTAAGATTTGAGATTCGGCATGGGTTAACAAGTACTCTTCCGCAATTGGTGCTTGATGGCGCAATTCAGCTGAATCCAAATGTTGCAACACATGCATCAATTTCAACACAATACAAGCAGATGTTTGACGAGGAGATGCCACATCATAATCTGAGGCCCATAAAAATAACGTTCGGACATCCTCAACACTTCGAACCTCTTCAACACAAGTCATCTCCAAATGAGTCTCGAGAAAATGAACAGATGTCTCAAAAACACGTCGTATCCGTTTTCTATCCCCTACATCTGCCCAACTTAAGTGCAACACCTGTAAAAACCGATCCACCTCTTCAAAAGTTCTAAAGTTGGCTCGTTCCCAATCAACAACAGAATTTCCGGACAAGATAAGGCGAACAGCCTCCAAATCGGATAAACCTATACCGTTCACCAACATAGCCTGCATAGACAAACCCGTTTGTGAAGATGTAGATTGCGATTTGGTGGAATTATCTTTGTCCAACATGAGTTCTCTCATTGTGATACATACTTTACTGCACAGTCTGTAACTGATTTTGAGTAGTGACTCATTATTTACCAGCCGATATTACCCTTTGATTACCCTTTTATCGATGAGAAGAACATGTCACCGATACGCAAACAATCCTTACTACAACATCTTTCATCTGGTTTTGGTGCCATCTTTAGCAATGCAGGTATCTTTATTCCAATGACATTGGCACTCGGTACACTTGATGTATTTTTGTTTAGAGGTGCACTGTCTTTGAATGGCTTTGCTCCAACCGACAACATTCTTCAAATGCAAATCCCCCCTTCTGCATTGATGAAACTCACGTTCTCATTTTTGGGATTGGCAATCGGTATCAAAGCCATTGTTGGACCAATTATTGGTATGCTGGTCGTACTGTTCTCCAGAGCACATGCAAAATCTACGAAGTTAAAGATGAACAGCGCCATCAACTTCATCAGCAAACGATACAAAAGCGTCTTTGTACCGTACCTATTGGCAATGCTCAGTATTCAAGTGGGAATGCTCATTGTGATTCCCGGAATCATGTTTATGATGCAATATGCATTTGTCGATTCTGTAGCCACACTTGAAAAAGAAAAGCATGTGTTGACCCGTAGTAAACGGTTGACAAAATCAAGACGAAAATCATTGGTCATGTTGATTTTACCCTTTGTACTATTGGGACAAGGTATGCAGTTTGTAGACTTTATCTATTCTTCAAACTTACCGGCACTGATTGGCTTCCATTCATTATACGAAGGACTGTTTCTCGTTATCACCTCTACATTTTACATGTTGTATCATGAGAGAATCTTGTTGATCGAACAACACAAAGCACGTAAAGCAGCGAAACAAGCACAGCAAGAAAATATTGACCCCAATGTTGATACCAACGAAGTCTCTGAGGTCGATACAAAGACAGAAAGCAAAGAAGACATTCCGGAAGAACAACTCAAAACGCCAGTCGAAGATCAAGTTGACAACAACATATCGAAACAATCGTAACCCACGTAAAACAAGTGGACATTGATTGAATAAGCGATACTATCCGACTATGTCTTTGTCCTCATCGCCTTCATCGTCCTCACTGCCCACACTTGATACTGCCCACCTGTTTCTCAACAAAGGTCCTTGGTCTAATGTTTCAAGTGATGCCTTTGCGTACCTACTTCAACATTTAACCCAACATGGACACCTCAATAATAAACTGTGGATGATCGTCCCATCTGAACTAGACATCCCAGAAACAATTGAAACACTAGAATTTTGGTTGTCCAACCAACTCCGCATATTGTATTATCCAGCCGATGATGTAGATACTCTAGATGGAATATCGCCAGCGAGAACCATACCACAAAGACGACTGCTAACCTTAACTGAATGGTTCGGACCAGATCCTTGCATCGTCGTTTCTTCTGTTTTTGGATTCATGCACAACAACCTTTCACCAATCGATATACAACAGAGTACGATAACGCTATCCGTTGAATCTGAGTATCCTTTACAAGATCTCCCCGAAACATTTCAAAACATGGGATACTTAGTCAATAGAGAGTTGGACGGACCAGGTATGTTTAAAATCACTGGGGAAAGTATTCACATTTGGGGCATTGGTGAGACAGAACCTGTACGACTGAATTTCTTTGACAATGAGCTTGAACACATCCATCGTTTTGTCGACAACAAACGGTTGTCTGAAGATCATATTGATATCTTACCAGCACGTGAACTGATCTTAACGGACAATAGACTCGACCTCGTCAAGCGAAAAATGACACAGTTTATTCGAGTCCAAAAGCGTGGAAGAGAAACCTATCGACAAGTCATTGGCAACCTACAGGATGGGATTTGGTTCCCAGGTGCTGAAGACTATCTGCCATATACATTCACTCTACAACATCCAACACACGATCTTGATTCAACAGATATAATTGTATCAAATCCAACAGCATGTATTGAACAAGTATCCATGTGGTCAGAGAGAATCAAAAACAGATGGAGATTGTTAAACCCAGAACAACGTCCTCTCATTGATAAAAGTGCACGATTCACCTCCAAAACAGATATCCTACAGTGTATTGCAGAAGCTTGGCAAATATCAACAGAGAACATCGGTGGTGCTCTCTTTACAATAGAAACAACAACAGCATATCAAACACCACAACACAATCTGGAACCATTGATCAAACAACTGAACCGTTGGGTCAGACTAGACTTTCGAATTGTTTTTGTTGCTCGAAATCACAATAGAATTCAACGAATGAGTAGTATGCTCATGAGTCACTCTGTGAAACATTCAATTGTTTCATCGATTGAAGATGTTCACAATGGAACCATCGGATTGTGCCAAGGGAAAATAGACACTGGACTGATTGATTCCGATGCTAAGTTTGTTGTACTCTGCTTGGAACACATTCTTAAAATGAGCAAACAAGCCATTCGTGTGCCAACAACACTTAAAGAAGCTGTTATCTCCAACATTGCCGAAATCAAACCTGGAGACATCGTTGTCCACAAAGAAAATGGTATTGGACAGTTTGTGGGAATCGTACAACAAAATGTACAGGGTACACTGATTGACTGTATTCAGATTGAATATGCAAACAACGTATTTTTCTACATGCCTGTAGACAAAATAGAATCGTTGTTTCGGTATCGTTCAATGGGTGCCAGACCCAAACTAGATAAACTGGGATCACCTTCTTGGGCAAAGCGCTTCCGGAAGGTCAAAAATAGTGTCGGTGCCATGGCAGAAGAGTTGATCAAACAAATGGCATCTAGAGCAAATCACCTCGGACATGCGTACGCTGGTGTACCACAGATCCTAAATGACTTTTCGTTGGCCTTTCCCTACCAAGAAACACCCGATCAACAACAATCCATCGATGATGTTCTCACAGACTTAGCGGGACCAAAACCAATGAACCGCCTTATTGTTGGCGATGTTGGCTTTGGAAAAACAGAAGTTGCAATGCGGGCTGCCATTCGAGTCGTCGCCGAAGGACATCAAGTTGCTGTATTGTGTCCAACAACCATCTTGGCGATTCAACACCACAGAACCTTTGTCGAACGATGCATTGATTTTGGACTTCGAGTTGGACTGATTTCAAGATTGCAAACAGCCGGTACAAAAAAGAAACTGTTCAAAAAATTGCAACTGGGTGAAATAGACATCTTGATTGGAACACATGCCATATTCAGTAAAGACCTTAGGTTCAAGCGATTGGGATTGGTCATCGTGGATGAAGAACATCGTTTTGGCGTCAAACACAAAGAAGCGCTTCAACGCCTCAGTCAACTGAATCCTGAAGGTCCAACCGAATACATGGCAATGAGTGCAACTCCCATTCCACGAACACTACATTTGGCGATGTCTGGATTGAGAGAAGTGAGTGTAATTGCCACTCCTCCTCCCGGACGGATCTCGATCCAAACACGTTTTCTTCGATTCAACATCAAAGAAATAGCGAAACAAATTCGATTTGAACTCCAACGAGGTGGACAAATATTCTTTGTTCACAATGTGGTAAAGGAATTGGTTGGCATTGCAGAAATGCTTCAAGAACATCTCCCCAATATACAAATAGACGTGGCTTCTGGACAGCACAATAAAAAGCACATTGAAAAGGTTATGCTGAATATTTGGGAAGGTAAAACACATGTGTTGGTTTGTACCACAATCGTTGAAAATGGTATTGATCTCCCCAATGTCAATACCATCTTTATCAACAATGCACACAAAATGGGACTGGCGCAGTTGTACCAACTTCGTGGACGTGTCGGACGTGGGAAAGAACAAGGATACTGTACCCTTTTAATCCCTGAAAGTGGATTGGGTAAAGATGCTCTTTCTAGAATGACAGCCCTTAAACAATACACCGCTCTCGGTTCTGGCTTTGCAATTGCAAATGCGGATCTCGAGATTAGAGGCTCCGGTGATCTCCTTGGCAAAGAGCAATCTGGTCATATTGATGCACTTGGTTTAGATATTTACATTGAACTTCTGGAAGAGGCTATTCAAGAATTGAAACATACACAAACCATTTCATATGTCCCTCAGGTTTCCATCTCCGTTCCAGCTTCAATCCCTGTTGAATACATTGCCGATATGCAAGACAGACTCCAATCTTATCGAGAAATGGCAACTTCCAAAACGGTTGATGATCTAGAAAGGCTGTTGGATTTATGGGAGTCAACCTTTGGACCACCACCACAGATTGCGTTGAATGCTGTTGGATTGGCTGAAATACGCTTATGGGCAAAACGGATCGGGATTGAACGTGTCGACTGGATGAAAAGCACTGTTCGTTTTATCAGTCATCCATCCTGTGAACTCTCTTGGAAAGATGTACAAGCCATCACGGAACAAAGTCCTCGACTAGAGTTTGTCTATTTACAAAATGGACTTTGGAAATTCTCCTCCAAGGTATCCTATGAAGAAAATCAAAATCCTATTCCTTTTGTTCTCCAACTAATGGGTTTATTTGTCCCTCTTCTACCAAATGAATGAGGTTTCATACATCGGAAAAGTAGAGAAACATACAAAGCACTGAAGATCTGTCTAGATCTTCCCCAAAGCAGTCTGCCAGTTGGTTACGTGAGTTGCCACTTCAGCATCACTTTGGGAAGGTACGAAATGCCCATTCACACGCCATGCATCAACGATGGCTTGTTGACTTTCCCAAAAACCAATTCCCAGTCCCGCCAAAAACGCAGCACCCAAGGCTGTGGTTTCTAAGACAGCAGAGCGCAAACAGTCAACACCCAACACATCCGCCTGAAACTGCATCATCAAATTGTTTCGAGCCATTCCACCATCCAATTTCAATACTTGAAGAGGAGTTTGGGCATCTTGACTCATCGCTTCCAAAATATCATACACCTGCATGGCAACACCTTCCAATGTCGCTCTGGCAATATGTCCCTTGGTAGAACCTCTTGTTAGTCCTGATATACTCGCACGTGCATCGGGATTCCAATGAGGTGCTCCCAATCCGGTAAAAGCAGGAACAACGGATACTCCACCATTGTCTTCAACTGTTTTCGCCAGCTCTTCGACTTCAGCCGCTGTGGAAATAATTCCCAGTTGATCTCTAAGCCACTGAACGGCTGCACCTGCGACAAAAGCAGAACCTTCTAAGGCATACACCGTTTTGCCATTCAATCTCCATGCTATCGTTGTCAGCAAGCCATTCGCACTGACCATGGCATCCTCACCCGTATTCATCAATACAAAAGCCCCTGTTCCATAAGTGGATTTTGCTTCCCCTTTTCCAAAACAAGCCTGTCCAAAAAGAGCCGACTGCTGATCTCCTGCGAATCCAGATACAGGGATTCCATCGGGAAGGAATCCCACATCACGTGTATGTCCAACCAATCCAGCATTGTCCACAACGGTTGGCAGACAATTTTTGGGAATGTTCAACATCGCCAACAACTCATCATCCCATTCGTTGGTGTGAATATTGTACAGCAAGGTTCTAGATGCATTCGAAGGATCTGTTACATGAGCACCACAAAGTTTCCATGTCAACCAAGTATCGATCGTTCCAAAGAGTATGTCTCCTCGTTCAGCCCGTTCTCTGGCACCCTCTACAGTATTTAGCAACCATTCCGCTTTGGTACCTGAAAAATATGGGTCTAAAACCAAACCAGTCTTTTGACGGACAAGGTCTTCCAACCCTTGAGACTTTAATTCTGCACATCGAGCGGCTGTTCGACGATCTTGCCACACCAATGCTCTATGAATTGGCTCTCCTGTTTCCTTATCCCAAAACAAACATGTTTCACGTTGATTGGTAATTCCGATTGCTCGAATGTTAATATCACCCGCTGAAGCAAATGCCTTCGTCGTTGCACTCGCAATACTCCTCCAAATCTCAGAGACATCATGCTCTACCCATCCAGGTTTTGGATAGTGATTGGGGAATTCTACATTTGCTGTCGAAACCACTTCTACATTTTGATCCAATAACAACGTTGTACTTCCAGTGGTTCCTTGATCTATTGCAATGATGACATCTTTCATTTGTGTCTCCGTTTACGGGTTCTCTTCTAGATTGTTATTTCAATATGACAACATCCATTCTTTGAGTCAAGCATGCTTTGGGTTATACTACGTCAAACGCATTTTGATGGAGAACGCGATGACTTTAATTTCCCTTTTGTTCGCTTGTGCAGTACCCGATGGCCCAACATACTCTGGGCATGGAACATACGACTACCTCGCTTTTGATGGAGAACGTACATGGAAGTACCAAAGTGTTGATGAAGAAACCCCCTATACATTGGTGGTTGAAAAAACAGCTTATGAGTATACAGACGGTATGGAATACATCACGTTTGAATACAGCACCGAGGATCCACAGCAACTGCTTGGATCTGTTTCCTGGGCAGCTGGTGGAATCAATGGTTCTGGAATTACAGGATATTCTTTGAATGATGAAGAAACCGAATTCGATACAATGATTGGTTTTGCAGAACACCGAATGGTTGGCGGCGACACTGTTGAAACAACAACCAACGGCGCCACGTTCACTTCCACCATGCTCGGATTGGAGCCTTGTCCAAACAACTGGTCTCCTGACGATTGGGAATGTTTACACTTCAGCCTAGAAGCGGATCAGGATTTTCCATTCCTTGGAGATTACTGGATGGCCAATGGTTGGGGAGCATCTCGTTTCAACGCACCTACAGGAGCATGGAGTTCTGCTGAAGACTGGATTTTGATTGGTGCTGAATGGGACATCTCCGAATAACTTAAGGCAGAGGTTTCGAAGACGAAGCTCTATCCATTTCTTGAGGCATCAATACCAAAACCCCTTCCATTGGTGCCAAATAGATACGAATATGCTCAAAATACCATTTGAGGTAATGTTCTTTCACTACGCCACCGGACATTTTAGTCGCGTGACGGATTCGAACATCTTTGTCAGAATGACGTACAACAAACCCCAAATGGGTAATCCAAACTGGATTGTACGGATTGTTTTGACGTACAACTACGACCAAAGCACCCTCTGGAATATTAGAGATGGACTCAAACGCAGCATCTAAAGACAGTACGCCCAATCGGTACGTCCCTACTGGAAACTGCTCTGTGTTCAAAAAGAAGTAGCGCCTTCCTCTCCATCGCTCCCACGTTCTACGCGTAATACTTTTTGAAACAACATGTGTTTCACCAAGTGTATGCGTAA
>ERZ807291.9183-NODE-9183-length-10785-cov-14.237745_pt1 | contig 10785 bp, 11 predicted proteins | sample MGYA00521257_ERZ807291 | MGnify/ENA primary metagenome ERZ807291 (study PRJEB31413, sample SAMN03169783) | marine metagenome | biome: Marine; feature: Water; material: Subsurface seawater | place: North Sea | collected 2011-04-28 | depth 1 m m ...
ATTCTCACTTCAACCACAAGTGGTCAGTCAATGATTGGTGTTGAAGATATCAAAAGGGCGATGAAGAAACGACCGGCAAAGCCGCTATTTCTAATCGATGCTTCGGTCCCAAGAAACATTGAAGAAGATGTTGCCAGTATTGATAATGTGTTCCTTTACAATATGGATGATATATCAGAAATTGCTAACGAGAACTTAAAATCTCGGATGTCAGAAGTTGAAAGGTGTCGGGGTGCATTAGCCCAAAGGGCACAGAAGTTATGGGATCAAATGACTCAGCAAAAAGAAATTTCCTGAGCAAGCCATTCTTTTGCATTTTTTTCTTTTGGTCCATGAATTGATTGGATGATTTTTGAAGAATTCGCCTCCGCTTTTGGTCGTGCTTCATGGTCATTAAGGATTCTCGCCAAGGATGCCTTTAAGGTTTTACCATTTGCAGAGTTTTGTAAAAATTCAGGATATGGCGGATCACTACTTAGCAATATGTTAGCCATACCAAGATGAGGTACTTTAACGAGCAGTCGTCCTATCAAATAAGTGATTGGATGAGCTCTGTAACCAATTACACCGGGAATACCAGCCACTGCACAGGAAAGGGACATCGTCCCTGAACTCATCAAGGCTACTCTCACCTTAATCTTTTCAGATCCCAGAACCACCTTAACTTTCTTTTTTAATTCAGGGTGGTTCATAAGAATTTTTTCTACCACAGAACGAATATTTTTATCCGGTACTGGTAAATATGCATCCATGTCCGGAAAATCTTGTAATAGTTGTTCATAAGCATCCAAAAAAACCGGTAAAATCCTTTGCACCGGTTGTATTCTACTCCCAGGTAAAATAAGGAGGGGACCGTTTGGATCATAATAAACAGTTGGCTTATAATTTTCAGAACCAAAAGGGTGCCCAACAAAGGAAACTGGTAATTTCGTATCCTTATAGCATTCAACTTCGAAAGGAAAAAGCACCGCTAATCCATCTAAAACCTCTTCCATCATAAACCTGCGTTTAGGCTTCCACGCCCAAAGCTGTGGGCTTATATATTGTAGTACCTTCACAGCTCCACCTCCTTTTACAGAGATACCTTTTTTCTTTAATTCCCTTGCCAACCTTAAATTAAAACCGGGGTAATCGACTAACAGAATGGTATGTGGCTTATAATGTTGAATCCATTTTAATGTTTTTAAAAAAATATTTTTAAAAAGAAAATAATTTTTTAACACCTCAAACAAGCCAACGACTGCATGATCAACTAAGGGATAAATTAAATGGGCTCCATTTGCCTGAAGACATTTTCCACCAAGTGCAGATACATTAACTTCAGGATTATCTTTAAGCAGCTGTTCAATTAATACTGAGGCATGTTCATCCCCAGATGCCTCTCCAGCAATAACAAGAAGATCAACCGACTTAGCTTTCGGAGGAGAAAAATCAGAGACAGACATTAGATCACCAAGTCGCGTGAATTTGCTTGGTTACAGTTAAGGCAACCTCAAGAGCAGATTTTCCGAAAGCACCATCAGTTTTGGGAGTTTTAGTACCGGTCACGCAAGCGATAAAAGATTCTAGTTCCAGTGCCAAAGGCTCACCTTTTTCAACAGGAACTTCTTTTTTACTCAGTTCGATTCCATTTTTTGCAATAAAATGCCCCTTCTGGTTCATGAAGTCCAAAGACAAATAACCGCTATCCTGAAAAACCCTGATTTCTCGGGCTTTTTTTTCGCTTACACGACTTGCACTCAAGTTAGCCACACATCCATTTTCAAAAACGACGCGGGCATTCGCTATATCCTCGGTTGGTGAAAGAACTCGTACTCCTATTGCATCAACACTTTTGATAGGTGATTTAACCAATGCCATAGCAATACCAATGTCATGGATCATTAAATCCAAAACCACCCCCACCTCTGTACCACGAGGCTGAAACGGAGCAAGCCGTTCAACTGTTAAATACTTTGGTCTGTCCACTGCCTCTTCCAAAAAGGTCATCACTGGATTATAATGCTCGATGTGCCCTACCTGAACAATTGATTGGTTTTGTTTTGCAATCTTTAAAATATCCTCTGCTTCGTTAATTGAAACGCATAAAGGTTTCTCAATCAAAAGATGGCAGCCCTTATTCATTAATGGAATTGCGACTTCTGCGTGTAAATCTGTGGGAGAAACAACACTAACAACATCGCAAGCTTCACCCAACTCTTCCAAATTGTTAAATACTTCACAAACTTGCTCATTGGATACCTTTAACCTGTTCTCTTCATTAGGATCAAAAACTCCAACCAAGTCACATGTATCAAGAGAATTATAAATTCTGGCATGATGCTGCCCAAGGTAACCGACACCCGCCACTCCGCACTTAATTTTCTGACTTTCTTCGTTCTTCATAATAGAATGCTCTTTTTTAATTTTGAAGCTTTCCTTCTTTCAGGAAAAGAGTCTCATCCGTGGCCTCTGCAAACTTTTGGTTATGGGTAACCAATACCAATGCAGTCTTTTCCTCGTCACAACTTTCTAATAATAATTCCATCACCTCTCCACCTGTTCTCTCATCTAAATTACCCGTTGGCTCATCGGCAAGAATCAATTTGGGGGAATTGATCATCGCTCTTGCGATGGCCACTCGCTGTCTTTCACCTCCCGATAATTTCCCTGGAATCTGTCGTTCCTTATTGCCCATACCCATGTTAGAAAGTAACTCCCTTGCCCGATCACTAACTTCTTTCCCGTAAGCCCCTGACAGCTTTGCCGCTATTAATACATTTTCCAATACATTTAATTCAGGAATTAAATAATATGCTTGGTAAACAACCCCAAGAAAATGTGCTCTCAAAACACCCTCTTTTGATGCGCATTGTTTTGAGGCATTCATTTCAAAGTCTTGCCATTTAACAGTGCCACGATCAGCAGATTCAAGTCGTGATAATAAATTTAATAAAGTGGTTTTCCCGCAACCTGAGTCACCACGTATACTCAATGATTTCCCAGATTCAAGGGACAAGTTAATATCTTCCAAAACATGGATTCTTTTGTCCTCAAAAAGAAAACTTTTAGCCAACCCCTCAGCACTTAAAACCAGTCTGTTAGAATTACTCACTCCTTAACGAATCTGCGGGTTTTAATCGAGTTGCTCGCCAAGCTGGAAGCAATCCGGCCAATGTCGATACAAGAATAGCGAAACATGCAAAAGAAAGAAATGTATTTAAACTCTCGGGAGATTCCCAGGGATAATAAATTTGCAGGCTGTAAAAATCGTAAAACTGGGATACGCCAACCTGTCCATCCTCGCCCGCAATTATTTTAACAATAAAGCCCATTAGTTCATCCCGAAACCGCATGAATAACAAGGCAAAACTGCAACCTAGAATTGCCCCTAACAAACCAATAATAAATCCCTGCAAACAAAATACAAAACCCACAGAAAATCGGCTTCCACCCATCGCAACCAACAGACCGATCTCCCTAATCTTTCGCAAAACCGATGTCATGAGTGCGATTGCGATTGCAAAGGCAGCCACCAAACCAATTGGAACCATAATTAAAATCATTAAATACTCTTCAAATTTCAATAAATCAAAAAACCAAGCATTTTCCACAAACCAGGGAATAACAGTCCATCCATCTCCAAGTTTACTTTCCAACTCTTCACAGCATTTTGCCAAGTGCGATTCGTCTTTTGCGAACCCTTTCATAGTTTTAAAATAAAAACCATCAATCCGTCCTTCGTCACCTTGCATATCTTGCATAAAACGCATTGTACCTAGTAAAGCTTCAGTATGAAAACCCTGCCAAGGCACTTCAAAAATTCCCCCGACTTTAACTTCCCTGGGAGGCACCATTTCATCTGCTTTTACTTTTTCAATCATGCTGGGAGCGAAAACTTCAAATTTCGATCCTTTAAAAACATGAAATTTAAAACGATCTCCCTTTTTAAAAGGTCGGCTACCTGGAACTGCTTGAAAAACTGGGATTCCTAAATCCATTTCTTTCGGATCATCTGTTAGATTAATCAGGATCTGATCTGCCAAAACATCGCTTGAAATTATAAATTCAGAATCGTTTTGGAAAATTATTTCCCACTCAGCCGATTCAACAAATGGATCGAGTCGTAAAACATTCACCATACCCACTCCTTCACTTTCACTTATATTCAGATCATTAAAACGGATTATCGAAGGTGGACGAACTCCAAGCCTACGAGCTACTTGGCTACTAACAAAAACTACTTCATCCTCCAAAGTTTCAATAGTCGGTACAGGTGTAATATCCTGAGCATCATGGGCATTCATTTTTAGAAAGCCCTCTTTCAAGAAAGAATCCACCTGTAAAACTGAATTACCTGAGTTTGGATCAATTCCCATCGAAAATGGGATCGAATGGAATTCACCCTTTTGCAAAAGAAGCTGTCCCTGAATGTAGGGCATAACTGCTGTAATTGCATTATGGTCTTCAATCTGCTTTTGTTGGACACTCCATTTTTTTTGCGATTTCCATGGAATAATTCTTCCATGCCCCTGTGCATCAATAATATCTTTTCGAAATTTCTCCTGAAATCCCTGCATAAATACAATTACAACTATCATCACATTAACACCCAAAGCCACTCCAATAACAGCGAGCATAGAGAAGAAGGAAACCTTTTTCTTACTTGGGAAAAGTTGCTTCCAAGCTAGGTATAAAGTCCAGTGTATTTTCATGGAAAATGCATGGTCTATTTCACTCTTCCGGCAAAATAGAAGGAATTTTTTCACTTTCATTCGAATCAAAGGAAGAAATATTCAAATCCAATGACTTCAGAGGTTCTATCCAATCGTTTAATTTTTCAATTGTCTCCTCATTCATACTCGGCAAAGGATAATCCTCCTGTAAAAAATTAACATAACCGAGATAAAGTAAGCCAACAACCAGCAGAGCTATAACAATCTTAATCAACCCTTTTAGAACAGCAAAAAGAAGGAGTACACTGAGCAAAGCCAAAACAAAGCTAAGTAATGGGTGACTTACAATTCTATCAATGATGGGTTCCATATAATTTTGAGTTCTCGAAATATAAGTGCTTTTACTTTTACTCAGCTTGCGATTCGATAAAAATTGCGTTCTTTACCGAGCCATAGCCGTTTCGATGAAGTTTGGCTTCCAAAGCATTCATATCTCTCTTCAACAGACGAACCACCGCATTTAATTTTTTAACTTCAGCTTTCTTAACCTTCAATCTGGATTTCCATTCAATTTCATCTCTTTGAGAAATAAACCCAGTCTCATGAGGAAAGTTATTTTGAAGTTTCTGAAATTTCAAGAGTTCCCGTTCCAACTTTAACAATGACCTAGTTGATTCGCTCGCTCTCATCTCGGCACGAAGCACCTTCTTTCTTACATCAACCCATTCACATTCGAGTTGAAAGGCTTTCAACTTATCTTCTGCAAATTCAATCTGCTTGTCCAACTCTGATTGGGAATGTCCGGAAAATTGAACATCAGTTTGAGAAACAGTTTTCTTTGAGTGAACCGTGTTTTGGCAGGAAAGTAAAAAAGGAATTGTACAAATAAACCCCAAATTTAAAAAAAATTTTACTTGGTGATCCAATTTCCTGCAGGATTCTTAAACCAGTGTCCTTTTTTCGCCCTACTTGCAATTCCCTTGGCAAATTTCTTTGCGACTAATTTTGTATCACCACCAGTATCTTTAGCCAAAAGTTTAAAGAGTAAATTTCTATCTTCATTTTCAGCTTGTACTAATTTTTCGACTTTGGAATTTACTTTTTTGTCCCGGATCAGCAAAAGACCATCCACACTTTCGCCTATAGAACCTTTTGATTTTGCCTCCATTACATCAGGCAATCGAGCTTTCATGCGTTTTGTAAGATTAGAATCTGCACTTACTTCGCCAATGATAAGAGATGCAAAAATAAAAATAAAAATCGTTTTCAATATTTTCATAGAATTAATACCTGTGGTTAATTGTTAAGTTCGTCACTGCCGTAAAGATCATCCAAAAAGTTATCAACCTCCTTTTCGATTTTAACTTCCAATGTGATGTTGTGATCAAGGATAATATGATGCTGAGTTTTCATTACAGTGCAACCAATGCCAAAAAGCATGACAAGTAATGGTATCAAATAGATTTTGTTAAACATGAGACCAAATTATAAAGTTATGCATCTCCTCGCAACGGATAATTTAAAATTATCGAACATAAAAATCACCAGTCTTAATTTTTAGAATTTAGGTATTGGATTATTTCATCCAATCCAGCAACAGTATTAGGTCTGTAATCAAGTAAAATTTCTTTTCCATCCTCCATGATAGATTTTCCGATAATCGATCCTCGAATCTTTCTACTTTCTTTATCTACCAAAAATGAAATTCTGAAAAAATCTAAGCTCAGGTTTTTCAATGCTTTTTCTGCCAATTGCATTCGGCGGTACTCATCTGTGCCGATCTCGATACCCTTTGTCAGTAATCCTTTAATGTCATACCTCAGTGTGGTACTAAGATCGGTTGCCAACTCCATAAAACCATCTTCAAAATTCCATTTTCCATCTTTTTTGCTTATTGGAATCCGTCCAGAAAAACTCCCGTTAATATCTGCATCTATTTTTTTAAACAGATCTACCACCTTTTGCCCATCCATATCCTCAATTTTAGCAACTAAATTCACCTCATCCCCGAACAAATTAAATTCACTTTCAAATAATCCTATAACTCCATCGAAGATGATTGCACTCGAATCTTTGATCTTGAACATTCCATCTGATTTCAGCTCAAAGCTAAAGTTCCCATCCTCAAATTCATATTCACCAACTTGTAATTTATCAAAGGTTATACTTTGAGTTCCGTTCGTTTCTAATGGAGTAACTGAATTCAATGCAATCTTACCAGACAAACCCAAAAGTGACAGATTCAGGTCAGGTAAAAAAAGAGATGAATTATTAAACCCTACAGTTAACTTTTGCGGATTATCCGATGAGACTTCCAAATACATATTTGCAGGATTGAATTCCACCCGATTCTCATGTGCAGTCAGTGCCAGGACATCAATCATAAAGTGACTCATGTCCTTTGCCCTAAAAGACAAAGCTAAATTAGTTAATTCCAGTTCATCCCCTAAGTTTAAACTTCGCCCGGATATAGTCTGAGGAAACAGAATTGCGGGAAATTCCTTCAAATCAAGAGTACCGTTATAAGAAAATTCATCAAAACTGACTCCAAATTGTAAGAGATTAGCGTTTAAGGTTGGTACGCTCATATGTAGCGTATGCTCGTTGAAAAAAGTCAATGCAAAGGAACCCTCATAAAGACGGAAGAAATTACCTTCATAATGAATCTCATCAAATGAAAAATTCTTAACCTCATTTATGGGTACTTGCAGTGGTTTAGCCGGGTCAAGAAATAGGCTTGGAAGACGTAACCCAGTGACATTAAAATCATAAAACTGCTCACTTGTAATTAATTCAGCAATTTCACCTCCAAGATCGAAACCCTCATTTTTAGTTTTTGCGGTAAATTTGGCTCCTTTGGCAACTATATCATTTTTATACGCAAAATTAAAATAAGAATTGGAATTCCACTTTTCTACCCCATCAACTTCAAGAAAAGTCATTACTTTGGGCAGTGAAATATTATAATCGAAATAACTAAAATTCATTTCCGATGCATTTAATTCCAAAAATACATCCTCTAAACTACTCGGTGATAACCTAGAAAAAATATCCACCCCAATATCACCGCCATTTATTCTAAAACCATCCGGAATCATTTTCTTAACTCCCTGATATTTGGAAAACTCGTCAAATAAAACCGATGCGTCTCCAAGGCTTATTTTTGAAGACAAAAAATGATCTTCTCCTTCCTTAGTAAGGAAAACTTTCAAAAAGGGTTTTAACTCATTAACCGTGGCTTCTTCCAAACTGAAAAAGATTTGATCATCAAAAAGATCCATTTTCGCAAGTTCAATGAAAGAACTAATATTATGATCAGGAATAGAAAAATCAGAGTTTCGTATGCGGATAAAATTTATCGGCGGATTTTTTAAATTCTCATTCAAAAGTTCTTTTACTTGTTGATATAAAGTCATTTCAGAGGCTGGGTCATCTGGGGTGGACTCAATATCAAGACTAGCTGACAACCCGGAAATCGATAGAGAATTGATTTTCCTCAGAACCAATAATCCAGGATCGTACCTAGCCTTAATCTCTTCAATCGAAATATCGTTTAATCCATGCAAGTTTCTAATGGTGGTAACCCAAGGGTCAATTTCACTGACCGTCATATCAAAATCTGAATATCCTGATTCCCTGGCCATTTTAACCACACCCTTCTCAAGCAAGAAACCAAGAGAATTGAAAATTGCCACTAATAGGAGGAGGAGAAAAAGAAAAAAAACAAGAATCGCACGACGAATTGTGTACTTTTCTTTACAAAATTGTTTTAATTTAATCCACACAGAATCCTAAGATGTCAAGTTCACGAAAAGTTAAAAGCCCAAAAGAAAAAAAGAGATATACTTCTCCTTGTCATTGTTTCTAATTCTTACGATAAAGTTTCATATGATTAAAGTAGGATTTATAGGAGCGGGAGATATTTCACTTCTGCACGCTGAAGGAGTACATTTAGCAGAAAATGCTGAACTTACAGGTATTTGGAATCGGACACACGAAAAAGCGCTGGAGAAAAGTAAAATTTTTCAATGCGAGGTGTTTGATAAGGTGGAGAGTTTAATTGAAGCAGTCGATGTGATTTATGTCCTGACCAATATGGAAACCCACCATCAGTACGCCATGCAGGCAATTAATGCCGGCAAACATGTATTGGTTGAAAAACCAACCGCAGTGACAATCGATGAAATTGAGGATTTAAAAAACGCGGCAAGGGCCAAAGGTGTCCAAGTTGCTCCTGTTCACAATTATATTTATGAACCATCCGTTACCCGGGCAAAAGAGCTAATTAATAGTGGTAAAATTGGCGACCTGGTTTCGATCTATGTTCTGTATAACATACATCATCCTGAAGCAGTCGCCGCCCGGTATCCAGGTGTAATCAGACAAATCCTGACCCATCATGCTTACTGTACCCTCTATCTAATTGGCCAACCTGAAAAGGTTTCCTGTATGAAAGCCACTATCAACGATGGAACGGTCCCGCAGGAAAACATTGCCATGGTCACCATGAAAATGAAAAACCAGGCACTTTCCCATCTTTGTGCAAGTTTTGCTTCCGATGATCATGCAGGTGACCCATGGACCTTTATGATTAAGGTAATTGGCACCAAAGGCGCAACCCGCTATAGCTATCGGGACTGGGTCGAAAACACCCCCGCCGTGGTTCATTCACAGACATATTCCGCTTATCCATATACGATTCGCTCAATGGGAAAACATTTCCTCGAACAGGTTATTGGAAGAGGAGAAAAACCACTTTCTACTTTGGATGATGCAGCCACCTGTATGAAAATAATTGAAGCCTGCGAACAGTCTGTTTCCGAGGAAAGACACATCACACTTTAATTTATACCCAACCAATCATATGAATGGTATTATAGCCATTTGGAGGGATGCATTGCATCAAGTGCTCGACCTTTACGAACGGAAAAGAGGATCCATCAAAATCTTCTTCCCCCTACTTTTTTTATTTTTCATTGTGCTCAATATTGGCTGTTATTGGTGGGCAATTTATACTGCTTTTCCATATTATATGCTTACTCATGAAGCCTCGCACTATATCAAACTCCAAATCCCCGTTGGCTTTCTTGGTGCCCTTTTTGACAGCCTATCCTTTTTTGTAACTATTTGGATTATCAAGCGGGCGTTAGCTTCCACCAAAACCTCGGAGTATGTCTTTCACCTCTCTCTCGACTTAATAATTGGAGTTTTAGCGACCCTTTGGGTATTGTTTGTCTTCAGCTTTGGGGGATGGTTGATTAGTATATGGGAAGCCGTACCTGAGCAACTTGCAGAAAGAGGAAACAAATACACCGCCCGAGCCGTGCAGGCATTAAAAGACCCAACTGGTCGAGAAAATGTCAAAAATATTTATTTTGGACTTATCATGGGAATTTCTGCAGCCCTGCCCACATTCCTTCATGTGACTCTCTTTATTTCCTCTCTCCTGAGAAAGATAAAAATTATTTTATCTCCCAAGAAAGCAACCGAGTCAGTTTCGAAGGATGAGGTTCTGAAAGATTGAGCTCTTGCCTTTCTTTAAAATTTCTCTTCAGTTGTTTTTTAATGAAAAGAAGAGATTTCATAATAAACGCAGGTGGTTTACTTGTAACCCTACCCTCTTTTGCACGTTCTTCCAATCTTCCTTACATGGATCAAATTGGAATTCAACTTTACACACTTCGTAAAGAAATCAGCAGAGATTTAAAAGGTACGATTAAGGCAGTTGCCGAATCAGGATATAAACAGGTTGAACCGTATGGGTTTCCCTCATCTCAATCGATTGAGATGATAAAAGAAGCCCGCAAATGCGGAATGAAAGTCAATTCATCCCACTTTGACTGGAATTCAATTCTTCATCCCGAAAGAAAAGGAGTTACTGAATTCAAAAGAATAGTCGCCTTAGCCAAAGAGCTTAAACTTTTTCATTTAGTGGTTCCCTATCTAGCCGAGGAAGATCGTAAGAGCTTGGATGGATACAAAACTGTGGCTGAAAAAATCAACAAGTCATCAGAGGTCACCGCCGATGCTGAGATACAATTGGCCTATCATAACCATGCATTTGAATTTAAACCTTATCAGAAAAAACAAACTGGTTATGAAATTTTCATCCAGGATTTCTCTAAAAATG
>ERZ807291.9185-NODE-9185-length-10785-cov-5.235322_pt1 | contig 10785 bp, 10 predicted proteins | sample MGYA00521257_ERZ807291 | MGnify/ENA primary metagenome ERZ807291 (study PRJEB31413, sample SAMN03169783) | marine metagenome | biome: Marine; feature: Water; material: Subsurface seawater | place: North Sea | collected 2011-04-28 | depth 1 m m ...
AACAAACCGCTTTCTGTTAACACTTGAAATCCATTACAAATTCCCATTACAAAACCACCTTTAGTAGCATGTTCTTTCACAGACTCCATAATTGGACTCAACTTGGCAATAGCCCCACTTCTTAAATAATCTCCATAACTAAATCCTCCGGGGATATAAATATGGGTACAACCTTGCAAATCGGTGTCTTTGTGCCACAATTCCACCACTTCGGCATTGTTGTGTTTTTTTAATGCTTGTATCAAATCTTGGTCGCAATTCGACCCAGGGAAAATGACCACTCCGGCTTTCATTCCACAAATATACAACCTGCTGTTAACTTTAAGGGTGCTCAAATTCCATTCCTGTTGTATCTTTGGGTTCGAGAATTCCATTCATTTATGAAAATCACAACTCTTTTATCTCCAGCTATGTTCGAATCAAGTGTTTCCGATATTCAACACAAAACCGTGGTTGTAATCGACATTCTCAGAGCCACCAGCACCATGACTGTGGCCATGGAAAACGGAGCCCGCGCTATTTATCCCGTACGTGACGTTGAAACCGCATCAAGAGCTGGGTCTTCTTTTGTAAAAGCCGGAGAGCGAAATGGAGAAAAGGTAAGTGGTTTTGATTTGGGAAATTCACCAAGAGAGTTTCATCCCGACATTGTAAGGAACAAAGACATCGTGATGACCACCACCAACGGTACACGCGCTATTGCTATGAGTGAAAACGCAGAAGAAATTCTTATCGCCTCCTATCGCAATATCGATGCAACCATAAAACGCTTGATCGAAAAAAATCAAGATGTGATTCTTTTTTGTTCTGGTTGGAAAGATGTTGTCAATGTTGAGGATACGTTGTTTGCTGGGGAATTGGCGCATGTTCTTCAAGAAAAAGGGTACGAAATAGAAAACGATGCAACGTTTGTGGCCATGGCTATATACCAACAGCACCAAAACGCCCCTAAGGAAATTATCTCAAAAGCATCACACGCACAACGCATTTCTCGTTTGTCTTCTGTTGACGATATAGATATTTGCTTGATGCGGAACACCTTCCACGAAGCACTAGGTGTTGTAGATGGTATGGTCGTAGTGGTGTCCTAGTTGTTTGTTTTATCTTTGTAATATGTCTTTCCTTATTGTTGGACTTGGAAATCCTGGCTCTGAATACGAAAAAACGCGACACAATATTGGTTTTGAAGTACTTGATTCGTTGGCTAAAAAACACAGCAGCGATTGGAGTTCAGAAAAACACGGTTGGACAACCACTTTTCGTTACAAAGGCAGGGTTGCTCAATTGTTAAAACCCAATACTTACATGAACCTTTCAGGAAAAGCGGTTTCATATTGGATGCAACAACACAAAGTGAAACTTGAACACGTTCTAATCGTTCTTGACGATTTGGCTATTGATCTGTCTTCTTTGCGATTGCGTTTAAAAGGAAGCGATGGTGGTCATAATGGACTAAAAAGTATCGATCAGTCGTTAGCTACTCAACAATATGCCCGATTGCGCTTTGGTATAGGAAACAACTTCCCAAGAGGAAAGCAAGTTGATTTTGTTTTGGGTAAATGGAACAAAGAAGAAGAAATCCCTGTATTGGAGGGAATAGACAAAGCGATAATGTTAATTGAAGGTTTTTTAACCGAACAAAAGGCTACTTCTCTATAAAATCAAGAAGCTCGGTTCTCTTTGACCCAATTGGTTATGTAACCCGCTATTTCCGTTGTTTCGGTTCCCGGCGGAAACAACTTAGCAACGCCCAAGCTATTCAATTCGTTGGCATCTCCATCAGGTATAATTCCCCCACCAGTAAGCAAAACATCGTCCATTCCTTTTTCTTTCATCAATTCTAGAATTCGAGGAAAAACCGTGTTGTGGGCACCACTTAAAATACTCACCCCAATAGCATCAACATCTTCTTGTAAGGCTGTTTGTACAACCATTTCTGGTGTTTGACGCAAACCTGTATAAATTACTTCCATGCCAGCATCCCGAAGAGAGGCCGCAATTACCTTGGCGCCTCTATCGTGTCCATCAAGGCCTACCTTCGCTATAAGTACTCTAATGGGGCGATTCATAACACAAAGATACGTAAAAATGCGACTCGTCTTATTTATTACGGGCTAAGCCAAGCGGGGTTAAACCAATACAAATTACAGCCACCATCAACACATCCAACCAACGAAGCGATACCGGATATACCAATTCAAATGTAGCTTGTGTGGTAATTAACCCGAATTTTTGTTGCATAAATATCAGTACTATTCCCAAAAGAAGACCTATTCCGGTTCCAACACTTGAAACAAAGAACGCTTCCCACGTAAAAATAGATCCTGTTTTTTGTTGGGACATTCCCATCGCATTAAGGATGTCTAAATCCTCTTTTTTATCAATTCTCATCATGCGCAAAGCACCATAAAGATTGAAACTAATCAACAGAAGTATAAAGACCAACAAGGCGAATGAAAACCATTTTTCGGTGTTGAACATTTTATACATGGTTTCGTTTTGCTCTTGTCTGTTTAGCGCCTGTAAACCAAGAGGCAATAGTGTTTCTCTCAGTCTGTTTTGAACAACAACCGGATTTTCATTGGTTTTCACGGCTATGTGGCTTACTTCTGAGTCTCTATCAAATAAAGAACGAGCCACCCAAAGAGGGACTATGATGGTTTTTTCATTTTCTTCCGACGAAAGGTGTACCATGCTTGAAACCCGAACCCGCTCTTGGTTCAGTGTGGTTTGAACCAAACTTGAACTGTTTCTGTCGGGGGTTAACAACTCTACTTTTTGGTCGTTGCTGTTTACATTCAACGTATAAACAAGACCTTCCGACAACCAAGCGTTTCCAAGAAAAGAAGGGTTAAAATTCAGATTGTTTGAACCTGCTTTTACCCAAGAATCCACCTCATAAACCTTGTAGACCGATGTGTCTACACCCCTAACAAATCCGACTATTTGTTGGTCCCCATATTTTATAATAGCCTTATCTTCCAAAGCTAAAGAAAAAGAAGCAACCCCGTTCTTTTGGTTGAGTGTTTTCAACACGTTTTTGTTGGGCTCAAATGTTTTACCCTTGATTGGGAGAATTTTTAAATCCGGTGAACTTCTTTGATAATCTCCGAAAATACTTTCTTCAAAACCATTTAAAGCACTTAGCAAAATAATCAAAGCCAAAGAACCAATAGCATAACCCGCCATTGAAATTCCTGTTATGATATTGATGGCCGAAGGGTTTTTCCTCGAAAAAAAGTACTTACGCGCTATAAACGCTGAAACATTCACGAATTTGTCTCGCCGTTGTTGTTTTCCGCATTGATCTTCTTAAAAAGCTCATCCATTTTCTCAACATAATCCAGGGTATCGTCTTCGTAAAAACGAATCTCGGGTATTTTCCTAAAATTGTGTCGAACGCGTTGTGCCAATGCTTTTCGGATTTCTTTATTCTGATCGTTTATATGGTCTAAAACCGCCACCCTATTCGCGTTATTATATAGCGAAAGGTAAACGTTTACATAACCCAAATCGGGTGTAATCGTTACTTTAGCAATAGTAACAAAAGCGCCTGCCATCCATTCACCACGGTGTTGTTGCATCAATTCGCCTAAGTCTTTTTGTATTTGTCGTGCTACTTTTTCTTGTCTTAAACCCATGTTATTTTGTTTTTTTCCCTTGGGAGGTTTTATAATTCTTTTCTCATTCTCGCAACCGGTATGTTCAACTGTTCTCGATATTTTGCTACGGTTCTCCTTGCTATAGGATAGCCTTTTTCTTTTAATAAAACAGCAAGCGCATCGTCGGTAAGTGGTTTGGATTTGTTTTCTCCATTAATCGCCTCTTCTAAGATTTTCTTTATTTCTCTATTGGATATCTCTTCTCCACTATCGTTAGAAATTCCTTCCGAGAAGAAAAATTTCAATGGGAAAATACCAAAATCCGTATCCACATATTTGGAGTTAGCCACCCTTGAAATTGTGCTAACATCCATTTCTACCACTTCTGCAATGTCTTTTAAAATCATAGGCTTCAAGTTGGTTTCATCGCCTTCAAAGAAGAACTCTTTTTGTCGATCTACAATTGCTTGCATGGTTCTCAAAAGGGTGTTTTGTCTTTGTTTTACCGAGTCTATAAACCACTTGGCCCCATCTACTTTTTGTTTTATATACTGTACCGCATCCCTTAATTCTTTCTCTTTGGTTTGAGATTTTTCATAGGTTTTAAGCGTTTCGGTATAGGCTCTGCTAAGTTTTAGTTCTGGAGCATTTCTACCGTTTAATGACACCAAAAGTGTGCCCTCTTCTTCTTTAACTGTGAAATCAGGTACTATGTATTGTGTTTTTATGTTAGACGAACCTGAAGACTCACCGGGCTTGGGGTTCAATTTAACAATTTCCGCAATGGCATCTTTTAGTTGATCGTCGTTAATTTTAAAAACCTTTAGAATTTTGTCATAGTGTTTTTTGGAAAACGCTTCCATTTGTTCAGAAAGAATTTTCTCTGCCAAAGTAATGGCTTCGTTGTCACCGTAGTCTTTTTTATATAATTGTAACAACAAACACTCCTGAAGGTCTCTAGCGGCAATACCCGCAGGGTCGAAATTTTGTATTTTTATTAGAATCTTTTCGAGTTCGTCTTCGTTGGTCATCAAATTTTCATTGAATGCCAAATCGTTGACAATGCTTCGAAGCTCTCTTCTTAAATAACCATCCTCTTCAATGGAGTTTATTAAATGAAAAGCCAGTTGTAAATCTCTTTCTTGGTGGAAGCTAGCGCGCGCTTGTTCGAGCAAATATTCTTGAAAGGAAGATTCAGACCTTATGGGCAATTCGTTTCTTTCTTCTCCTGTATAGTCTTCACCCATGCGAAAGGACCCAAATTCATCGTCTCCTCCGCTTGCTCTTAAAATCTCATCTACTTCAAAATCCCTATCAGATCCAAAATCATCATAGTCGTTTTCTGCCCCTGCATTGGACTCTGCAAATTCTTGATCGTTTTGGCCTTTTTCAAGGGCAGGGTTGTCTAAAAGTTCTTCTGTAAGGCGCGATTCAAAATCAAGCGTATTCATCTGCAACAGCTTGATAAATTGTATCTGCTGTGGTGAAAGTTTCTGTTGAAGAGCTTGTATTTGCGCTTGTGAAAGAGCCATAAATCCGTATCAAATTTACTCTATTTTATTGTAAACCGCTCAAAACAAAGCCAAGGAATTCGGTTGTTTCTACTTTGTGTTTTTTACATTTCCGCCTTCAAGCGTTCTGCGTTTTCCGCCACCATTAACGCGTTAATTACTCCTTCTATATCGCCATTCATGATGTTGGGAAGGTCGTAAAGCGTTAATCCTATTCGGTGGTCAGTAACACGGCTTTGGGGATAGTTATAGGTGCGTATTTTCGCGCTTCTATCTCCTGTTGAAACCAAGGTCTTTCTCTTGGCCGCTATTGCTGCGTTGTGTTTTTCAAGCTCAATTTCATACAGTTTAGTACGCAACATTTTCATCGCTTTTTCGCGGTTTTTAAGCTGGGTTCTCTCAGTTTGACATATTACCACCATGCCTGTAGGTAGGTGTGTAAGCATTACTTTTGTTTCTACTTTGTTTACATTCTGACCACCAGCACCGCCACTTCGAGATGTTTCCATTTTAACATCCGCTTCTCTAAAGTTGATATCTACTTCCTCCGCTTCGGGCATAACCGCAACAGTAACTGCAGAGGTGTGTATTCTTCCCTGGCTTTCTGTTGCTGGAACCCTTTGCACACGATGCACGCCACTTTCGTATTTCATTATTCCATAAGCCCCTGGCTCATCAATAGAAAAGGAAACCCTGGAGTATCCTCCGCTACTTCCCTCCATGTCTTCAATGAGATCTGTTTTCCATTCTTTGCTGTCGCAAAATTTCAAATACATTCTGTATAAATCTCCAGCAAATATTCCAGCCTCGTCTCCACCAGCACCTGCTCTTATTTCAACAACACATGTTTTTGCGTCTTCAGGGTCTTTTGGTAAAAGCAAAATGCGTATTTCTTCTTCTAACTCGGGTTGGCGGACTTCAAGAAGTTCGAGTTCTTCTTTGGCCATGTCTCGCATTTCTTTGTCTTTTTCGTTTTTTAGAATATCGCGCGCTTCATTGATACCGTCAATGAGTTTCTTGTATTCAAAATATGCCTCTACTACCTCTTCTAAATCTCGGTATTCTTTATTTAGCTTTGTAAAACGCTTCATGTCGGAAGAAACTTCCGGACTGCTCAGCAACAGTTCTATTTCTTTAAAATGTTCGTATACTGCCTCTAATTTTTCTAACATATATCCGTTTTACAAAAGTAGGCATTTTTGCTTTGGGATGGCTTCGATTGCCAGCCTCGTAAGCTTCATAAACCAGAAAGACTTTTTATTGTTTAAATTCTAGTATTCGCAATCCACTTTCGTTTGCCTCTAAATATCTACGGCCTTTAAACCATTCACCTAAATTGATGTATCTAGACTTGTTATTGGCAAGTGTAATATCTAAAGCTAGATGGCGGTGACCAAATATGAAAAAATCCACCTCATTCTCTTTTAAATACTCGTCACAATAAGAAATCAAAAACTCTTTTTCATAACCCTTGAATATTCTTTCTTCTGTTTTTTCAGAAGCCCTGCTTTTTCTACTGAAGTAAGAGGCCAAAGAAAAACCTATATCAGGGTGTAGCCATTTAAATGCTTTTTGTGCCCAAAAATTGGTGAAAATTTTCTTTAAAAACTTATATCTATTATCTCCTGGTCCTAAACCATCACCGTGATGTATATGATATTTAAACGAACCTATTTGTATGGTTTTTGGTTCTGAGAAAACCGTAACACCACACTCTATTTGGAGATATTTTCCTATCCATAAATCGTGATTACCTACACACATGTGTAGTTTAACACCACGGTCATTTAATTCTGCTAATTTCCCTAAAAAACGAATATACCCTTTTGGGACAACGGCTTTATATTCAAACCAAAAATCAAATGTATCCCCCAGAAAATAAATTTCACTAGCTTTATCTTTTATGGAATCTAACCAGCGACAAATTTCTTTTTCTCTAGAATTAGAGGTTTCGTAATTAGGTGATCCTAGATGAAAGTCGCTGGCAAAATATATCATTACAGGCCGTTAAATTGACTTAATAGGCGTATGTCGTTTAAAAACATATCGCGGATATCACTTATGCCGTATTTTAACATAGTCATACGATCTAAACCCATTCCAAAAGCAAACCCACTATATTTTTCTGTGTCGATGTCGCAATTTTTTAACACATTTGGATGTACCATACCACAACCTAAAACTTCCAACCATCCTGTCCCTTTTGTCAATCTGATATCATCGGGTGTATTGGTACCAACCCAAATATCCATTTCTGCACTAGGTTCTGTAAAGGGAAAATAACTAGACCTGAACCTTACCTCTGTTCCTTCACCGAAAAATTGTTGTACAAAATAGTACAATGTCTGTTTCAAATCCGCAAATGTTACTCCTTCGTCTATATATAATCCTTCTAATTGATGGAAAAAACAATTACTTCTTGAACTAACCGCTTCATTACGATATACCCTTCCTGGCATTATCAAGCGAAGTGGGGGTTTTTGTTTTAACATTTCCCTTATTTGAACAGAAGAAGTATGCGTTCTTAGCACATCTTTTTCTATGAAAAAAGTATCCTGCATATCCCGAGCAGGATGATCTTCATCAAAGTTAAGAGCGCCAAAATTATGCCAATCATCTTCTATCTCAGGACCTTCGCTTAAATCAAATCCTAAAGAATTGAATATTTCTATCAATCGGTTTTCTACCGCTTTTATTGGGTGAATAGAACCAGGTTGGTTGATATAAACGGAGAGTGTAGCATCTATATCGATGTTGTTATTATCCGATTGGTTTTCAATTTTTTCTTTTAATTCTTCGAATAAGGTCTCAACATCCTTTTTAAAAACATTTAAAGGTTTACCAACTTCTTTTTTAATTTCGGGAGAAATGTTTCTGAATGCTTCAAACAAACGATTTACATGACCTTTTTTACTTAAAAAAGTCAATCTAAAATCTTCTAATTCCTGAGAGTTTTGGATTTGGATATTCTGTAATTTCAGACTCAGTTCGTTTATTTCCTCAAGCATGGTACAAAACTAATACATCGACATCATTTTTATTCATCGAGGTTCATTTGGTTTTTCACAGTCCCAATAGTAATTAATTAAACTATTTAAATTTTTATATTATTAAGTATTAATTCTATGTGGATATGCGGATAAGTGCGAATGTTCCCCGTGAAACGTTGTTTTTTTATGTTTAATTAATTGATTTTCTTTATCTTATGTTTTATGGAATACTTTCTCCTCGGGTGGTGTTATAAATATTATACGTGTCTTTAATTTGGTATAGATATGGTTTGTTTAACACCCTTTTTGGGAGGTATACTTAAGAGGCTTTCTCCGTTGTGCTTTCCACTGTTTATTGAATCATTTTTAACAGCTTTTCCAATATTAATAACGTTTTTAAATTTTCTATTGACTACTAGTGGCTCGAAATAAGCTATGACACTATCATGGTTTGAGCTGTAATCTAATTGGTTGTTGTTGTTCTTATCTATGAAAGCGATATAATTATATTTTCCTTCTGGTAGTATGAGGTTTTCGGTGCTGTCAATCGTTAATGATCGTACAATTTGACCATCTTCTATAACTAGTACATTTATCTTATTTAGTTGCTCAGTATTGTGAAACTCTATACTATTAAAATGTTTCGTCGTTTTTATGGTGTCCATCTTGGTTGATGGGTTGTTATAATTCAATATTGCACCAATACTTTTATAATAAGCGACGTGGGTGTCCTTGTCGATTATATGTTTGATCTGTGTTATATATTTGGGTTTTTTATAGGTCTTATAAATAACCTTATTGTTATATATTATTTGTTTTCTTGTTATTCCTGGTTGAAAAATGAGGGTATCTCCTTGTTGATGGGAAATGATTTCGGAATAGAGGCTGTTACTCGTTAAATAGAATGGAAACACACCGACAATTTGGGTTTCGGAGGTGTCTAGTTCAATTTTATTTAAGAGTGGTGGGTATAATATGAAAGAAGTATCTATATAATTTGGTGAGAACCATTCGGTGGAATCGTATTTCTCGTTTTTATTCTGGTCGATGAAAAATATAATGGGTTTATCTGACGGGAAGCCCTGTAATAGTAATGTGTCTTTGTTGTTATAACTCCGGTAGATTAGAGTATCTATTTGTATCTCAGCTTTAAAGTAACTTTTTTCTTTTTGAAAATATTGGGGGAGGGAGTACGGTATTTTTTGAAATGTGGTGTCTTTATTAAAATAATAGGGTGGATATATCCCAGTATTGTTTTCATTGAGATCGGAGATAGATGAGTTTAAAGAAAAATTTCTCACGTACAAAGGGATTGAAAATGTTACTTTTCTTTTTTCTGCTTCGATTGTTGGTTTTTTTTCTGTTAGGCGCTGTGGGTTGAATAGGATGTCATTTTTAGTTTTAATGTTTTCGTCGAAATAAAACGTATAAACATAGGCATCGAGGTTGGTATCGATTTGTGTATGGATAATTACAGGTGGTGTAATATCCTTTGGTCCGCCCGTTGGACTAACCGGATTGGCGCAAGAAGCGAGCAGTACTAATATGTTTAGGAGGTTGTAAATTTTCATCGTCCAAAATGTATGAGTAGTACGCTTATATCCGAGGGAGAGACACCGCTAATTTTTTTTGCTTCCTCAATGTTTTTTGGTTTGTGCTTCTTTAATTTTTCTCTTGACTCAGCAGACATTGATTGGAGTTTACTAAAATCAAAATTTTCAGGGATACTGAGATGGTTGAGTTTATTAAGTTTTGCGGCCTGTTCCTGTTCTCTTTCTATATAACTGGAATATTTAATTTCTATTTCTGCCTTTTCGATAATTTCTTTACTGGTATGGGTGTACTCCTTGAAGGATTCTAATTTGAGTATTTGATATATGGTGATTTGTGGTCTTAAAAGTATGCGGCTTGCTTTTACTTTCTCGGTGATTGTTAAATCTAAGATTTGAGAGGATTCCTCTGGACTCACCGATGTTTTATGTAGGTGGTTTACCAACTGTTTTGTTGCTGATATTTTGCTTTCTAGGTTTTGGATTCGCGAATGACTGGCTAAACCTATTTTATATCCTATTGGTGTAAGTCTCTCATCGGCATTGTCTTGACGTAGTGAGATCCTGTATTCTGCTCTTGAGGTGAACATACGGTAGGGTTCTTCTGTCCCTTTGTAGACCAAATCATCAATCAAAACACCTATATAGGCCTGGTCTCTCTGTAAAACGAGAGGTTCTTTGTTTTGTGTTTTTAGGGAAGCGTTAATTCCCGCCATCAAGCCCTGGGCAGCCGCTTCTTCATATCCGGTTGTTCCATTTATCTGCCCGGCGAAATATAAATTTTGGATGTTTTTTGTTTCGAGCGTGGGTTCAAGTTGTGTTGGTTGAAAGAAATCGTATTCGATGGCATAGCCGGGTCGAAATATTTTGGCTTTTTCAAAACCGGGTATCAGACGTAATGCTTTTTGTTGGATGTCGTCGGGTAGTGACGTACTGAACCCATTAACATAAACCTCTACAGTATTCCACCCTTCGGGTTCTACAAAAATCTGATGACGATCGCGATCGGCGAAACGATTTATTTTGTCTTCAATACTAGGACAGTACCGAGGACCAAGGCTTTTGATGGACCCATTGTACATGGGGGATTCTTCAAAGCCAGACCTTAAAACATCGTGCACGTGTTCGTTGG